>Ga0307512_10001688_pt1 | contig 30225 bp, 32 predicted proteins | sample 14_EM_MG_FD_200267 | JGI IMG/M metagenome (GOLD analysis project Ga0307512, IMG submission 200267) | Populus trichocarpa ectomycorrhiza microbial communities from riparian zone in the Pacific Northwest, United States - 14_EM | ecosystem: Host-associated > Plants > Roots > Unclassified | place... | reverse complement strand
GGTTCGAGAGGTGGCAGACGAATTGTATATAAAGAGAGTGTCGATGGTGTTGGAGGATTTCCTTTTTCTTCTCTCTTTACTCGTTCTCTTGTATAGCAAGCAGCAGTACGACTTTGAAAGATATTCTTATTCTTGTTCTCTCGATACGCACTTCGAGCTCAGTTCCGCAACATCCATATCACCTGCGCCCGACCCCGCCCGTTACAATCACAGTATTAGCTGGCCTTATGGGCAAAAACGTTAGTGACAATATCGCTACTACCTCCTGAACATGAACAACAATGGAGCGTCAACATTTTTTGGTCTTGAATTTTGGATGATCGAATGGCTATGCAACAGTGTCAACTCATAATCAGGCTATCGGGCGCATTGATGGGCAAAAATGCTGCAGACAATATCTCTACAACCTCCTAAAAATGAGCATTAGTGAAGCATCAACAATTTTTGGTCTTGCATCTGGGAAAATCTAATAGCTATGCAACGGTGTTAACCCATAATCATCCTATCGGCCGCCTTTATGGGCGAACATCCTAGTGATGATATTGTTACTACCTCCTCACAATGAGTGTCAACAGAGCGTCAACAATGTTTGTTGTTGCATTATGGATAATCAAATAGCTATGCAACGAGGATAACCCATAATCATAGTATCAGCCTCCTTTATGGGCAAAATTATTAATGAGGATATCACTACTAGCTCCTAACTTTGAGTATCAACAGAGTGTCAACAATTTTTGGGCTTGCATCTTGGATTGTCAAATTGCTATGCAATGGCATTGACCCATAATCGACCTTTCAGCCACCTTTATAGGCCAAAATGTCAGTGACAGTATCACAACTGCCTCTTAAAAATAAGTGTCAGCAGAGTGTCAAAGAATTTTTGACTTACAACATGGATAATCAAATGGCTATGCAACAATGTTAATGCATAGTCATATTATCGGCCGCGTTTGTGGTCAAAAATGCTACTGACATTATCGCTATTACGTCCTAAAAATTAGCGTCAACAGAGCCTCCACGATGTTTAGTCATTCATCTTGGGTACTTAAATGCCGATGAAACGGCGTTGACCACTAATCGGGCAATCGGCTCCCTTTATGGGCCAAAATGCATGTGAGGGTATCGCAGCCTGCTCCCAACAATGAGCACCAAAATCACGTCAGCAGATTTTGCTTTGTTTTATTCATACATTATTCACTCTGATTAGAGTATGACAGCGTCTATAATCCACACCTCTGCCTCCGGGCAAGCCGGTTGAATGGCGGAGCTCTCACCTGCTGCCCATCGTCCCATTTGACAAAGGAAAAGCAAAAGATTTAACCAGAACACAAGAGATCAACGAAACAGAGACTACACTCAATCTGAACACCCTGGTGCCTCCGCTTGCTTTGGCGGGAACTTCCCGATGTCAGCGGTGGCCAGGAAGTCCATCACCGCTTGGTCACATTTCTCCAATGAAAACCGCTTAGTAATCTGCACATGTCGGCATCTGCCCGCTTTCCATTCTGTAGCCATCCCCATGGCCCACCAGAGCGCATTCTGCTGGTCTTTCAAATGGCTGCAGTGGCGGAAGAGATGCTCCCGTGTCTGTACTGTTCCGCCTCAGCACCACCCACATTTGTCGTCCTCTCGTTGTCTGAACCGCTTTAGGTATGTTCCAGTCAGTGCATTCCCGCTCTTCAGTCTATAGATCCTTGTTGCCAGTAATAGCAGGCTTGTCATTGGGACGGGTCTCTTGCTTCGGGCTTTGCCCATCAGCCTGTAACCATAATGTTTGGAGCACCGGTCAGCCTCCCACTCCACCTTCGCTGCCGTCCTCCCTGAGGATATCCGTTTGCCTCAGTTCGCAGCCGACGTGTATATTCGCTTGTGTACTGTGTAGCTTCGGTCTTTGCGCGCTAGGTGTGACTGGCGGTCACCCTCTTCATTCCCGGGGATGCCCAAGTGTCCTGGAACCCAGTGGATCGCAGCTTTGATGCTGTGGGTGTGGAGGGCTTTTGCATGCTCGTTGATTGCTTTTGCTAGTTGCTGCCCGGGCCCTGGGTCGGGGAGTGCGGTCCGTCTGATAGCAGCCTCCGAATCAATAAACAGTGCCTATGTCGTGACCCGGTGTGCTTGCAGCACATCCCGTCTGGCAACGGACTTTCGGAATGCGACTACAATTTCCCAGCGTTCAGCATCAATCACCCCCAGTTGTCCCATAGCGAGGTAGCTGCGGAAGACCAACCATCCGTGTCCGTTTACGCACACTGCTGCAGCTCATACTCTCCCATCATCCATTCGAGATCCATCTGTCCACCTTGTGCAAGTTACCGATCCCGCCTTGCTATCCTGTCTTGTTGCCAATAGCTCGGCCGCTCTCTTGGCCATGGTGTCATCTTCCAGTATAGTGGTCCTGACCGCTGGCTATGCCCCTGTGTCTGGCCAGCACATCGTCTCTGCTCTCCTGCCACACATGTGCTCCATCGCCACCGCTTTGCCTACTGCTGCACCCGGTGTGGGGTGATCGTGGAGCTCTCTCGACTTGTAGCCTTCAGACGCGCAAACTAGCTATGCTATGAATCGTTGGTGTCTGGCGTCCAGGGCCACTGCCGCAGGTGTGAGCCCTGAGTCTCACATGTGCGCACCTCGCTGGGTCGTCAGCAGGGCCCCCGGGGTTGACCTGGCTTGTCAAGTCTGGCGAAGCTGGAGGTCTTCTCGCCGGCAGCCGTCCTTCGGATCCCACCAGAGCATGCTTCCATCCAGCGTGACGGCCTGGATGCAGGCTTTTGGTTTTGCTCTCACACATGCTGGTACAACTCCATACGTTACGGTGAGAGACCAGAGTTGTGTTTCTGCGGCTCCCGCCTTGTCCATGTATTGGTTGTGATGCTCCTTCAACGTTGGGTGGGCGTCCATCCAGACCCCCAGCCATCTAGTCACTTCCTTGATAAAGCTGACAAAGCCGCTCCAAATGCTTATCTTCGCTGTTAGCATCGGACACTGGTGCTGCTTGTGGCCTCATCTGCGGGTGAAGGGTGCCGCTTTGGTTGTTACGGTGTCGAATTCCAGCTCCCGTCTATCTGCCCAGTCGATGCTAACTCTTGTGCAGGCTTTGAGTGTTCTGACAATTGTGTTTACGTCGCATCCCGTCGCCACGCATCCCACGTCGTCTACGAAGGACAGACCTTTCACCTCACAGTCCCTCTTCTCAACCCATTGTATAAGCCCTGAAATATAAATTGCGAAGAGGCTCAGCGACACCGGTGAGCCCTTTGGTATGCCTGCTTCCAACGGGTGTCTCTTAATCACATAGCCCTCAACGACCATTTCGACCGTTTGGTCCGTGAGAAACCTTGCCATCCATCATATGAGGTCTCTGTCCATCTCCTTGCCTCTCATTGTGTGGATCAGTCTCCCGCTCCCTACGCTCGGGAATGCTGCCTTGATCTCCATCTGGAGTATGCCAGCTATGGGGCCCTCGCTCCAGGCTGCGTGAGGTCTGTCAACAATGACTGCCGCCGCTTCGATTGCCGACCGCCTTTTCCTGCTTCCATACCGGCCATCCCTCGGCAGACATCTTCTCTCAGCCTCTTCAGCCAGTAACTTTGCAACCACTTTCTAGACAAATTTCCCTGTGCTGCGTAGCAGAAACATGGAGCAATACACCTTGAGTTTCGTGTAGTCTTCCTTACCGGGCATGCGGATTGCACACCCACTGGCCCACTTTCACACTGCTGGGTTTCGGCCTGTTCGGACAACTTCCTTCTCTAGTTCCACAATCCTCTCTCTCTCCTACTCCCAGAGTAGACGTACAGCTCCAAAAGACAGTTTGTCCGGGTCTGGGGCTTTTGGGACTGACTGCGCAAATCGGGCTCATTTGACCGCCTACACAGTGGCAGACTGCTTTGTTTGCCCTGCCAGGGGTAGTTCGAAGTACTGGTCATGCACATTCTAGGGAAAAGACTCTGGTCTCAGGATTTTCTCTTTCTCAGTGATGTAATTTGCCTGTTTCCCATCGCTGTCGGTCAGGGCCTCCACGGTCGATCCTGCCCGTGGGTTGGCACACTTCACTGCTCTCCAGACTTTAGCTCCCCTTAGTTTCTTCAGGTAGTCATTTCACATCCTGTCTTTTGCTCTCCAAATTGACTTCTGCAACTCAGTCTTGGCCTGGGCTGTCGCCATAGATCTGCGCCTGCTTCTTTTTTCTCTTCCAAGTTGGCTACTCATCTCCATAATCTCGCCATTCCACCATCTTTTTGACTGAGCACAGATTTTCATTTCCTTGGCAGTGGCGTTGAGTACCTTGCCCAGTGCTTCCTGGCAGCACTCGGCTTCGCTCTCAACGTCATTGCCTGTGCTCTCCACTCCACAGTATGCTCTTCCCCTTGCCCTCTCTCTCCTGAGTTTCTCAGCCTGCTCTGTGTCTTCCTGTGACATGGCCGCCAGGTTCCACCCTACACCTTGTCTGCCTCCTGCTTTCTCCTTCTTCTCCATGTCCACCTCCCATTCTATGATCTTGTGATCAGACCCTGTGGCATGATCCCCCTCCAAAATCTTCCATCTTCCAAACAGTCGGTTGGCTGAGGTCAGGTCTATGATGGATTCGCCCTGGCTTATGTTCCTCGTCCAGTGGTGAGAGGGTCAGTTGTGATGTCCAATTCCCAGCCCATGCTCGTCTATAATGGCTTCCGGGTATGCGGCTTCCCTCCGGTCTGTGCACCTCAGTGCCAGCGTTGGCCATGGGCGTTGAAGTCTCCCATGACCACTGTGCCGCCTCCCCCCTGCCTGATTATCTTCTGCCAGTTCAGTCTCCTCGCTGGTCTCTCTCCTGTCTCCCGTGCTCTCTGATTGTAAATGTTTGCAATCGGTATCATTATCTCTCCCCTCCTTTTGATGTCAACGACAATTACGTCGTCGCCTGCGTATTTGCTCAAGTCGGTTCGCACGTTTGTGGTAAGACCGCTTCCCTTACGGACCGCCATCCATACCCTCATTCCTTTGCTAATGTCGTATGCTTCCAGTTGATTCCGATTCCGGCCCCTTCTTGCAGTGGTTCTTGCAGACACACCACATCTACCATCCGTTTCACCCCCGTCTCGAGCGCGGCCATGGCCGATAAGTATGATCTTGTGCTGTTGTGTTGGATCGCTCTAAACATCAGGGGCAGCAGCGTCCGTTCTATTTTTACGTTCAATGCCACTCCACCCATTCGTTGCAGGCGTCGCAGTTCCCATCGCGGTTTGGGCTGCCGTTGCCATTATCGTTAGCATCGTGCTCTGCACCATTGTGAAGTCCTTTGCCTCTGCTGCCCCTTCCTCTGCATCCGCCATCTCCTCTTCGCTCCCGACTCTTTCTTCTCCTTCCGGTGCACTTGCCCTCAGGCTGGGAGCTGTCCTGTTCGATCCTGAGGTTGATCCCGTGGTCTGCGTGGTCCATCTTGCTGGTTCTCTTCTCCTCCTCTCCCATGCCTCTCTGGTGGCCTCTGCCTTCTTTGCGCACCTACTGCTGCATGCGATGTGGTTTCCATTGCAATTAGGGCATTTCTCTTGTGTGTGGTAGCAGGGAGACCCCTGCATTGCAATGCACCCTACAACGTTGCACTCATGGGTGCAGGTGCGGTGCGACCCTGAGCAGTAGCAGCATACTGATTTGCTGCTGCACTTGGTCTCTATGTGGCCACATCCACAGCAAAGGTCACATCTGCCGGCTGTGCCTATGTTCGTGAATGATTCGACTTGGTACCACACTCCCACTGCCTTGATGCCCTCTTTGACCAGTCTCTGCACCACCTGGTTCCCCTCAACTACAAAGACAACGGACGATGTGGAGATCTTCCCTGTCTGTATCTGTTCCCTTATGCTGTGAGGGTTCGCTAGCCATCCCACCTGGACAGGGCTCAACGCTCCTTGGTTCGCAGCATGAATCTCTTCCCGCATCTCTTGCAGGCCCTCTGAGCCTTTGCCCATCTACCTCAGCAGTGGCACTGTAGCCTGTCCCACAAATGGTTTTCTTCAACGTCAATGACTCCCTTGTTGACCGTACATGCAGCGTGGATGATAACGTTGTGGTTCACCGACAGCTTTGCCGCCATTGCGTTTGGGTCGACCATAACCGTGATAGCACCCTTCGCAGTCCGCTTCGCGTTCAAGATCAACATGCTGGCGGGTGCCTTCAGGTAGAAACGCACTCTGTTGATCACCGAAGCAATTCCCTGGTCCATCCTGTTGGGCAGAGGTGCACTCTGGGCACTCCTTGAAATTAGCCATCTCTCTGCCATGCTCGTTCCAGCCATTGGGGCGGAGCCTAGGCCGGCGGGCGCCTTGTGACTCTGGGTTCGGGGTTGGACTGTCTCCCACCTCCGGGCTGGAGTGGGTGTTGTCTTAGGTTTGGGTTTGTGTTGTGGTTCGGGCTGCTGTTCGAGTAGCAGTTTGGGTTTGGGTTTTGATTGCTGGTGCCACTGGCGCTTCTCTGGCTCTCCATCCTGAGTTGTGCCTGCATGCTGTGAGGCCTCTAGGTCTCCGCCTTCCTGCCTTGCAGTCTCGTCTCATTCATCTTTTCTCACTTCCTGGGCCTGTGCTGCTTCGCCTACGCTTGCTTTAGCCAGCACCTGCGTGGGCATGTCCATGATGCCCGTCCCCCATCGTAGGTTGTCCTGGTGGCGCTCATCGCACATCTTCTCCCAATCATCCAGCCATTCATTCATGCTGAGCCAGTGCCTCTCTTCACTCACCACGTGTGCTTCTAGCATTCTGGCCATTCTGTCGACAGTGTGGTGCAGCAGCAACCCCTCGTGCGCTAGCTGCCTCATTGTTCCCTCCAGGCGACTCCTGCAGTCTCCTGGTGCACTCGCTGACTCCGAGGTCACGCTCCTCAGTCTGATCCAATTCTTCTTACACTCCTACTGCTCGCTTGCATCCATGAAGGACACGCGTGTTGTCTTTCTCGTCATTGCTTCAACCACACCCCCAGCCTCTTCTGCTTCCGCCATGTCCATATCTCTCTGAATTGGGGGTTTTTCGATCATTCCTCTAAGACAACTTTGACCCTCTTCGTTCGCCATTGTGGCTGGCTTCGTTGTCATGGCATCACATCGCACGCATTTGGCCTCCTTCGATCGTCCTGAGTGGACTGGAGATGTCGTTTGGGGATCAGTTCGATGCTAGAGATCGAATGCCTGTGTGCATATGTTGCTGCCAGTCGAGGTTGCCGAGTGATTTCGAAGTTTCTGTTTTGTGATCTTCGCCAGAACTTTTGCACTTCAACAGAGTCATGGGGGCTCAGTATGCTACACAGCAACATACTGCACTGAGTTGTTCCCAAATTGAGTTACTAATCGTCAGTCTTTTCAATATGTCTTTGTATTCCACTTGACAAATATGCATGCAATGTCTCACAGGTTTGTCATTTTTCTTGCTTGTAGCTCCAGAGTCAACATTTAAAAACCAGCTTCCAACTTTACCATAACATTACCTTTGACAGGCTCGAAAGTCGAATTACCCAGCTTTCAAATCCCTACCTGGATGTCAGATTCAAAATTATTAAATACCTCGTTGCTGCAGGTTATGATATCCTTCGGAAATCAACGTGTGTCTATTTGGGATTTGAGCGACCTTACATTCGAAATCATACTTGATTCTTGGTGAGCTTCAATCAATGTAGGCTCGAAGCATCCTGTTGCTTGGACTCATTCTGGGCAGGCGCCGTCCTGGGGATTCTATTTACACTGTGGAATGGAGGAGAACAGGAGCCCTGGCATCATATGTATCATATGTCATGAAGGTCTTAGCCATCCATCAGAACATGGGACCAGCTCTATGGGGAAACACTTACTGGCAAGATCGCACATCGCAAAGTTATACGAATTTCCAGAGTTGGAAGTTACCAAATTGACTAGTTCACTGGTTGATGAAACAGCTTTAGCCATACTGAAGAGGCAAGGAAGTCAAGGAATTACACTACTCAGTTTGCAAAGCAAAATCATATTTCACATTCAGGTTTTGTCGATGTCGACTGAATTGACAGACGAAACAACCCAAAGTGGCAGCGAAGGACTTTGAGACAACCGAATTTCACCAAAACACCTGCAATCTATACCTCACATTAGGATTTGTTTCAGCTCACATTCCATTGAGCACTATATCGAACTATGAGCAATGATGGTCATATAATGCATTAGGAAACAAATGGGTGCTACTGTTCACCACCACACTGAGTAACATTTGCTGAAGGGAATTCACCCTGACAGTGGCTGAAATTAAGAAGCAATTGCGGTCAAAAAATAGAATTAGTTTTCCTCTAGATGGGTGGACACCGATGAACATATTGGCCATAACGTTGGTCATTGCTTACGATATGGATTGACATTGGGAATTGGGAGAAGTACATCTGGCATTCGATGCGGTTGATAGCCAATTCATTCAATATTTCCAAACCTAATTAGGGATGATAGGTCAAAGGTCAACATACTGCAGCAGGCCTAGCCGTAAATTTGAACGAAGTTCTGGATCGTTTTGAGCGGACCAAAGGCCATTTACTTGGAATTACTACTGAGAACGCTGTCTCTAATTACTCAATGACTCGCAAATTACAATCAACCCTTGGGGCCTCTGTAGTTGAGTGGCCTGCATAGGAAGACCACATACCCAGCATGGCGCATGTCATTCAGCTTGAATTGGGTGTGTTCATGCACAGTCGGGGTGTAAAAGGCTGTACCAAGTCTTGGGAAGCGCATGAGCGCGAACAGGAATTTGGAGAAAATGAAAGCATAGACATAGAAAAGAGTCAAAGACTTCATAAAGAGGGCAAAGCTAGAATCAACATGGTGTCAGCTATGTGACCAGGTTTAGCAACGATAATTGAGAAAGTATGTATTTCAAGAAATTTTAAATGTCCAGAAACTGACCGTCATATAGCAGCAAATGGTTACCCTATTGAGTATGCTAACACACGGTCATTGAAATGAGTGCATTGACGGACAAAAAGCGAAAGTCCGAATTGCTTTACTACCTATCATCAATGTGAAGTCACAGTGTCATTCAAGAGTGGAGTCGCTTGAGCGAGTATACCGATTACGAGAATTCACCTGTGAGTAGCTCGAGAATTCACCGGTGAGTACCTCAAGAATTCACCATACAGTGATTACTGCCCGCTCTTCACAACTCAGGATAAATGGATCATCCAAAAGTATGTCATGGGAGTTTTAAGGACATTCCGGTACTGGACCCTGTGGATGTCGAAAAGTCATACAGTTAATCTGCATCACGTTTGTCACTGTGTACAATGACATATTCCATCGTATGGATGGCATTATGCGAGCTTTAGCAAAGAAAAATACTCAATCGAAGGAAGACTTATACTTTGCCGTAAAGTTTGGGCGATAGCAGCTGTCCAAATATTATGCTGAAGTTACTCCAACCACAGATACGCATCCCATCCCAGCAGCTATGCTTCATCCTTTCTAGATGTTGCGATCATTTAGGAAGTGCGATTAGAGAATGGATATTGATCCTGAGGACGAGACTTTGGATACTACCCAATTGCAAGAGGCCGGTCTGAAGCATGTTGGGAATGAATACCATGCCAAACATGAACATTTCCCTGTCATTGAACCCGACACCATACTGAGCAACAATCCTTTCTCCTCCGCAATGGCTTCAACATCTGGTCAATCTTTCTATGATCCATATGATTTGTCCAGTGATGATGAAGAAGACTAAATGCCGAAAATTGTGCCTGAAATGACTCCCGGACCAACCAATTGTGCAGCACACTTATTTGCAGCTTCATGGGTCAATTTGAATGCACCACCTGAATTCACACAGAACCGGGGGCAATATAATCCAAATCTTAATGATTACCACTCCGACCCTATGGAGGTTGGCCGTGCATGTTGGATTCCGGATATCACACCCTGGTGGCATCAAGGAGAGGAAACGCATTATAAGTGCACCGATCACTCCAATGTGGCTCGCGATATATCCTCTATCTTACCACATGGCATCGGAGTTGAGGCCAGTTTTTCTGTTTTGCCAGATGTCATTGTCTGCGGGCAGTCAAAATCCACCGGAGAGACACTTCACAAATAAGTCATTGTCAGGCAGGTTGCTCGAGACGATGACAGGATATTGGCAGGCGATGACCTAGCACTGGATACCACGAATACTGAACATGACTTGAAAATGAAGAGAGAGGCTGAGGAAAGAAAATTGCACAGAATGGCCGAGGTCCACAACCTTTTAGAGATGTGGCAGGGCAGCCAAAACCAACACGCTACACAGAAGGAATCCCTCACTCAAAACATGCAAATGACAGCCGTAGGATACATTTCAGATGCTGAGCAGATCGTCAAGGAATCCTGGTCAAACTTTCAACAGAATGGTGCGGCTGCGTTTGAATCGTCAGCAAGATCACCTGTGCCACCAGCTTTGTCAGCAAAGGACCTCGCTGGAGGATGAACTCAAGTATTGGATGTGTGACGAATCAAAAGAATCGACTACCATCCAGCGGAAAGTGATGAAGATAGTGCACCTGAATGCATTCGGGACATCGAGAATTGGTCAGACTAGAATAGGGTCTTCGATAATCCAAATGACAGCGAAGACAACTGGGAGGCAGACAATGAATCTGACATAGTGGTGGACAATAGCATCGACAATCTGGACATCCGGGAGCGGCAGAATGTGAGCGCCGAACAGAATGTTCCCGGATTGATTCAGTCAACAAAGAGTTTAATGACACATGGTGCAAAAGTGTTGATGACTGTCAATACAATGGACACAAGGAGGAATAAGGCGAACGGAAAATGTAGGACACGATGCGTCATTGTATGTTCACCGGGTTCTTTATGTAGTTTGACCGAGAATTTCGTCTAGACAAATAGTATTAGAGAATATTGCGCAGTCGCAGGCGAATATTGGTTAATAAATAGAATAATAACGGTCAAAATGAATCCTTTGGAAAGATATACAAATTTTAATGAAATGAGAGCAACCGGTGCAAGAATATTACTGTACTCGGTTTTTGCCAAGAACCGTGTCTCGTTCTGGCAGAAACGCAACCAATAAGGTCAAATCATTATGAATCCAATCGTTGTTGGCAGCAGATTGTGAATGGACAATACATTAAAATGAGCGTCAACAGGGGGTCAACTATTTGTAGTCTTTTAAGTACGGTAATCGAAAAGTGATTTGGTGGCTGTTATGCTTTACCATCATATTGCCATCCTTGATAGGAAAAAGTGAAAGTGACACGGTCCCTGCTCCTTTCTGATAATGAGCATCAACCGAATGTCAACGAATTTTGGATTTTCATCTTGGGTATCCTAAGCTGTGATTGGTTGCAATCATCGATCGATGATGCTCTGACTGCATTCAGATGCAAAAACTGTAGCGATGGGCTCCCTGCCCTATCCTGAAAATGAGTGTCAAACAAGTGTCAATGATTTTTGGTCTTACATCTTGGGTAATCTAATTGGCAATGGGTTGCAAACATCCATTAGTCAGGTATTGGCCGCTTTTAGAGGCAAAAACAATAACGACACACTCCCTGCCCCATCCTGAAACAGAGCATCAATGGAGCGTCAACAATTCTCGGTCTTACATCTTGGGTAATCTTACTGGCGATTGGTTGTAAAGAACCATAAATCAGGTATTGGCCACCTTCAGCAGCATGAATGGTAGCGACACACACTCTGCCCTATCCTGACAATGAGCGTCAATGGAGCATCAATGATCTTTGGTCTTGCATCTTGGCCAATCAAAGTGTCACTTTGTGGCAAGATTTTATATACAATGTAATGGCAGCCTTTCCAACCGAAACAGTACATGACATATCGGTTACCCCATCAAGAAAATGAGCATGAATGGAGCGGCAACAATGTGTGGTATTGCATATTGAGTAATCATGGCATCGTGTGGATATATGTGTTCATAACAGAGCTATTGACCGCTTTTATTGGCAAAAATACAACATATTACAGGAAAAACACAGATTCCAAAATAATCGATTTCACCCAATGCAAAACATGCAAAAAGAGATTATTGGCTGTTGAATACGGGATTTTGTTAGGATACTATTATCAAACCACAAAAACAAGAGCATTATATAAATCTTCAGATAGACCCGCCAGGTGACATGTTAACATCGCGCCCAATTCAGACGGATTGGGAGATTGCGATTGAACCATATGTCAATTGACGGTTCAGGTGTATTGACCAACTGGACGACCAATTTCGCAAAGGTTTGGCTCCAACCCGGACCCGGACCCAGACCCAGACCCAGACCCAGACCCAGACCCAGACCCGACCTGATGGTCCAGAACCAGTGCTAACACTATCTTCGGGTAGTACTGTCGATGTAAATGATTAAATATCTTCCCTGGTTCCGGATGCCCCACTGGTGTCGTATCTTACTAGTGCTCTATCATATGCCACCCCAACTTAATATCCTTGGGCAGGTATAACTTCCCTTGATCTCATACTCACACATTATCCTCTATGCATTCCAATTTCTTTATTTCCTCCATTGTACAATTCACTCGATCTACCTTGAAAATTCTGCCTGATCATCGATCGTTCACATATGCCTTAGCAATATAATCTTGTCTAGAAGAGATTCCCTTGCAGGAGACCCATCTGCTAGCAAGCACAATTGCTCTGGTAGGTTCTGCGGTTTCAAAACCACATTTTTCACATTTTTTAATATATCATTCCCCCCTTCAGGGCGGTCTCCAGGCCTTCTTGGAAGGGTATCTGCTTTCCCATTTGACTTTGCTTGCCAGTATACTATGTAATAATCACAGCAAGACGAAAACTCAGACCGACGAACTTGCTGTCTATTCCTTACCATTGTCATCATGTAATCTTCGAGATTCCTATAGTCTGTCACTCTTTGAAGGGGGTATGGTGCCCCTTCACACTGAAGTCTCCATTTCTTGAGAGCGTTTCTTATCACCATCAGTTCTTCATTGTACATATCATAATTACATCTTGCCAGTATATGTGTTGATGAGACGTACACAACAATGTGTAGCACCCACTCGCCATTGTGTTGTAATAACACTCCTCCTGAAACTTATTTGGAAGTGTTGATTTCCATAATTACCTCCCATTCATAATCAACATGTCAAAGTAGCAGACCCATTCCAATTGTCGTGGGTATTGTTTTATGATGCCATGATTGGAAGCACTATCTTCTACATTGTGCATCCGTTTTCGTAAGCCATGTCAGTGGTTCTGCATTTCCACAATATCTGTGAATAAACCAGCAATAGTAATTACAGAAACCAAGGAACTGTTGAACATTGAAAAGATTGTTCAACCTATCATTTGCTGTCATCTTTGTGCTACACCAATTCTGGGCGATTTCAACCTTATCTGGGACCATCATAATTCCCTTTGTTGATCTACCCAGCCCTAGCTACTTCACTTCTTCACTGTGGAATTTGAATTTCTCCAGTGTGAGACATAACCCAGTGTCAGAAGGCATTTCATCACCAATTCAATGTGTTCAATATGTTCTTCTTGCACAATACTATATATCAAAATATTCTCCAAATATGCCAATCGAACGTCATCTAGAGCCCCCCTGATGGTGGTATTGATATATTGTTGACATTCGGCGAAAGCATATTTCGTCCAAAACTGCATGACCATAGGTACACACAGGCCATCGCTAGTCCAGAGTGCTCGGTTACAATCAACCTCCTCTTCAACTCGGATCAAGTTGTATGCTCCTCAAACATTTAATGTTGTATATATTGAAGCTTCTCAACAGATGTTCAGCATTTCTTGTATTAAGGGGAAGGGATACTGATTTTTAACAGTTTTCCTGTTTGTATGTCACTAATCAATTCAAAATCGGAACTCCCCATGTGAAATCTTTGAAAATAGAACTGATGCTGCAAATGCCGACGATGATTGACAGATACATCCCATAGACAACTTTTCCTCCAGCTCTTTTTTATGAACCGCGGACACCAGCCTTGACATTGTCAACACAGGTCCCCAAGGTGACAGTGTTCATTCTTTTGCACACACTTTATAATTGACACCTGGTCGATATGGAGGATGCTGATCTGCCGAAATTGTGGAAAATACTACTAATCACCCATGATACTGTTTGGAAACAATCTTCTCCAAGGGATATTGTTGTTGATCTTACACCCCGATGGCTATATTAATATCAGTTAGCGATGCCATGAAGATTATAAACTTCCCTCTTGTCACTGTGTGGATAAAAGAGCATCTGTTCAGCATAATCATATTCCCTCAGTATGGCAGTTGGGGCTGCATTGGTGCCTCCAACACCTTCAGTCTATTAGAACAATCAGGTTCTGGTGGTTGTGAAGTAGCCACAAGTACCGTATATTGCACATCAGGATGATGTGTCGTACAGTATTGTGATCTGAATTAGACTAAATTTAAAACACACTGTAGTGCAACATCATGTCGTTGAAGCCCTGGAATCCCTCCAATAATGGCATAATGTCCAAACCGTGGAACACACAATGGTAATTGTTCTTTATAGTTGCGTATCTTCATCCCAATGTTCGCAAGATCCATAATATCCCCAGACTCTATGGGTATGCTGTCGATAACCATGGCTTGTCATTGTGGTTCAACTCTTCAGGTGGGATTTTGAGATGGCAAGTGATATTTTGATCCAAAAATGCAATGCCCATAGCTTCACAATCAATCAGTACTTGTATAGATATTTCCTCATTATTCCCTGCAAATGTGCAGGATATCATTAAATGTATTACTTCGATTGACCATTGTAATGTCTTCACCTTGTTAACTGATATCGGTGATAGTCCAAAACATATTATAGCATTTCAATCAACACTTTTTCTGTCAATCAAAGATCCATATTTCATTGACCAACCTAATCTATTCCCGATACCTCTGAACCTTCGGAGGTTGCTACTTCCTTCACTTACATTTCAGCTGCCTTCAAAGTCTGAGCCCGCTTGTATGCTACGCATTCTGCTGCCTTGTGGTTCGACCCACCATAGATCAAACACCTCCTGTCTGCAACCCTCTTTGCGCATTCTTCTGCCAATAACCTTCTCTCTCCTGCACTCTGACCTATGGAGGCTGGTCAGATATATTCGGCAACTGTTGTAGCCGAGGCTCCTGCAGGGTCATTCAGTGATATTCGGGGTTTGGGGGAAGAACCAAAACCTACCATTCCTATTTTTTGTACAGCCTTCTCGGCTTGTCATTGTCAGGTCTCAATATCTTTCTTTCTGGCACATTACAATGTATGCGGCCAGTTTGTCGGGTATATCATTCTAATGGAAGGTATCTTTCATATCTGTCAATAAGTCCATGCCCATGGCATTTCATATTTCACAAAGCTTCCAGACGAGGTCAGCAGCAATACCTTGGAACACAGCATATTACTCAGAGAACTGACGGTGATTTTGTTTAATCACTTTGATCTTTCTTTCAGCTGTGGCTACCTGGTTGGGGATCCCAAAAGCTACTTCCAGGAGCAGTTTACTTGCTGGTAGGTCTCTCAGCCCTGTTGTTCCGTCCTCTCGGATGTGTGGCAACATCTGCCACAGAGGCAATGGAATTGGTACCACATGTCTAGCTGGTCATTGGGAAAGCAGCCAGGTTGGGTTCAAATGATCATCCGGAGTTCAGCGATCCACCCCCTCAACTGAGCTCTACGCAATCATGATACGTCCGACGAGTCTTGACATGTTCAATCTTTGTCCACCTGGCCCTGGAGAGTAGTTGCACCCGCTCTGGCTGACCGCATTGCCTAACTGTGTCCTCAGAAAGCCATCATCCTCTCCACAGCCATGTGCATTCCAGATCATCGTGTTGGATTCTATTTGTAACTCTGCCAAGGTGCCTAGAACCACTCATCGCCTCCAGGCTTCAACAATGTTATCCTCAAATTGTTGTGTCCTTGCTTGCATCACCCAGTTGTCCCAAACAGGGGGCAGGAAATTGTACACTTTCACATCCGTATCATTCTTCTAGAGCACGACGATCTGAGCTGGATGATTTCACAGCATCAGTTACATCTTCGTGGGATACATGTACCAGGCCCCCCCCATCAACACCCCCTGGCATTGTGCCATCTTCTCCTGGGTTTCATCGAACTCAATGCCATCTTCTTGTATGTCCAGAAGTTCCCTTAGCTTCTCTTAATCCTCCCTCGACGCCACGGCTACTCTGTCATGCTGGTCAGATCCTGACATTGTAGCAATTCAACTACATCTACCAGTGCCAACTTTAGGAGTCGAATTTGGAGAGGGTCAGAGTGGCAGGCACTATGACAATCTGCGGAATTCCCAAGGACTTGGCTCATGTTAGTGCTGCTGCCGCATGTCCTCTGGTGGAATGGATTCCTGCGCAATTAAGTCATTCGCAATCACAGGTTCCCTGCATGTCACAAGGAAACCACACATGTACACTGTAATTCTGAGTCCAGTGTTGTTGAAATATAGGGTTGTAAATATGTAGACCTCCACCTTCTCTAGCCCTATGGGTCCAATACCAATTTGACTTGGACATTTATCGGCAAAAAACATTTCCATCCAGGCGGGATGGCTCTGTTGGACTGGACATGCTCCGTCAGAGCTGTAAAGGACACCACTGGGGAAGATCACTCCATCCCCGGCATCAATTCAACGTGTCACGTTCCCTATCGCCCTCTGATCGCTGTTTCACCGTTTCTCCTCGTTCTGTCGGTCACGTATTTCAAACGATCTCTCTGGCATTGTGGCCAACTATGACCATACATCGGAATGGGTTTGTTGGGTACGCACTTGCATCAGGATCACAATGCGATGAGTGACAGTGCGAGAATCTCTCCTCGTGTTCCATCTACCTGCGCGCAACATGCAATTCTCTTATTACTAATTATACACCTGATTCCAAGGCGCCAGATGTTTGGGGCGATTGACAATCCATCGCACGCTCCGTCAGTCTCCTGTCTTACTACTAGTAGCTATCTTTGGAATTCCGTGCCCGCAGCCAACAGTGTTTCCCATGCTGAAAACCTGCAACAGAATGGCTACCAGTGCGTTTGTCACTTTTACAAATTTCGAGACGGGATCCAAGTTACCCGAGTTTTCAGGTATTGTGGTGACCACCAGGGCTAACCAGTACCTCAACGAAAACTTGATCCTCGTTTGGGAGTTTCATCTCGAATTGTTGTTGCAGTTGCCATGGGAGACGCCCATTTAGAGTGCGATAACACCTCCCCAGGCGTTGCTTTACCAACACTCAGCAGTTCCATCGATCCCATCCATGCCAGCTCTGGCTTCCTGTCCATCGACACATGTGAGATATGTGTTCGCCATCTAAACCTTCAACTTGAACCTTATTACCATGGTAAATACAAAGCTTCATTGCGAGCAGTTGTTCAACCGATATATATGTCTTGTTATGACTTATATGCATGATAAGCTGCCACGTGCCGCAGTATCTTGCCACGCGGTGCGTTGCGTCTGGTGTATTGTCGAGTAATGCTCTGAAGTCTTTGATCATAGCATCCGGATGTGTTCCATCACGACGGTTGTGGGGTCCCAGCAATTCGTGCCTTGCATATGAGTGGGAGCTCAGGGGGGCAGCCAGATCAGCACCGGAAGGGAGGTCTATGCAGGCGGCAGCGCTGTTCTCCCGACGCTGAGCCAGGGCTTGGAGATTGAGCTCAATAATTTCGAAGCAGAGAATGCGATGCTGAACGGTGACGACTTGGGCCAGGTAGTTGAGATGGTGATTGGCGGCGTTCCAACCGTCTTGGAGGTTGGTATTATGTGCATGTTCATGTCACTCGGCAGAATACTGTTGCAAGGATCCATTTCGATGAATCTGTGAGACCCAATGAGAGATCAAGTGGATCTTCGGAAAATTGAAGTTGGCGTCCATCTCCTTGGAAACATCTATCTCGTGGCTGATATAATCCCGCCATGCATTCATTTCTCACCACTTCTTGGATGCCGTCCAAGTGTCAGCATTTGTTTCCTCGTCTACCTTCTGCATCTTCATAAGATCCCGTCTCTGGGTATTAGCATTGGCCTTCGCCTGTTTGCCAGCTCGCCCGAGTAAGAAAACATCTTTGAAGTTGTGAAAACGAAGAAAGGCGTCCTCCATGTAGCTCAATGTTGCATCATCATGAGATTCATATCAAGCATGCATATAGAATTCTAACACTGCCCGTGTGCACTCAATTACGTGATTGAATCTGGGATACTGGGTTGGGCTTCCGCCTCGTAGAGAATCGGTTACAACTCCAAGCAGGGACCGGCTCATTTCCTTCATTTCCTTCCCATACCATTGAGAAACTTCCTCTTATGACTTATTGTTTGGTGTGAGGTCGTAGTAAGCACACACGGTTAACCAGATTGCATTGTACTTGTCGCGCTGTTGGTGCGTCATAATGAAGTGGAAAATCCACTTCTGGAGGTGGTTAAGCATGCCGATCTGGATTGTATGGAGCAGGTCGGGTTTCAGGATGTCTCTCATGATACAGGTAATACATCAAAATTCATGGAATTCTTGGTAAACATGGCACGACGAGAGTTCGGCATCGGCTTCTTTGGTGTTGGCATCGCTGAGCGTTCTATATAGGTTGTGATTCCGCCGTGCGTGTTGCTTGTCAGGAGGGACATAATCTCCATGTTCTTTCATTGGACATTGGCACCGAAATCAGACATGCCACACGAGATGATGTAGGTCGCGATACTCAGGGCAGTCTCCAAGCCATGTTGCTAACACTGGTCTGCAACACCTGAAGTTACCATCTGCACAGAGATCATTGTGATACCCACTCTCAGCGCTGGGATTTTGTTTACGGGTGAGAGGCTAGTGTACCCACCAGAGTTCATTCTTCTGCACCTCTCGGTGTGTTTGCCGCTTCTCATCCAGCCTCTACTGAGAAATGTTGTGGTTCTTGATTGGAATCGGCAGGAGAGCAACCATTACGACGGTGTGCGTTGAGGGCATCTGGCGGGTCTTCGAAGATGGATTGCCAATTGTCAGATATACAGGGCACTCTTTCTTGATGCCAGCAATTTCGAGAGATGTGTTCCGTCGGACATGAAGATCAAGGGAACCAGTGTATCCCCCAGTCTGAGCGTTGCCTTCACCTGGGTTAGCACGGTATTATCCTCGAGTGTCTCTGCTTACAAGAGTCTCCCACCACCAGTCCACAGTCTGCAATTCGGTAGAGAGGCGTTTCTGTGGCTTATCGCTGTTAAAGCAACGCTGAGGGGTGTAAACCTGATGCTCAGCATAGGCTGGCTGCCGCATCAACCATCTCATGCTTCCGATGATGTCTCGACTCCAGTATTTGATAGGGCATTGCTGATTGTCCTTCCATCTCATATCCTTGAGAGTGTGTAGTTCCCACTCCCCGACAGCCTGATCATCTGGCATGCTAGCCACGAGCTTCTGGATGCCATCCACATTCGTGAAGCTTGGGAACCACGGAGCAGTGTGTTCTTCCTTCAGCACATTCTCATAGTATGTATTCATACCCTTCTTCTTGATCCCACACTGGATATATTTGTACTCTTCACGTGTCGCAAATGGGTAGTAGGGATTGTTCTGTAGGTTCGTCTCAAGGCAACTCTGAGCTTCGCGTTCCCATGGCTCGGCGAGGCTCCGGCGCCAGGGTATGTTTCAGTCTGTGGCAGAAGAGGTGGCGGTGGTTGAGACTCCGAGTCTGCGATGATTTCAACCTGTTAGAGGTAGGGACTCACGTCCAAGTCTTCGACTGAATCTTTGTTAGCGTTGAATGCATGACGCTGAGCCGGTTCAACGTGTCGGCGTGCGCCGCGAATAGTTAGATTCCGCTGGCGTTCAACTTGAAGGTGTTCAGGATAGCGTAATTTGCTATGTTTAAGTCGCCAGCTGTCTGAGGTGAGCTTCATTGGGCACGAAAATTCAGTGCAACGGAGAAGGGTCTTCTATGGCATTGTCGACAACACACGAGGAGTTGAGTATTCAGTGTAGAAAAGGACGAAAGTTGGTGCTGGGCCTGAGCAGCCTGGTGTGTAAGCTCACGATACTTTCAGCTAACTTGACAGATTTATTGAGCCTCAAAACCATCACAAGGAGGTTCCTTACATGCCAGGAGCTGCAAAGAAAACCTGCATGTGTGATATCCCATAATACTATGAATAAAATGAACCCTGGGCGATCCAAAAACCTCACGATGTGTGAAATGATCAATGGCTGAGATAAATGGATTAGACAAAGAAAACGAACAAGGCGAGAACTCGACCCAAACCAGAACCCAACAACCATCGCCACCTCTGCAACACGAAGACTGGTTCACTCCTCGCCTACAGAGCCATTCGGGCGCGCCACAGGGAGAGGGGCAGAAGTGAGAGGGACGTCGGGGAGATGGACATCGGGGAGACTGTCGTCACCTGCCGATTCGCACAGCAGCTGCTGATCCACATCCACATCCGAAGTGTTTCTGGCTGCCTCAGCTTCTCGCAGACATGGCACCATCTGCCGAGGTTTTTGGGCCGTCACAAGCCCCAAATCATCCAGCCCCCTCTGGGGATGTGTCTCCGGCGTTTGTGGTCGTACGCAACGCTCCAGGGTTTGTTGCCGATTGGCAGGCGCTGGAGGTTCTGGCCGTGGGGTATGCTCGTTCATCTCCTGGCCTTGCTCAGGTAGCAGGATTGGGTATTGGTCTAGCATGGTATAAACATTGTCAGCCGATGAGTTTACCATCTCTCCCTGGCTAATTGTCCAATGTTCTTTGCCATCATTTTCCTCCTCATGCTCCTCCACCTCGTCCTCCTCCTCCTCATCTTCCTCTTCTTCATATTCCTCCTCTTCATCTTCACCATCCCTTTCCATATCCACATCACCATCTAAATCAACGCCGTCCGGTGCGTCCTCATCATCCCCCGTGCGCATACATACATCAGAATCATGTGCTGAGTTTTATTCACCGTCCGACACCTTAGTAGAGTCGGTATCATCGTCTGAGGAAATCGACATGGCAGGCGATGCGTCCTGCTAGAAATATACCTGCTCTAGTAAGCCCTCTGTGTCAAAGTCTGCCTCATACGTTTCCTTCTGCAACTGCAAAGCAATGGCATGAGAGATATCATCTCCCCCTGGGGTTTGTTTAACAATACCTTACCCTTTACCATTTCCCTTCCCCTGCCCCTTCCCTTTCCCCTTCCTGTCCTCAGTCCCCTTCCCATTTCCCTTCCCATCTTTTGTTCCCTTCCTTTTCCCTGTCCCTTTCTCACCTCCCAGCATGTCCTCATTACCCTCACCATTGTCAATGTCATTGCCATCGCCCGGACGGCTCCTTCCACTGCTTGGCAATCTGGGATCCGCTCCGTTCACATTACGCTCATCCTCGTCGATTATCCTGTCCCAATTCAGTCGCATGATGGCCATGAAGTCGCCTGGCTTGTACAGCCAGCAGCTTGGCAGCTGAATCTTTGCCCTGAGATCATCACTACCATACCAAGAGAAACGCTCGCCGGTGCGTTTGACACTTCCAGAGCTGCTTGTCTGTGGATTGGAGCAATCCACTTCATCCCAGAAGGCACGGGGGTTGTCCCACCTCCAAATGTTCATTTGGTAGTGGGTTTTGTCAAACATTTGGCCCATATATGAGTGGAAGGCAGCCCACTACTCCCGAAAAGGCGAACACCTGTTCCTCCGGTGCGGCCACCTCGACTGCAATTGTGAAAAGTGGTGAGTCGTGACTGGATCAAGAAAGAATATATTATAAAAGAGGTCCCAGGCCCTCTCTTCCTTGATGCCGCAAACATTGAATATCCATATGAGTCCACAGATATGGTCCGAGATGAATCCCTGTATACGGTCCCGATCAAATGACAGGCATTGATTAATAACCGATGTCGGCATTTGTGCCCTAGCAGTTGCCTTCCCCTTTCCTTTGTGGCTGCCCTTTGGTGCCATTGCTGCGAGTTGAAAATCAATCTACATCCGAAGCTTTTGCATTATGGTACAGATGAACATAGCCGAAGGAAGCCCAGAGGGAACGTACAAAGTTGTGTAGGTTATCGGGTGTGTTTTGGAACAAGCGGCATGGTTTGGTTCAAGTCACATGATGTCGAGAGAGTGCAGGATGCTGGCAGTGTGTGTAATACGGGAGGAAATGAGAATGGAGGTGTATGTGGGAAAAAGGGATATACATACTCGAGTCCCCGGGATTTGATTCATATCCTGTGGTTTGTTGGTTATTGAACACAAAACGGCCCAGCCTTCATCTTGCACAACCACCGGGCACCTCATGAATGAGAAGCCTCGAGACGAGACTTATTACTTGCAGTGAGGACAATTTGTGACACCGGGCATTGCTTTGCCATCACATACCACATTTACCGCTCAGGACTCATGCATCTCGGAGCATACTGAGGTGTTCTCAAGCTGTCTCAACTGTGCAACCATCCAACGCGGCTACCAATGCCTGGCGGCGGAAAACGCACACGCTACTGATGTCATACGATAGAGAATATGTCATGGTTCGCATTGCAATGCTTGTAGCTCTGTCAAAGGGTGATTTCCATCGGGAAGCTGGAGATATACACAATCGATGGTTCGAAGTATTGTGCCAAGAACGAGTGCAATACTATGATAATCGCGCAAAGAACATCAGCACAATGTATTTCGATCACTGGGAGCCTCTGGGCATGTCTGATAGTTGTCGGACCAGAATAGCAGAGTGGGGATATCCCAGAGTTGACACGACCGGACGCAGTGGCCTTCAGGTGTACCTGGGCGCACCTGGGAGCGCCGGCGACAAGACTGGGTGCGCCGACGACAAGCCTGGTAGTACCTGTGAGCATCGACTACAAGCCTCAGAGCGTCGACTACCAGCCTCGGAGCATTGACTAGATGCCTGGGAGCATCGAATACAAGCCTGGGAGCGCCGACGACAAGCCTGGGAGCACCTCGAATCAATGTAAAGCAGTCTGGGTGAAACAACATCTTGTTTGGGAACGCTGCTAGTGAGCCGGGAAATCATAGCTACTATGTGTCGTTCGACGATTGTTAAAACTCATCTATTCTGTCTGTATTCTCATCTATGAATCCATGTATCTACTCATCTACACACGGCATATCTGGAGTGGCTGCAGGCAGTGCTTGAGAGGAATTCGAGGTGCGCCTGAAGTTGATGATCAAGTGAACTCAGAGATACACCCGGATGCAGTGATTATTTAAGCGTAGCGATGCACTTGGTGGCTGTGATCGAGCGAATGTGGAGATGCACCGGGAGGCCGTGATCGAGGAGACTCAGAGGTGCACTTGGAGGGGGTAATCGAGCGAGTTAGGTGGTGCACTTGAAAGCGATGATTGAGCGAGTTTGGAGATACACTTGGAAGCCCTGATCGTGTGAACTCAGAGGCCGTAATTGAGCGAGTTTGGAGATGCACTTGGAGGCCGAGATCAACTGAACTCAGAGATGCACTTGGATGCCGTGATTGAGCGAGTTTGGAGATGCACTGGGAGGCCGATCAAGCAAGATTCGAGGAGTACTTGGATGCACGCCGGGTGCTTAAACTCTGTTCATCAGTTAGTTAACTTGCAACCGCTGGAATGTGACGAGGTGACTTTACCTTTGAGTTCTCATGGAGAGCTGGCTGGTGGTGGTCGATCTTGGAGGGAGGCATGCCGAAAGCTGACCCTACATTCAGGAGTCAACTCGTAATGGTCAGAATGAAGGGAAGACAGACACTCTTGAGTGGATGCTGAACTCAGAGTATGCTGTACTTGGTGGATGCTCTTCTCGGTGTAAACTCATGATCATGGCATGGAGAGATAGAGAGAGATGCCTTAACTTTGTTCTGCAATGATAGTAGAGTTGTGGACGGGAAATAGAGATGTGGTATGAAGATGGGAACAATATGGAGGATACGAGCGGATATGAGAAATCAGGGGTACAACTTGCCTGATTGGGTTTAGAACACCTAGCATCGGTGTTACTTGCTGCCGGATCGGGGTTCATACCTGCTGTATCGGGAATGGTACATTGACTCGCGCATGACATTCTCTTAAGTCCCAGTTTTGTATGATGAATTCCCATCTCCTCTCATCTCTCTCTCTCATGTCCTCAACTCTACCATCACCTAAGAACACGAAGTTAAATAGTCCCTCTCTATCTTTGCATGCAATGATTATCAGTTAACACCAAGTTCAGTGTACACCGAGAACTGCATACACTGAGTACTGCATACACCGAGTACTACATACACCCAGTACTGCATCATCCCAAGATCAACTATCTACCGCTCCCAGCCAGTCTCTCATCTCTCATCTGTTGGCAGACCTTGTTGTACTCAATTCTCTACATTCCCACAGTTACGAGTTAACCAATGAATAGTGTCTTAGCTCCCGTCGCGCCTCCTTCCGGATCTACCGCCTCCAGATTGACCGCGCCCAGATCGACCGCCTCCAGATCGACCTCCCCCAAAAAACTCTTCCAATCTCGATCGCTCGTGGCCACCAAGTGCATCTCTAAACACGCTTGATTACGTCCCCCAATTTCGCACAATCATGACCTCCAAGTGTATCTCCAAACTCGCTCGATCATGGCCTCCAAGTGTGTTACCAAACTCGCTCAATTACGGCCTCCAAGTGCTGCTCTGAGTTCACTCCATCATGGTCTCCCAGTGCATATCCGAACTCGCTCGATCATGGCCTCCAAGTGCATCAACAAACTCCCTCGATTACAGCCACCAAGTGGTTCTCTGAGTTCACTCAATCACGGCCTCCCAGTGCATCTCGAATCTCAATTGATCATGGCCTCCAAGTTTGCATGATGATGGCCTCCAAGCGAACTCGAGTACCGCCTCGAGGTGCATCTCTGAGTGCACTCGATCTCGGCCTCCAAGTGCATCTCCGAACTCACTCGATCACGGTCTGGTGAATCAGCGGAGCTCTCGCAGCATCTGAAGAGAATTTGTGAGAAAATTCGGTTCTAGCTTGAGGACTGTTGGATGAGGGTGAGAGGATATGAAGGTGTACCCGGCTGAGAGGAACCACACATATTGCACGAATCTATGAAAGCTCGGCAAGAGTGCGTGAGGAACCTCACAAATTGCATGGATCTATGCAATCTACGCAAGCGTGCGTGGGACCAATAGCTCAGAAAGATAGACTGTGTATTTCCTATAATGAGAAGATGTCCATCTACCCCGGCGTCTCTCAAATATATACTCCCCATTGCTCAGTCCATCTCCGTCATTTCAGTATCTCCATAAGCCCTGTCAGTCAGTCCGCCTCCGGTATCCCTGTATCTCCGCATGCCCCCTGCCTGCTTCCCCCTGCCAAACAGAGTGGTGGTGGTGGTGAGAAACTGATATTGCTGTGACAATGGCCTCCAAACGCATCTCGAAGTTCTCTCAATCGGCATCTCCAGGTCCTCCTCTGATTGCAGTCGAGTACCGTCTGCAGCCCGATTGACCATATGTATATTTATAGCGAGACGTAGATAGATACTACATGCCATATTATGATGTAGCGAATCTTGTGACTGTAACAAAGACGAAATGCCTTGTGCTTATGGAACCCTAAGAACCACTGCTGCGAAAATATGGCACCAAGTCTCCGGCAGAGCTGCACAGAGGTCTCAGCTGCTCTCGAAGTCTCCCGCAGACCAGCGCAGAGATTTCAGCTGCTCCAACATTTGAGTATCCTATAAGTCAAATATCAGAGCATCCTGAATGCACCTCTATAACTGCAAGTGCCTTGGGGAGCACCTCAGAATGCTCTTGCAGAGTCTGACAGCACTTTGCTTAGCTCCAGGGGGGCCTGGGAGCATCTGGAAGTACTTCGAAGCACTGGTGAGGTCGACTGGAGTGTCTGGGAGGTTGGTGTGTGGCTTCCGGACTGATTTACATCTTCCTGATGAAGGCATAATGACCCTTCAAGCGGTGCAAATAGACCTTCAGACATTGCTGTAACAGTGAATATCAATGCTGAGTTGAAGCTGAGTTTAATCTGATGGCAGTTAACCCCATAATTGAATGCTTTTCAAGGGATCTCGTCTCCAAGTATTGTCACAGTTTAGAGTCTACCGCGGTCTACATTGCGCCTCCATTTTCTGTCCAATCCCTCCCTGGTGGCTCAAATTGAACTCTACCTCTCCTGCAGTTGCATATGCATGCCGAGGAAATTATTCCTACAGTCTTAACATCAAACATCCATATCGGACGATGCCTTCCGAAAGTCCTCACCCTGGCACTACTCCGGTCATATGAAATGTTCGAAGTCTTGCTAATCGTCAGAATCAACAAAAGTGTGGGCCTTCAGGGAATTCTCAACTTCCCCCTGCTATGAGACAAGTTTCCATACCGGCTGGCGAGAGGGATTCCTATCACAGAGGGAGTTCCATCACCTCTACAATCCACGCTCAGTACACCACCACTGCATCTTCGCTGAACAATTCTCGCATTGCGGATATCACTCAATGCGTGACTTCCACCCCGTCTGCTACACAGCAAAAGTCAGTAAATACTCCAACCGCCACACCGGCCACACCAGCACCCTGAGGAACCTCACAGACAGACTGAACGCGTCACGTTGTATGCAGCCCCGCATCCAGCATTGCTAGCACTCCCACTCATCTCAGCGGTCTTGAAAACCTGCCTACCCCCATCCTTAATCCAGTAGCCCGCACGATGATTACAAATCCACAGCGAACACGAGCCACAGAAAGGAATCAGAGGCAGAGGCAGTGGCAATTGCAACCGCAGGCGGTGTCTACACCTCGATCAGTGGCCTCTGGCAGTCGCAACATCCATTGATTTGATCACTCAGACATGACGTGTCGTGTATTTGGAATGGGCAGACTCCTGGAGCTCAACATGTGGAACAGATGGCCGTTTATGAGTGCAAGCAACTTGGAGGTGGTAAGTTATGCAACGCGATGTGTTGCCAACTCATTAGCTGAAGCCCCACACAGGTAGATAATTCAGATGTACTGGAACACCGCAATGCAGCAAAACAACATTTGGTCCATAGCATTGGAGGCATGCACAAGAGAGATCTTGAAAGAGGTATGCTGAAGCAATGGCCCACATTGGATATTACACGCTCAAACCGGTAACAGGTTTGCGCACAAGTCCATAAGGTTACATCCCATTTCATTCAGTCAGCAAGGGACAACATAGCAGAGCTTTATGATCTCCACTGCTTTGAATCCGATGCAGAGCATTTGGAATTCATTGATTCCCTTCTGGCAGACAATAAGTATCTTTTTCCTCTAGCAGAGCATGTGGAATATGGTGTACGCGGTCCAAATCCAACCCAGTGAGAGTCCAAAGCTGCTAACGAATGGCCAGTGTCCAATTTACTTCCTGGCGGATGCAATCCCGGGGTGTATCTATATCAATTATTATCATCCGGCGAATAACCGCAGTAAGTATGCTGATGGATTGTATAATTCCATCATCAACGACAAGGACGGTCATATACCCTCGCCACTGATCATTGTTACCTGCACCGCGTTGCGTCATGCTCTCCTGGAGTCGCCACAGAACAAAGGTGATCATCCAAAAGCTTCCAAGTCACAGCCGAAAGCGAACAGACCTGATCACTTGAACTACTTCAACTACATGAATGATGGTTGTAAGAATGCATCCTGCTGGGCTGCAACGGGTCGCAAGTTGTTGCACTCGCCTGGCGTTGCAGAAGCGTATACATTCTTGATGAATACCTGGAACACACTACCGGAGAGTAACCAACAGAGAGTGTATAACAGCACTCTTGTTACAGTCAGGTGTCAGATCCAACAGGCGGAGAACCCAACGCCTGCCGTGGTCATCAGAATGGAAGCAGCAGGTGTTGACAATGCTAGTCTTCAGGCTTATTTGACCTCCGAAGTGGCGCTTGAGGAGCCTGGGATCGGAAAAACTGATCAAAAGATCCCGATAGAGAACAATCGCATCGATGACGAACTTCATTTCGGGATGCCAGGGGGCAGCGGGCATTTTGAAGATGAAGGTGATGAGAGCGATGAGCGTGATTTCCTCCCCACCGCCGGCTGGTGGCGACGGCCTGCGACTGAACTCACGAGGTTTGACCTGGGAACCAGTGATGTCGACTGCCACGAGGGCGAGGATTGCTACGATGCGGATGCGGATGAGGAGAAAGAAGCATCGCATGCCAATGATGGATCAATCCAGAATGTGGAGGACTGAGGGCATATTAGGTTAGACCTGGGAACCAGTGATGTCGACGGGTATGAGTGCCAGGATGAGGATGATGCGGATGTCGATGAGGAGGAATCAGCATTACAACCCGATCATGCATCAACACAGAATGTGGAGGACTGAGGGCATAGTACTAGAGAGTGTGAAGATTGGACTGTATATTTCAGACCTGTAAAATATGATGATGGCAAATTAAATGCAACTGCAAGCGATGTATTCGAACCGAAGACTGTATTGGAATAAGTGACAAAATCTTAAAGCTAAACATATTTGGGGAGAGTGCGGCATCCGATATGTAGCAATAGCAGAGAGGTATCATTTGGCTATCGGCCAAGGAAAAACATAAACATCACCAGGCGTTGTGAAACCGGCTACAGCGTAACTGCAGCCCCTGCGAAGAGTGTAATACATGTGTCATTCAGTTGTTGCGGATATGTCACCACATTCCGGGCGCAAAGTCAAGGAGCTAAGTATGCAACACGACTCGTCGCCTGGGCAATTGGTAGCGTATAATTCACCATCACAGGGTAGGAGGTTCAATCAGAGCCATCAGAGCAGTCCGGAACACCCGGGTGTTTCTGAGGGATACCAGGGTTGTTGCTGATGCAGCTCAGTTGAATGTTCCCAAAGATGAAGTTGTGAAGATTCCTCATCAAAAGAGTCACATAAAATCATTTTGATAATTTCGAAAGCATTTGAAGGTTCCCATTCAAAAATAACCCAGGGGGTTCTTACATGCTCAATTCAACTTGTGAGAGAACAAATGCTAGGGTTATACATTAGTATCCGAATATGGTGATCGAGGTGGATACAAATCGATGTCGAATCCAGTTAGCTATAAATTATTATCGAATGCATCGTCAGATATGTATGTCCAATCTCAGCTGGGTGCTAAATCAACCCAAAAAATAATTGAACAAGGTTCAGAGCAATACTTACCCCTGTTCAAGGGTTATAGGTAACCTCAATGACAGGTCGGTTCCGTAGACACTCAATCTCGTGTAACAGCCAGGGTTGGGCACAGGCAATATTGGTAACCACAATGTGAATGTGTAGCAAGACACAGAAATTGTAGTGCATATTGAGAAATCAACACAAGACAGGAGTCGAATCTGTTTCAAAGTCATCTACTACTGTGCTATACAAGACAATGTGTCAAGAGGGAACAAATGGAAATCCTGCGACACCTAACAACTTCTCTGTATATACAGTTCATCTTCCACCCTCAAATCATCCTTCATGTTCCAATTTACCATCCAAATTCTCTTTCATGATCTTACACACCACCAACAACTCCTTATCAACACAACCACACCATATCATCTTACATCACCACACCTCAAACCACCACCACATCATCCAACATCGCAACACCTCAGACCACTTCATTATCATACTAAATGATCCCACCACCACTACCAATCATCCCTATACCATTACCACATCTCCCAACATCTCCATTCATCTGTAACACCAATCCTTTCCAGTACCCCCCAGGAACTTACCCCTTCGTATACTGAATCACTTCTAAACCCGCACTGTGACGTTATCTCACAATGGTCATGGAAGTTACGAAATCTCGATTCGCCCCAATGGATGTTCTGCATTTATTCTGTCGTCAGTTGTTGTTCACAGCTAGTAGCTTGGGGCGCCAGCCTACTACATTGCCGGGCTTTTGACCTCTCACTCCACAGACTTTACTGCTGGCTGCCGCAGCAATCGGTTCTGTCTGATCTCAATATACATGAAGATTGAAGACTATCGAAATGATTTCTTAGGATGAATATCGAGGTACATTTTGCCCATTCCCCATGACCAATTCAATTCCCGAATCCAGTGCACTGGTCAATCACACAAATGTGGGCTGCATCATACCCATTCCATTGGCACAACTCAATTAGGAAAGGCAATCTATATTCTTCATCAGCGTTCTTTTGTTTCATTCGTTACTCGATTCTTCCTCTTTTGGCTTTTACCTGCTGTACAAGGTACTCCTTCATCCCCATTGGTGATAGTTTGCCTGGATTGGTACTTCTTTATTCCATTCTGGGCTCTATTTG
>Ga0307512_10001687_pt1 | contig 30238 bp, 27 predicted proteins | sample 14_EM_MG_FD_200267 | JGI IMG/M metagenome (GOLD analysis project Ga0307512, IMG submission 200267) | Populus trichocarpa ectomycorrhiza microbial communities from riparian zone in the Pacific Northwest, United States - 14_EM | ecosystem: Host-associated > Plants > Roots > Unclassified | place... | reverse complement strand
AGCCAGAAATACCAAATCTCCACCCAAACTTTGCTAAGCATGTTCAAAATGCAAGTAACTGTGGTGTCTCAATAATGAAAGGCATCATTTTGTGGAATTCAATCACCTGTCAAGGAGAAAGGTGGGTAGTGGTGCATAGACATGGGGTGGGTTGCCAGCTCAGAGAGCGAATTTTGGTGGGGCAGTAAGACTTACAAAGTCACATCACATATAATTTACAATTCACTTCGACAGAAAGTTTTATTTGCTACTAAAGAAGACTTAGTAACAAGGACGGCCTCTGATGTCCATTTTTGGACGTGTGGTGAGGTGGTTGCGCGGGCGGCCCGTACGGGCCGGGAACCGTTACGATCCAGGGGATAGCATTTGAGTCCTCCCGCTCCCGTTATACGCTTCGTCTACCACACATCGTTATAGCCAAAGCCGTCAGTATTAGAACAAGCGTCCTAGGCTTTATCATAGTTGCTAGTAAACTGTTGAAATCAGCTGCCACACTGTATGAATTATCCACAATGCGCCGGACGACGTTAAGCGAGTCCATACCCATTTTATACACTTAGCCCATCCCCATTAGGCCCGGGATAGCGCAATCCAGCTATATTGGAAAGAGAAATCTACGAAGCAGCGAGAGGATTTCGCTAAATTCGAGGACTTTACCGAACGGTTGAAATCTGATGTGGGGGGAGGTCCGATGGTTCTTGTTCATGAAAGTCGTACAAAGTGGATATTAGAGATTCTTTCGGAAGATACCGAGACGCTAACATTACTATCGCAATTAATATGGCAATCGTAGGTGTATTAAATTCAGGCTGATACGAGTCGTTTCTAATTTTTACGCTTGCATTCAGGTACATACTTAGAAAACTCCATTTAATCAATGCAACGATGGTCACAAAAGAAGAGTCGGTTAAGAACTGGGGGTTATTACTCGACAGATTACAGCCAAGGATGACTTCTGTGCATCTAGTACGATTTTGCGGAAGGACTACAACAGAGGAACAACTCCTAGCTTCTGATTTCACAACACACCACAGACGTTACCATCTCTCTATTAGGGAATCTCCATCTCGTATGGTTATATGTATGAGATATCTGATCATGATCCCCTCAAGAACGACAAACTCGCTATTCGTGGGACCTGGAAATTTTGTCCTGCCCCATGGCTCTCTTATAAAACAATTGGAACCCAAGCTACGGTGCTTCTGCATAGCAGACCAAATTATGCTCAACTAACTATTGCCTGTAACTTGACGATAGGAATGGAATTGTCCACCGGTCATACAGTCTGGAAATGTATCGCTAATGCGGATGTCCTTGGACTAAGGAAACTACTTTGTACCTGATCTGTTGTAGTCAATGATTGCGGGGCGTTTGACACGGTCAGGTTGACGCTTCTGCACTACGCATGCTCGCAGATAGCGCCATATGTACAGGCCCTCCTGAAACCTGGAGCTGTTGAGGTGTTGAAGCTCTTAATTACTCGAGGGCATATTGCAACGCCCTAGACTCTAACGGAGGGTAATCTTCCTCCAACTGAGCATTAAATGCAGCTACTGATAACTGTTAAAGTAGTCCATTAATTCGTTCGATGTCAAAGATCTCCATTGAAGATTCACAGTCCGAAGATGCAGTGTGCTGGTCGGAAGGAACGCGATTGCTCATCGAAGCCGGTGCAGAATTCTTACTACCAACCGAACCTGGGGCCCGCGCCATGTGTTTGGATCGTGCGTGGGCAGTAAGTTCGTCATTGAGAGGTGTATACCGGGAAGCTGTTTCAGATTGCTTTGAGGAACACATGGGGGAAGTGTTCTCCAAGGACCCCACCTCATTAGGTGGGGGTGAGCGATCAGATCCCATGAGAATTCTTGCTGAATTCGCTGGTGGAATGATCATCGAATTCGAGCACGTATGGCGCGAAGTCCGAACTAGCATTGCAGACGATGAACGTTCTCTTTTTGAGTCCGTACTGAAGGAGATGGTGCAACTTGCAGTCTCCGTTTCGGACAGGATTCACAAAAATGGTCTACTCTGTTACGATGACAATTTTTGTGGGGGTCCTGGGGTATATTTAGAAGAAATGATAAGTAGGATGTTCAAAACGGCTTCCATGACCGGTCGTTTCGATAAAGCAAATGATAATCTCGCATTCCTCATCTCTTACTCCTCCAATCTCGCTCAACACCTGATTGACCGCGGGCTACCAAGAAATTACGTTAGCGGGCACTTTCTCTACAGAGGCAACACGGAAAGCCTTGCAATCCTGGAGCAAGCAGGCTTGGCCTACAATAAATCTTGTTACTGGAAGATGATCGATCTTTGGAGTGGAAAACTCCCAGAAATTTCGGTTTGGCAACGATATGTCGACAACGGCGTCGATCCAGTGGTGCTGAATTGGATACTAGTCCAGATTCTTCCTCACGACCGCATCCATCGTTTCGGTGATGTTCGCTTTGCCACTGATCACTTCGAATTTTTGCTTCACAATGGTGCTGACGTGAACTATATAGCTCTACATATAATTTGTTGCCATATTCCACGTACTCCGATTGGACTTGCTGTACGGCATGGGGAAATCGAGAATGTACGTTTTCTACTTCAACGCGGTGCCAATATTTGGTTAGACGTTGAAGGGAGTCCACTGTCTCATTTTGCGGAGTGGCAGGAACACACAGAGCTAGCGGAGCTATTGAAGAGTCCGGAAATAGAGGAGAGATGGAAAAGAATCCTTCCTTTAGAGCCAAGTAAGTACTGTTTACTTTAGCCTTTACCGCAGAAACAATTATTAATCGATTGCAGATTTTGTAGAATCAATGATATTAAGCACAAGGCACACCGGTATTGAGTATTTCATGCTAGCTAATAGTGTTATTCTTACAGTGTATGGCGTGGTTAGACATGGTCTCGTCCGCGTTTTTAGTTTGATTTTCAGGAATCAGCTGCTAATATGGTGGCTTTGCTATACGTGCTGCTGTCTTAAGCGAGCTTTTTTGCAAGAGTTGAATAGGCACTGTGCAGTGTTTATGTGGGGAGTATTTCAAGAGAGAGTTAAGGTTTAGCACTGTCAGAGGGATGCGGAGTTTGACTTTAGTTATTCCGGGAGGCGTTAGTGGTTGGCCATATATTTGGTCCTGAGTTTAATGTTTGCCCACGAATCAATCTTACCTGGGTTGTTATTTGGTCCTGCTGATTGGATCTTGCGGCAGAGAGGGGTAGATAACTCCAAACACCTCACCCTAGGCCCTGGAATGCATAAAATTTTGATCCAAGCAAATACCAGATTTTTCACTGTTGAGTACATGGTGCAATACTATACGGCATATAGAGCTATCTATAATAGGTGTAACACCAGATTCGGGCTGGCCAGGTTAAGGGGGAGGGGGGGGTCGGACTGCATAGATAACTCCATTCGGAGGAGGAAGGGAAACGATACTCTAGATAGAGTGAATGTACTATAATTAAAATAAAACAAAGCTTCTTTATAGGTGAACCCCAGCCAGGATAATTTTTACCTTGTTGTATACGCACGGTAAGTATACGGAGCACTTTGTTAATTCACCTAAAGCCCATAATGATCGAAACGAGACCAGCCGCCGATTAATTTGCAAATGGCAGACCGGTCAGATTCGAGGCCGTCATCGGCATGGACTAGTCCAGGTCTATCAAAGCTAGACAATCTGCCTCACTATCCAATATTTTACTGTATAGTCTAACCTAGGTCTGGCTTCCTGGTGTAGACAGACGTAGGCCTCGTTTCTATCGGAGAGCCTTGGCACATACCGACCCCAGCCAGAATCCGATCTACCCGGATGGTTGCATTCGAATACAGAAGATAATGCTGTTTACAGGGTACGTCATCCCCGAATGTCTTATATTAAAATGAATACTGCGGTAGGAGCTGGAGAAGAATTGGATCTAGCCCGGAAGACGTCGGGCAGGGTCTTTGTTTCTGTTTACTAGTACTACGTCTCAACAACTTCCCAAAAGACCACAACCACACACAACGACTACAGTTTCATACCCGTCAAAATGCCTTCACCACGCATAGCCCGCCTCGTCTTCGGTAGCGAATCTATCAACTTGCTACCAGTGAGCACCCAATCATTTCCACATCAACATTTCGTTAACACTACAACCCACTGCCGCTATGCGCCCGAACTCCAAACACAAACCCGTCAATTATGCCAACAACATCTCCCATTTGCCGATCCTGAGGCTATGAGATTTCAAACTCTGACCTGGAATTGTGGGCGTAAAGAGTGAGTAGTTCCCCGGGTATACTACGCTATTCGACGAATAATAGTATGTAGTTCGACGAAATATGCAGTCGCCGAAACTTCATTGCTCATCAAGCTGTTCCACAGAGCATGATCACTACCATGAAATATTGTATGACTGATGCCGGGCATAGTCTAGTTGAGAAAATCATGAGCTGTGCTTTTAAAAGCAGTGGGACTGCTTCCCGGAGGGACGGGAGGGAATGACCGAGGAATAAAAGCAGTTGGCCACGGCGAAACCAGTGGTGAACGGTAAGTACATTCGCGAAGAGTTGAGTTTCGTTTCCTAACAGAAGCAGCGGGCGACGAAGAGATAGAAGTACTTTACAGCGGGTTCTAGAGCTGCGATGAGGTGGCGGAGGATAGCGAGAAAGTAGGGGAGGGTGATTCAGAGAGGGGATTCGGGGAGAGATAGCTCGTAAAGAGCCCGCGGAGGGCGGTAATATACAGTCGGAGTGGGTCCGGCCTAGCCCGAGCGGGACGGGCTTCGTCAACTCCTAGTCATAGGAGCTACAACTCCTGATATTCTATCATAACATGACCGGTTGAATGCAGTAGCTACAGCATGTGCTGGGTAGAAGCAAATATCGGTGATTGTGCGACAGACACCCTGCAAAAGTGTCTATGGTGTTCCAGTGCCGACAATTAACAACCTTACCCCTGGCAGTCATTAACTTTGATGTACTAGGAGCTTAGTAGAATGTGAATGACTCAATATGAAGTCATAGATACGTCATACCTCCTGCTTTAGACGAGGGTGGAAAGTTGTGGTTTAAGCTCATAGAGTATTTTATTCATTTCTTTCTACATTAAGAATCGCTTAGTGCGACAGGGGGCCGCCAATATTAGAATGTGTCCTAGCAGTCAATCTTGCAAAAAATATTCCTTAAATCAAGGACAGAACCAACAGACTATTTTAAATGTGTATGCACTCTTACTACTAAACTATTATGTATTATATTTCTTAACTCAAGTTTTATATTTATTGGACAACTATAAGTCATTACATATATAAAAAAGAACTTAGTAAAATTTCTCAGTGTTAAACATAAAATTATATTATATATTTAAATTGATTTCCCAGCCAGAAGACACCAAACAAAGCAGCAGGAGGTGGTTCTACAATACTCTTTTGTGAAGAAGCTAAACATGCGAAGTCACACAGTAAACACTAACTTAAACACTAGCAAAATCTCAAGATCAACCTTCCTTTAACTTTAAACAGTATAGAATATTACAATATCTTTTCTGTTTAACTTTAAACAATAATTTGAAAAATGTTTAATTATAAACACTGCCTTCAAGCTAAACACTAGTTAAATGGAGATTCCGTTTAAATTTAAACGTTGCCATATAATTACGTGTACCACAGAGATCATGGTGCTGGCAAGGCATCAAATACAGCCACCCACCTTCAACAGTCGGAATTCGTATTCGCCTACCCCATAAAAACCTCACGTAAAATGCGACATCGATAAATATCACTTTCAGATAACCAAGCCTGCAGGGTGTACTAAGGTGACGTGGAATGATGACTTGTGTGAATCAAAATCTGAACGAACAAAAGGTTTCCTGCCGACGTCCGATTTAGGACAATTTATTACCAAAGCAGTAACTGCGGCTGCAGGTTTCTTTTGCCGGTGCAATCACATTGCTCTGTGGGTAACTTTTGTGGAATGCTTGTCGAACTGACTGTAGGTATCATTTATCCAGCCAATCAGGTTACTTCATTTGACGGTAACTTTGTATACTGCCAGCCTCGTTGGGGTATATTAAGATCAGTTCCCCCAGCTACAACTGATTTTCTCTTCAACTTTTATCCTCCGCCTCAATCATTCTCGACTACAGTACCCTCAGTCATTCTCCAATTTCAATACTACCAGGCATGGCTCTGAAAAAGAAATGCGACTGGGAGAAAGGTCTTCAGGCTAGAGAATTTAAGGAACGCGAATGGGAGCTATAAAAGCAAGAAATCAAAACGCTTTATCTGACCGACGGGACCCCGCTGCAAGATTTGCGAAAGTTGGTGTATGAGCGGAACGGTCTATATGCCACGTAGGAACCATCTGATACCCCCACTCACCAGTCAACTCGGACTCCCGGCAATAGAGAATCGCAGTACAAAAAGCGTATCTGCACCGTCTGGAACTTTCAGAAAAATGATCCAACCCATAAGGTGAAGACAATTATTGATATGGTCGATATCTGTCAACAATATCGAAGGAAAGGAGACCGCCGTCGCTTGCCATGGCAAGACTCTGAGTCAGACCCAAATTGAGTGGGCGAAGAAGCAGTTTGGAGTTGAAACTGGTAGATTCCTCGTTGAAAGCGATTACGAAGGTTTTAAACACCCCGAATACTTAGAACAGGCACTTATTCTAATATGCGTGATAGAGGAAACAACTTTGCAAGACCCGGATCGCGACGGACTTCCGGAATCTGAAGTCCCGGAGAAGGGTGTCCCCGTCGCACCAATCAATCAAGATGTTGGAGACTTCGCACCTACCAACAATTCATACATGACTATTCAGACACTTTCTGCGCTGGAGGAACACGATCTCATCGGAAATAGTACGAATATTAAGAGCTTGGAGGATAGCTCTTCCTCAACACCCCCGCCTTATACTGAACAACGCGATTGCGACGCACCCCGGCCCAATAGTAAGTTCAGTGCATATTTCTTACCACCCCCATCTCCCCGAATGATAATTCCCCGAATGGCACCTTCCTTACTGCACTCAACACACTTACCGATAAACACACCATCGTCTGCTACATACTGGACCCCAAAACCGTCTACTCCGGTTACGCAGCAGGACTTTGTTCAGTACGACAACGATCGTACAGCTACTACAGCAACGTTGACCAGTGCGAGCACAATGGTTGGCCCGTACCACATACGGCGATTCGAAAATAAGCCACCATATACACCGATAGCTAGGTGTAAATGGAAGACGACCCGTCCCAAGGGTGGTGAGGATTACTGGTAGTATGTGCGCCCTTGGGTAGTAGAGTAGGGGGAACAATGTATTGCCCCATTACTAACTGTCGGTGGAAAGCTGGGAGTAGCATCAGCGATTCGGAGAAGGGAGCTATTCTATACCAGCATATTTCGTCCGTACGCAACTCGATTTATCGTGCGGCAAACGATATCAAATGTATGTGCGGATTTATGGATTATTAAATACTTCTGGATATCATAGGTCCCACTAGGAGTCGAGAAACCAGCAATGGTTGTTTTATAACTTGGAACCGGTGGAGTTCTGGATGCATTGTTGCCTCACATCTCGTTGTCTAACAGCAATAATGTATTAGGATAGCATCAATTACATGAACTGTGGGTTCGAAATTTTGAAAAGATTAGATAAATGTAATCCTTACTTGTCAAGCTCTAGTTGTGCTACCATTCCCGTCAACTACTCAATTGACAGATCCGTACACAAATAGAAATAATCTATTGCTTATGTCGCAATTCGGAGTGATGTGCCCAATTCCTCGTCCCCGTTTACGCCAGAAAGCACCCCTAAAAAGCTCAAGTAAATGGGAGATCACGGTAGGTGTTCTTTAATACAGGAGAAAATTTGGGCATATTCAGTACTTAATTACATAGTATTTTTCAGTAAGACGATGAGCTTAACGGTTATGGTGCCTTTCCTCTAAAATATCCTATGTCCGTGGATAAAATTGGAACCCTAAATTTTGCCAGGTTACCACTCTCGAAACTAAACTTTATCCGCGGAGTGTGGCACGGGGTACAATGTAGGCACGGGGTACAATGTAGGCACCGAAAGCTGACGCAGAGCACAGCTGAAGCGGGGTAGCGAACAACGTCGACCGGCTAGCTCCGCTATCAACATCTTATCCGGGCCGAGTGATAGAATCCGGGCCGAACGCCTGCGTCCAGCTTACAACTATAGTCTACCGCTCGACCGCTACCGTTGACAAGGCCCCGCAAGGTTATCGATCATGATACCCGGAGTGGACAGACCCTGCTCTTGTGCTAACAACCGTAGGTAGGTGACGAGGGTTAAGCAGATCTCCAATATAAAAGAAGGTAGTGCAGACGGTAGTCATTAACTCAAGCTTTAAACTCAAGGTTTAGCCCTGAAGCTCTCAACGTCGGCGAAGCGACCTCCTGTCTCGGCCTTCTCCTAGATTCCACACTATCGGCGAGTGTGACTGCTTGTCGGCGAAAGTGTTGAAGTTTGTTTCTTGTTTGTATATATACACATACTCTGGACCTGTATCTATCCAGCCAATCAACGCATTCATTCATTCAACAGGTGGTAAAAGACACGTTATGCACTCTCGGCTTTCGGACATAGCCGGAGGAGCCGGTCTTCACCGTGCGGCAGTTGCTCGCGAACGTATATGCGGACTACTAGATGGAAAAATGGTACCTAGGTATCACGATTCTTGCTAGAAGTCGGTAAAATCAGCATTGGTTGTGTGAGATGGCTAAGAATTGAATCGGCGACATTGACTGAGGTTGTGTTGAAACATACCCTACGCAAGGCACTATTGGTGGTGGATACGTCACGGATGTATTTTGGAGCCGCACGCTGATGATTCCGAAATCCCTGGATGATAACTTTAGAAAAGTGTAATATTGCTATGGATTATGCCAGGACTTACTAGAGCCACTTGAGCCGACTGAGTAGCACCCGAGCGGAAGGGGAGAGAACTATGCCGATCTAGCTGGTGGCAAGCCGACGGTGAATACCGAACCGACGCAGTGCAGATGAACCCGTGCAACCCCAGCCCATCGGAACAACTGATCTACTGGGCGCACTACTTCGATTGCGAACGCAACTCCTGTAATGTTGGATTCGGTCGCAAAGCCGCCATGGCACACAACTTTTGTCATCCAGAAATTTCCTCGCCCCCACCTAAAGTAGTCTCCCGAATTCAAGTTGTGGGAACATATGTGCCAAGCCCAAATGCGGCAGCTTCCGTACCTGTGAAATCTATTTGGAAATATCAAACAAAAATAAATCCACAAGTGTAGACCGTTTTGCACACTTTTTGATTTAGAGAGTAGCTAACGTTCATATGGTCTAGCTCGTTGTATAAATGGGCCGTGGCGTTGCAAAAGAAAAATAAACCAATAATTAATTTGTTCTTGGCATTCACTCACTCCGTCAGTTGGTTGGCTAATATATATGCACCCACTGCTGATGCCTGGTGCGGGGTATATATTAACAGAGCCTCAATCGAATGCCATAAATTCTACACCTCCGCAAAAACCTTTCCTTCACTTATAACATCGATCCCAAACGTACCGACCACAAACCGTTGATGACATCCACGGGCAGTGAACTTGTAGCGCGAGCTGCTGACGGTTATGCGGGAGCGGGCAGACGGCGCGGTATTCGAATACTCTCTTTAGGCAAGAAACACCTACTGCTTGTCGTGCAAAGCTAATCTCACCACAGATGGAGGAGGCATCCGAGGGATGTCAGAGTTAATCATTCTCGATGAGTTGATGAAGCGGATAAAGGCGAAGAAAGGCCTGGCTACCGTTCCTCGGCCGTACGAGTACTTCGATCTTATTGGTGGAACTTCTACTGGCGGGCATGGTCCCTTCTGGGATGACTGTATTTCAGGGGGCTAACCAGTACAGACACATCGCCCTGATGCTTGGAAGGCTGCGAGTGTCTACAGAGGACGCACTCAACGCATACGCGCAGCTTGCAGGCTACGTTTTTAAGGAAAAGAAGTTGCCGGGGAAAGATGGGGTCTTTAAAGCCTCGAGGCTGGAGGAGGCAATCAAGAAAATCGTCCGACAGTATGGAGAACATGGTAATCCAGACGAGGAGATGCTGGATGCTCGCTCCGATTCTGGTGTTTGCAAAACGTAAGTGCGCTGTTGAATCTTGACTGCTGTTCGGAGCCTAAACTAACCAAATGCAAAGCTTCGTCTGCGCAGTCACTTCCGCAAACATTGGTTCCCCCACGTTGTTCCGGACATACAACGTACCTCGGGGAGAAAGCTATAACTGCAAGATCTGGGAAGCTGCGCGGGCGACTTCGGCGGCGCCAACATTCTTTAAGCCAATCAAGATCGGAAGAGAGAACGCCGAAGAGATATTTATTGACGCAGCGCTTGGTTGCAATAACCCAATCCGGCAAGTTCTTGGAGAGGTCGAGCTCGCTTTTCCAGGTGCGCCCATTGCATGTGTGGTCAGCATTGGAACTGGACAGAGGAGTACAATTGGACTCCCGAAAGCCGATGCGTTCCAAAAGTGGCTTCCGACAAAGGTGATTGGCGTACTGCAGAAGCTAGCGGTTGATTCCGAGACAACTGCAGAAGACTTACAAAAACGCTTTGAAAACGTTCCAGGGGTCTACTTTAGATTGAATGTCGAGCATGGAATGCAAGGAATCACACTTGAAGAGTGGAATAAGCTAGGAGAAGTGACAACTCACACGAGGAAATACTTGGAGAAGGTGAAAGTCAGTAAAGAGGTGGATAACATTGTGAAGGCACTTATTGGAGAATCCTTTTCTGTTCCAGTTTCTGACCTTCGTATGTACTGTACTCGGAGCTATTGAATGTGGGCTGATTTTTTTGAAGTTGGCGCAAGGAAGAGGGTGCTTGACAGCGACAACCCCAACACACTCAACAACATGGCAAGTCTTGCCGCGACTTATGGCGAACTTGGTAGATGGGGTGAAGCAATTGAGCTGGGGCTACGAGTACTTAACACCAGGAAGGGATTGCTTGGTGAGACGCATCCCACCACTCTCAACGCCATGGCAGAGCTTGCTGTGACTTACTTCAAGGTTGGACGATGGGAGGATGCCGAGGCCCTTTATCTGAAAGTTGTGGAAGAAAGAAAAAAGCTTCTTGGTATCGAGCATCCTGATACGTTAAAATCCATGACGGAGCTTGCAACAACCAACTTCAAGCTCGAGAGATACAACGATGCCGAAACTTTATATATTACTGTTTTGGAAGTGCGAAAGAGAGTCCTGGGAAATGAGCATCGCGACACTCTTGAAGCTCTTGCGAACCTTGCTGTAGCCTATGGCAGCCTCGAGAGATGGAATAACGCCGTCGAACTAGGATTACTAGTCCTGGAGACCAGCAAGAAAGTTCTTGGTGACGAGCATCCCAAAACTCTCAGGTTCATGGCGGATCTTGCTGTGACATACTACAAGCTAGAGAGATGGAATGACGCGGAGACCTTGTATCTGCAAGTGCTGGCCGGGAGAAAGAAAGTGCATGGCAATGAACATCCTGAAACACTCAAAGCTATGACAGATCTTGCTGTTACCTACTACAGGCTAGAGAAATTGGATGACGCTGAGGCTTTGTATATGCACATCCTGGAAATAAGGAGAAATGTGCTGGGCAATGAACATCCCGATACCATTGGGTCAATGGTAGATCTTGCAAGCATACTTTCCAACCAAGGAAGGCACGATGAGGCAGGAGCGCTGAATGTGCAAGTCCGTGAGGTCAAAGAAGCAGCGCTGGATGTGCAAGTCCGTGAGGTAAGTGGAGGAGCGCTGGAAAACTCTGTCGAGGAGGATAGAATTGAAATGTAGGATGTGTGTATGGTGTGAGATTAGCCACTAGGTGTTTTCATCTTGGGTCTCTTGGACGGTGTTAGTTCCCTCCTCGAGAATTCTATGGCTATGGCCTATGGAGGTCACCATCATCGTTATTTACCTTTTTTTCTTTATCCCAGTGTCGAGGTATTGAATTCGAGGTAATATCTCTTACCAAGCGCTGCTCCTTGCTGTATGGGCAGGCTATTTGATCTTTTTGCGATACAGAAGTATTAAGTACTAAGTACGCTTATTGTACAACAATCTCGAGAGCCATGAGAAGGTATTAGATAACAGTAGTTGGAAGAATAAGGTGTTAACGGAGGAGCTAGGCGATTCGGTTCCAAGGCTTGGCTTCAAATACAGGGCAGCTTGTTGGGAACTCACCCAGACGCTTCAACAATAAGTACATGCAAACAAGTGCATTAATTACTCGTTATATGAGCAACGCTGATATATAGGATGTCGCCGTACATTATGATGCACTGGACTAAGTATTGCAACTCATGTCGGCGCAACAGCAATAGCAAATTCTTTTAGAGCGCAGATTCTACACTGCTAGATCCTCCTGCCCTTATGGTACATTGAATTCCCATATTAAGTTATTTTAAATCTTTCTGAGCGAAGCATTCAGTGACCCCAAATATGAGTTCCTGGGAAGGTTCTATTGATCTATCTAGGGTGTTACATATGGACCTGACCGAGCTGAGCTTCAGCTGATGACAGCCAGTAGGGCATAAGGCACCCATCTACCTTGTATATATCTCGAGTCTTTCTCCTTCTCTCTTATCTCTATACCTTTGTCTATGCACACGTTTCCCAACTTAGTGAATTTTGAGCTGGTGATTGGGATCTATAACAACAATGGTGCTTGCTCCCGGTGAATGACAAAAGTTACAGTGGCTATTTTATAAACTCGCTAAGTATGGAGGTGGGGGCAGTTTCGAATGCATTTATACCTGACATCTCTGTGCGCAGGGAAGGCAGGGCGTTGGAATATTATCAGTCACTTGAAACTAAAGAAATTTAAAAAGATCGGACAGATGCAATGTTTATTTGTCATACTTTGGTTGCGCGACCATTCTCTATTAGCTACTTAGTCGACATACCCGTATATAAACTTATTCTATTGTTACGCTACAATTTGTCGTGAAGCATCCAATCGTTCACTCCTGGAGGAAATATTCCTAAAAGCCCAGCAATGCGAGATCATGGTTGGTGTTCTTTCCTACGGGGGAAAACGGTTCTGACATATTAAATACATAGTCGATATCGTTTTTAGTATCACGATTGTATATGCTATCCTGATGGTACATACTGAAAGTCGAAAAGTGCGGGAAAGCCAACATCGTCGATGCCAAGCCCCTAAACTCGGTCAGCTAGATCTGCCATCAACATCGTACTCAATGCGGCCGAATGATAACAATCGCGAACCGAACTCCGACGTCCAGCTTAGTCTAGCGCTCAACCGGTACCGTTGATAAGGCCTGCAAAGTTATCGGCCGTAATACCCAGACGCTACTCTTCTTATGCCAACAGCCTTAGGTAAGTAATGGGGGTTAAGTGGGTTTTCAATATTAAAGAACCTTGTAACAGACACATTATGCGCTCTTTGCTTTCAGATATAGCCCCGGAGGAATCAGTGTGAACGTGAACCATATCGACCAACAGCCACTTTACTACTCCAGCGACAATCACTCTCCACGCGTGGCGCCTAGGTATGACCGTTCTCGCACCTGCGCTTCATAGGTGTCTCCGCTGCGCTGAGTTTCACGTGTCTCTAAACCAACCCTCGAAAAGTTGTCGAATGTACTGCCTGAGATCGAAATATTCAGTGCCCCTGAATCATTCGACTCGATTGCGCGAGAACGATTAAAATTTTTGCGTTGTCTTCAAAATATTTCAATGCATTCTTCTATTGATCACGTCTGACGATGTAAATTTAACCTAGCAAAGATATCCTGCAGGTAAGGCGAGCCAAGATTTTTTCTTTAGGGCGATGTGTTAGCATAACATACACGTCACTAGTGCAAGCTCGATCGTATTTGACTGCGGGTAACGTTTGTAGAATCGATACTAGGCTGCAGGTATAAGGATATTTCACCTGATGGTAACTTTTGTAGAGTATAGTACACTGCCACAGCCTACCAGGTATATTAAGCGCCAGTTCATCTCAACTGAGGTTAATTCTCTATATTCTCAACTTGCAATCACGATACCACCTACCATGAGTCTTACCAAGGGATTCGACTGGGAGAAATGTCTACAGCATAGGGAAATTGAGGGACACGAGTGGAAGCCATACAAACAAGAAATCAAATCTCTTTATCTAGACAAAGGTTGCTCGCAACAATAAGTACGAAAGTTGATATATCAGGGACGTGGTTTCTACGCAACGTATTTATAATGCAACCAACATCATGTCTGTGATATTGTAGTAACACTTGTTGGGATCGGCCACAGCGAGTCGCAGTACAAGAAACGTATCAACAGGGTTTGGAAATTTCAGAAAAATGTCCCCAACTATAAGATGAAGAAAATCATTGGCATCGTCAATAGGCGATTGGATGCTGGGAAAAAGGAAACTGCTTTTGCTTGGCACGGGAAACCACTTAGCCAAGAGAAAATCGACCCAGCTAAGAAGCATTTCGAAAGTGCTACTAAACTCCGTCAATGTGATTCCAGCGGTAGGCATTGATTCCTAGTTCTCAACCTATTTTCATTTTGTAGACGACAAGCATGTGTTCTAATGCGTATTAGAGGCAAATTCGTTTCAAATTCCCGATTTCCAAACATTTCCGGCGTTCGAATTCCTTGACTTCGCAATTCCTAACATTTGTTCACCGGATATACCTACCAACCAAGACCCATGCACCGACTATGCACCTATTAGTGATTCAACGGACGCATTAATATTCATGACACCACTCAACGCTCCGCCGCTTGCACTCACCGACGGACAGCATATCACCAACAACAGTGTAAATGATGACAATTCACAGGATGAAAGTTGGCCAGCATTCCAAGATGGCTTCTTCAACAACCCTCAAAAACAAGATTTGATTCCGTTTTCTACTCCGCCCGACTCAGCACCACCACTGGGAGCGAATCCACCGCCGATTACAACATATACGACCACTGACTGGTGTGCCTCCATTACATTACCCGAACCTACCCACCACCTTGAATACAATCCGCATTCAGAGGTGCAATCACTTACTGGAGGTCAATACGAGTAAGGCATATCATTTGACTAATACTATTCGTATCCGCTACACTTGAACTTGTATCAGGGTACCCCACGATTCGATAAGCACAGTCATCATTGATATATTGGACCCCAAAAGGGTCCATCCCTGTTGCGCAGCAAGAATTCGATAGTTACGATGAAAACGGTGAAGCGCAAGCGACAGTAGGGGTAAGCCTCACCCAGTTGTCACCCCTTGAACAACCCGAGATTGCACTTCAATGCAATTATGTTCGCTGCAGTGCCTGTGGTTGCTACTTTATAGCAATTAAGAGACAAATGAAAGAAATGCATGAATCCCCCGAAGAGTTTAATTGCCCCGTTCATTGTTGTACAAGACTGGATGATCAAAGGCCTCAAAGACGCAATAGCCTACAGGTTCATACCAGGTTAGTCCATAGAAGCCAAGTGTAATTGAATATATCGGTGATGACAAAATGGGTCGATGTTGCTGGGGTATTGTGGATTTGTGTGTTATCGACGGTAGAGGATGGCTGGGTTTAAGGTGTCGGTTGAGCCACCACGTGCGGAATGCTTTGGTGGACATTTACGGGAATGTTTTATGATTTATGATAGTCATACGGCTAGATGGGGCGAAAATTGAAAGATTGTCGCAAAAAATTGGGCGGTATGGGGTTGTCGGGGGGCTTGGAAATGATCGGTAAAATAAAAATATTCAATGTCAAGCTTATATAAATACTGTAAGAGTTTACATACTCTGTGTTTCGAAGGGATAGAAGTGGTCGCGTCCACCCGCCAGTCCTATGTAGCCTTCAGTCGCTTTCGCCCCTGAATAGGTGAAGTAAAATAAATATTAATGTGTACGGAAATTGTCAATTACACTCGACACCGCAGAGAATTCTGTTCCGTACAATGATTGTATAGGGGAGCATTATGTATATGTGGATCGAAGAATAATTGTTCAAGGTGGAAGCCAAAGCGAACTGGAGGCGTCCGACGGGATACTTCAAATTGGTGCCGAATGAGCCGATAGCCGAGGCAAAGAAATCCGAGAAACCCGCGCCCTTACGGATAAGCCGGTACTTGAGTATTAATGTGTTGGAGTTCCGAAACAATTACCAACGAAACGTTCTGAAAAAGGCAGAGCTCGCTTATGATAAGCTTATAGACGCCGCAACCCGCGTGGATAACTCGGATCCGCACTGCTCTCCCGAACCCGCACCTAACAAACGTTTACTTTGGGGCGCCTCATCCATAGAATCAAATAAAGTCACTGACAATCAAAAATACAAGAGCGCCAATAGAGCTCTACGAATAATTTGAATGCTGTTACCCCCCCTCAGTGGAAACCTTACCCGAAATGGGTTATCGACCAACAGCACTTACAGACGACCACACACGCGTTTGAGGGGTGACGTGTAAACAGATGTGCCCAATTATATGGAACCAAAATTGTACAAGTGTAACAATCAAAATCTGACCGAACAAAGATTTCCTGCAGGGACATCCAGGATGTCCGATTAGGGCAATTTATTGCCAAAACAGTAACTGCACCTGCAGGTATCCTTTGCCGGTACCAATGAAACCGCTCTGTCCGTAACTTTGTGGCCTGCATACCAGGCTGCAGGTATCATTTGTTGAGCCAATCAAGTTCTTCTGCTGACGGTCTTTTGTATACTGCCAGCGTCGTCGGGGTATATTAAAGGCCAGTTCCTCCCAGCTGTAGTTGATTTTCTGTTTAACTTATATACACTGTCTCCACCGTTCTCGAATTACAACACAACCGGCATGGCTCTTACGAAGAAATGCGACTGGGAGAGAAGTCTTCAGGCCAGAGAACTCAAGGAATGCGACTGGGAGCCACACAGAGAAGCAATCGAAACGCTTTACATAACAGAAGAAACTTCTCTGCAAGATTTACGAAAGCTGATGTATGAGCGGCACGGTTTGTATGCCACGTATGAATCACCTATACCCCACCATTCAAACACTACTAACAGTCGGTAACAGGGAGTCGCAGTACAAAAAACGTATCAATACGATATGGAAATTGCAGAAAAATGTTCCGACCAACAAAATGAAGACAATCCTCGATATTGTCGATATTCGTCGTGACATCCAAGGAAAGGCGACTGATGTCACTTGGCATGGCAGGCCACTAGATGAGTCGCAGATTGAACGGGCTAGGAAGCGATATGGATTTGGAACTGGCAGGTTTCTCCTTGCAGGTGATTTCATTGGTACGCGAAGACCCTCAAACCGCTCCAACATTATATGAGCACCCGTTCTAATGTCCCAGCCAGCGGAACGGACTCCAGAAAATATATTTTCACAAAATCACTCGCTTTGGAACGTCGGACCAATTAGTGAGTTTGAATACCCGGAAAATATGTCAGCATTACTTTGAGCCTTAATTTGTATATGCTAACTACGGTTAGGATGCTCACCTACCCAGGAGGGTTACTTTCATCTGCGCCATACAACGCGTTCTCTCTCGGCGGGCCACACGACATTGTCCTCCGCGATCCAGATATTCCAAGTATACAAGCACAGTCGTCTACCGAGAGCCAAAACTGGTGAGATATATCCTCATTAACATAGGACTCTATTCCTATCTGCTAACTACTGTCAGGGCACCCCGCGACTCCATACGCACGCCATCATCCGTGACATACTCGACTCCAAAAGTATTTACTCCCGTTGGACCACATGACTTTGACCAGTCCGATGAATACATATCCGCTACTGCAACAGCTGAAGAATGCATGGCCTGGGAGCCGTCCTTGGAACCAGCCGATATTCATGTCACATACCACGGAGTAGACCAACCTGGGCGGGTATACCTCACTAGAGGATTCGACACCCTGCCTCCAACATCCTCCAGGGATATACTGGCTCCCAAACGCGGTCATTATTGCCAAGTCTGTGGCCATAACACAGTGAATATCAAGAGACATAACCGTGAAAGGCACGTGGAGTCGCGGTTAGTTAAGTTCGATTGCCCCCACCCGGGTTGTTTTAGACAGGGTACGAACGGATTCGTGCGTGCCCATAATCTCAAAATTCATAGACGGACGGTGCATTGTCACGCTATTTAACTAAGGAATAGATGGGGTGGGCAATCAATTCATTTCAGTATTAGACATTTTGGTGGTTTAACTAGATAGGAGAATAAGGGATACTTATTGGTATTGAATAGTAAATAGGGGAAAGCCCGGATAGATGAAATTTTATTCCATATGATTCCCAAGTGTTAATCGTGAGGCATTAGCCAAGGTGTGTGGAATTAACTTACAGTTTGCGGAGGGTAAAGAAGTGATATGTCAATGAGTCGTATTGAGTGCCCCCTATTCACCCTGTTTCTCACACCACAAAAACAGAACAGCTAGAATCTAAAGCTTTGACTTTCTCCCAGTAATTGGCGTGACGGACGTGAACCTACGATATCTCTGTATTGAGCAGCCAATTCCGTATTTACACAAAATCCCAAATAAAACGCTTCGCAGTAGGTTAGTGTTCTCATACGGAAGTATATAATACAATACTCGAAATACATAAAGTCTGCATTTTTATGGTTACTACTTTGGAAGTAGTTGGTGCTATATGCGGATAGACCTGGGCGCCTGATCAGTTGACCTACTCGTGGTTTGGATTTAGTACCGAGAAATGGTCGGTGGCTGGGACTCTAACCTCAGAGCGTACCTCTCATATCTCTGATATATCCTAGTGAATAAAGTACTCCATGACGATGCTCTGATGAAGTACAGTTTGAATGTGTTTCCTACAAGCGTACAAGGTGAACATTCACCTTGACAGCGTCGGCTTTTCCGGCAAATCAGATAGCCGTGTGCATAGTCTGATGTCTCGCTCAACTTAGCATTTTAGGTTCAGCCTGTAGCAAAGCAGCTTAAACCTAGCTGTCGCACACACCAAAACCACCCAGAGTCCATTAGGCCGCACCAAAGTCATCCAACCCATGCCAGAAGTACATCCCCCGCTCGCGGCTTAACGTGAGGCGTCAGTAGCTTAGAGCCATCAAGAACTGCAGCTGACGATCTGTGCAAGACTGATGGAGCCGTTCCAAAACACCGTTATCCAACGGTGCACTAGTCCGTTGTTGTACAATATCCTAGGAACGCATATTTCAGTGACAAGCATCTAATGATTTGTTTGAACATATTATTGGTTGTGATGTGGGCGAGGCGTTGGTGGTGTATAGGATGTCACACAGGGACGGTGGGGCGAGTACCGGTTGAAACTCGTGGCGTAAAAACCTGCGGGGAGTTGCTAGACTGCGGGAGGACTCGGTATACTCGCCGATATCAAAAGTCCCCGGACATCCCATTTTAGGAAACAATCCAAGACACCGCCAAGGGCACCAACTATATTTAATCTGTCACTCGGCTTAGATACGGCGTAGCCCTAGCGAGAAAAAGCCATATGACAGACTAAACTGTATTTATTAATTACTAGCATCGGTGGCGGCTTTGCTGCCCCCAGGATTCGAAACGTTCAGCATGGTGGACTCGTTATGCTATCAGGCAGATCACCTAGACTTCTGCAGTGTGTCCACCACTGTGTATCTTGATTTGGTGCTGCTGTGTATCTGCCGCTGTGTATCTGCTGCTGTGTATCTGCCACTGTGTATCTGCCACTTTGTATCCGCCACTGTGTATCTGCCACTGTCTACTGTGTTGTATATCCACTACTGTATCAGCTGCTGTTCATCTACCACTGTGTATCTGCTGCTGTGTATCTGCTGCTGTGTATCTGCCTTTGTGTATCTGCCACTGTGTATATCGTGCTGTGTATCTTCAACTCCTTGTGCATATCCGCCCCTGTGAATATGTATTCTGACCTGGTTCTGTATATCTGGATGTATATCTGTCACTGTATATATATCTGCTATGGTGTATCTGCCGCTGTGTCTGCTGGGTTGTATATTCGCTGCTGTATCTGCCACGGTGTATCCGCTGCTGTTTGTCAGACGCTGCTATCCGCTGCTGATTATCTGACACTGGTATCCGCCACTGTGTATCTGCTGCTGTATTTCTGCCGCTGTGTAGCTGCTGCTGTTTATCTGCCACTGTATATCTGCCACTGTATCTACTGTGTTGTATATCCACCACTGTATCTGCTACTGTATATCAACCACTGTGTCTGCTGTATTGTATATCCACTGCTGTATCTGCCGCTGTATATCCACCACTGTATATTTACCTCTGTATATCCACCATTGTGTATCTGCCACAGTGTATCTGCTGCCATGTATCTGCCACTGTGTTTGCTGTGTTGTATATCTGCTGTAGTTTTTGCCGTTGTATATCTACCGCCATGTATCCGCCCCTGTGTATCTGCCCCTGAGAATGTGTATCTTGATCCGGTACCGTATATCTGGCATTGTATCCACCGCTGTGTATCTGCCACTGTATATATATCTGTTGCTGTATATCCTCCACTGTACATCTGCCACTGTGTCTGCTGCATTATTGAGAGTGATCGAGTACAAAGAGAGATTGAATTATCTATCATACAAAAGTGATTTTCTACTGGGCTATCTAATGGTAGAATCCATGCCTTTATATGCCTAAGAAATTTGAAGTTCCCTGGAGATAGTAGAGTGATGCGGGCAGTGGCGAATGGCGGGTGGCAAGTGAACATTTGTAAATGAGTACACAAATGACTCAGTGCATTAGCGAGCACTCTCCAATCCTTTCTAGTAGCTTCGATGGCGTTCTAAAAGCTTGTAGGTCTTCGGGATAAATCCTGAGTCAATATGTGGATATCCGCCACTGTACCCGCCACTGTACCCGCCACTGTACCCGCCACTGCACCCGCCACTGTATATGCCACACGCGCCACGTGGCAAGTTCACCCGACCAATGAGAATGCTTCGAACAGACAAACCAAGTGTATAACTATTAGATGAGATCAGATATGGAAATTCAGCACGGACTCATGTCGGTGGTATACAAATAATCTAATCTAATCAATCTAGGCGCTGTCCGGTAACTTTTAATATCGACGAGTACAGGATACCTGCAGGGTGAGAGGAAACTAGCAGTCCAAAGTTTTAACCTACAGGGAAGCGCAGGGAGACCGCCAGACCGCAGGTTGGATCCATGATACATTTGTAATTAAATACTCAATCCTCACATATGCGACTTATGTACTCTTACAAGTCCAATGCTATTGTCTTCATCCTCCACCACAGTTTAACTTCCATGTTCTGCAAGGGAAATTGAAATGGCCGAATCAAAACCCAGCACATTATGCGTTCACCAAGAGCGCAGGAATACCGAAGCTTGAAGGATAGCAGGAAGCAAACGGGTTCACTTCTCAGAACCGAAACTTCCAGAATCAGAGAAGCACCGCTCAGATGGTGTACTGGACGCTTTACATGAACAAAGTAAGCAGCTATATCAAGCAGTGTTCCTGAGCGGCCCGGCCAGCCTGCCGAGGCCTGCATATATCTTCGAGGCCTGCATAAGACTTGACGGCCGGACAGGCTTCAATTTACAGGCCTGCACTAGCGAAGATCAGGCCGGCCTGGCCGGGCCGCTTAGGAACACTGTCTAAGCGGTTTAAAAATAAGCAGATCTCGAAGATCAGATACATTTATATACCCGAACAAATGTTGCCAATCCTGTGATTTCTGGATATCTCGTCTTTACAATATACTGAATCATACCCGTACCTAGGACCAGAAAGCTTACGAAGAAGTAGTGCATATTGTCTTCCACAAAATTAGACTGAACCTGTTTCGAGTGATAATGAACGGCCTTACTTTCGGATATCTGTGCGTTTTACCAGATATCTCCCTTGTATAAACTTGCCCCAAAGCGAGCCCCAACGCGAACCCCGTATAGAAGCCGCATTCATTAGCCGAGCTTACAAGGCAATAGTTGAACCTGGTCTAACTGTGTTCATGATCAAAGCTTAAGAAATATTGCTTTCGTTTTCGGCCGGGGTTGCGGTTTCTTAGGCAGAAAGGCACGGCAATGTAACATTCACACTGGACAATTATGAAAGATTAAAGAAGTAATAAATGCTCCGGAAACCGAACGGATGTAGACATGCTCGTCCCGAGAATCACGCAAGCCGATGTGCAGCAAATCGCACCGGGGAAACCCGAGCCGACATCCGAGCGGCATTTAAATACGCCCGAACCGTTCAACAGCACGAGTCGGAGAAATTCGGACGCTGAATCCTTGTCTAACGTTTGGTTGATTTCGCCCCAAAAACATCGATGACCAAAATCTACTGCCTATACTAGAAATAAGAATCAACTTACTCAATACTTGAGTAGTGATGTGCAATGGTATTCGGAACCCCCTTGCAAAGTTATGCCGTGACAATGTCATCACAATCTAATCTAATCGCATCTCGTCTTATCATATTTGATTTTATTTAGGTATGCCAATATAAGCAGTGATATGTCGGAAACGTAAAGTATCTGCCGAAATTAGTGGCTCCAATCAATGTACCTAAGTTGATAGACAGACAGAAAGGACCCGAGACGACGACTAGAACTGGACGAAGACACCTAGCTCGGGCCTATCTTGAAAAACGGGTGATGGGAGTTAGTAGGGATTAGAGGTTTTGAGTCGCGACGTTGTCTTGTCATTCATCGACGAGCTCAACTTCATCATCAACGAACAGTTCCTAGTACAAGCTGTATAAGTCTTTAGTATTTAGGTACCAGTTGGCCATAGCCCTGATATTGATTATTCCATGGTAATATAACCCGGAAGATTATCCCTTTGCGGGTAAGCGGGTTTGGACCCACCAATGGGCCTACTTGTAAAATGTCATTTTCACAACCTCAACTAAGCCAAATGAGCCCAGAAGAAATAAAATAATTCTACACACACTAGATAATATAAAAAGAAAGATTGTAAGTGTGTAGAGCACTGCTTGGCTGCACACTGAGCTGTAAACTGCCATTTTTCACCCCTGTTCAACCAACCCCATAATATCTGTGCTTTCCTGAGTGGGGACAAGTTGTCCAATTTTCTACCCAAGCGGTACACGCATGTCTAAGTACCATATTCAGAGGTTAGAAGGCTCATTGTGGCCTGGTAGACTTGTGGGGTGTGGTAATTGTGTTGAAATACTGATTGCTAGAAGCCTTATATTCTAAAGTACAGGTACATTCGTGATCTTATATACGGCATTCAGAGTATGCCTTGTACCCATGTATGCGCACTCAGCTGGCATCTCCAGCTGAGTCTGGAACGACCATCATCATCGGGAGATTATGATCCCCATAAGCCGTACGCCAGGGAGGCGGTTCATATATGCAACAAATTGCCGGTCGCATCGGTCAAGTGATATCCCATGAAGCTAATTGGAGCGAGATTTTTTATATTTGGTATACTCATTGACTTCAGAGATATCTGAATAGCTTATAGCTTGTTGCCCAAAACATTGGAACTTGTTGGTGAGAAATGGAGGGCTAATTATCATAAATCTTGGACCTGGTCAGCCCCACTAGAGCGCAAATGCAACATATTTACTTGACACTCAACAACACAGAATTGCCAAACACTGGCTGAGAATTTACATAATGAAGCTCCAGGTAGTTAACTCTCAATTGGTGCTACTCTAGGGGGTCTTAGTGGGTGGTTGTGGTGTAATAACAAAAGAGGCGCCGAGGATCCGAAAGTGGGCCCACCGAAGGGCCCGCTACCGGCAAAGGGATAGTCTGAGAGTGGACACGCATTTTCCCGAACAGGACGAAGCATTGAGCATATGCAACAGCCAACACAGCATCACAACATCAATGAGGGCCAGCTGTTCTCGTGGTTTTATCTGTGGAGTACGGTTCTAGATGGGTTTTGCTTTGTTGATTGGTATCTTTCCTGCCTGTTGCGTGTGTAGATAGCCTCAGGAACAATTACGAGATATCCGGGTCGTTCAAAAGCTGCAATGATACGATTTAACCGTTAGATATCCTCCATAACATTCTGTGGCTAGCAACTGGAGTTCATGTTTGGTCAACAATCGTTTCATATTGACGACACCGTAACAATAATGCCACTAGAGCTTCTCAAGTGAATCAGCAACCGATGTAGAAGGAAACAATAGAACAAATAGAAAACAGGTAGAGCAAGAATCTCCCAAGAGCTAAAGCCACCGAAACTATCAAACGAGGAAGACAATCGGGAACATGCTCCTCTCCCGGGGTTGATCTAAATCTAGTTTGTAGAGAGCGTAAATGTATTTGGAAATCGTCGGGATTGACCAAGCGAGAAATTATTTGCACACAACATCGTTAACGACTAAGATTATGTGATTTAGTCAAATAAAGAATTCGAAAGACAGCATGAATCGCGAGGACAATGGTAGATATCTATTTCAGCCGGATTTTGGGAACGCGATTCCAGTGTTAAGTTCTATCATTTCTAAATAGCACTTAAAGAACTATTAAGGGAGTTATTAGAATCGCATTGCTGCTGACTGGGATCTGTGGTTTCGAGTGTCGTGGCCGTAATTCGCTTGCAATAGAATATTGTATTGCCGTTTTGGCCAAGGTTTCGATATAGTGTTGATAAGTTGTGAAGGGTAAGGAGCTTGTCGGGATGACTCTCGCCAACTTTCCACTCGTATACAGTCAATGCGAGTTGGTAAAAAGCAAGCGCTGTTTCGTAGTCTTGAAGATATTCGCACAATTCTCCCGCATTAATGATTCGGCGCAAGGTGGCACGACTCAACCGGCCAACAGCTAGCTTCCAACATTCCAATGCTCGCCGAAGGTAGCCGATAGCCATGTGCTGCCGATCTGACCGGTAATAAGTGAAGCCGATGTCGGAGAGTGCACATGTCATAACAGCCATATCGAAGGCACTGTGTGCCTCCAGTTTTTGATATTCGATCAGCGTATACATACCGTTTCCATGTCATTTCTATTTGGCAATTAGGTGGAAAGTGATTGGTATATGCAAGTTTCTATAGCGGAAAGTGTATATCCCATAAATAAAATTTCCTACAATTTCCCGGATCCCATAGAGTATGTCGCGGAAGGTACCTCGCTACAAGATCTACGAAGAAGATATATGAACGGCATAGATTCTATGCGACGTAAGAATCACCTAATATCTTGGTAATGAACTTACGTAGCACACTGACAAGTTGTTCGTCAGGGAGTCACAGTACAAGAAACGGATTAACACACTCTAGAACATCAACAAAAATGTTCCAACCCAGGAGATGAAAAAGATTATCTAGACTATACGTATGCGTCGTAATGTGGAAAAAAAGGAAACTGTTATGTGGCGTGGAAAACTTCTCGATAAGGCGCAAATCGACCGTGTAGAAAAGCGGCTAGGAATTGTGCCAAGTAATCGCCAATACGATATAGGTAATTCAATAGGTAGGTAGAGATATCCAAACTATCTTGAGAGAATTGAATACACGTTTACTCCAACATCGTACCAGTGCGACCACCATTCGTTCCACACTTCACTAAGCGACCCAGAGCAACTCCCGCTAGCGAACGCGGCAGCGTTTTTCATACGGATTGGAGTTCTACCACGCAACCTGCGGATCGCCAAGATCTCCCAGCATTGAACCCCAATAGTCTTGAGACAAGCAATACCGATTTCGGCATTCTTCATGAGCGATGGGATCCGGATTTTGATAATCTTATAACGTTAGATCTAGTGCTTAGTACCTATCTTAAAATCTTAAATCAAAATATTAAGTCATGTCGGGCATCAGATTACCGAACAGTCATCTATGAATTTCACCACTGCGGCACCATACCTCAGACCCTACGAACACAGCGTTTCCAGCATATGTGCAGGCATCACTAATGCTCACACCCAATCACAATCAGTACACCCTACTGCTACCCATACTAGACGATAAACTACAAACCCTCGTACATCAGGATTAGGTTCTAATCAGCCGGTCCCGTATCATCCACCTACACCAGTGCCTTTGGAAAGAGTCCGATCTGAACCGATGCCTCGTTATGGTTTACACCAACATACGAAAATGATAACTCCTCCCATCAGAAAGAAGGCTCGCACGCAAAACTCTGTAAATCAAACAGTGAATTTTTCACTCCAACTACAGTGAATAGGTAACAATGAGTACTAATGAACCCCTACCTTGGGAGCCATCGAATCGAAGCGTAAAGGCATGTTATTTAGTTTTAGGAGCGGTGACGGTTAATTAGACTACGTAGAACCGTACGGATAAATGTTGTTGTGGTATCCAAAACTTACGTGAAGTTAGTGGTGGGGGAAGGCGAGAGTGAGAACCATGGTTATTGATTTCACAGTGCAAGCATTGGGAAGGGAGGATTTGATATTTCTTGCTGATACATTTTGGCGTTGTATAATTGATTCAATGTTTGAGATAAACTCGGGTAGGAGGGCGAGAAGTAAATCGATTATACAACAGTAAGTCGAGCCGGCGAATACCAAGATACATCCCAAGCTCGAACAGAACGAAGGGCTGTCGGAACTCCCCATCATTTATAAGTAGACCTATTCATAGTATATCTAAGGCGCGCGGGGGGAAGTTTATTGATATCAGCGGTACATCGCTCGGCCATAATCTGTCACTCGTACTGCATATATAGATCACTGTTACTTTGGATGCTTCTTTGACTTGTTGATTGACTTCTCTATCTCGAGGGTCAAAGGCCCGTATATGTATAATCTCCCATATGCGTACGCGTATGCTCTATCTGACATGAGACGCATCACCCTGGTTCTGATGCATATCCTCATACAGCCACCATCTTCATACAAGTCTTCATTCTCATACAAGACATCAGACGGTGCTGAGACTCACGATCCAAGTACACATGCAACAATCACTGTTACTGTAATGTATGGAAGGAGGACGTTGATACACTGAGTCACTGAGCAGACTTATACACGTAGACTTATACACGAATACTCACTCGCCATTCGCCTCTCGCCACTTGTTGCATTCTATAGTGAAGCCGAAGTCTCTTCAACTATCTACGGGAGAATCTATGCCTTTATATACAAGAGAGCCTATAGCTCCACGGAAGTCCATAGAAGCCCATGGAATTGTTACATATCCGGGGGTGGCAATGTTACTTTGGATGCTTCTATGACTTGTTGATTGACTGATCTCTCGAGGCCAGAAGGCCCGTATATATATATACTTGTTTCCCATATTCTCAGCCATATTCGTCTGCATATCTCTTATCCGTTTGCATATCCGTTTGAACTGATATGAGCCGCTCTGCACTGATATGAGCCGCTCTCCTGAGGCATATCTTCATGCACCAACTGCATATCAAACGGACCTGAGCTGTGAGACTCACGATGCAGGTACACATGCAACAGGCGAGTGACTCAGAGTTGCGAGTGACTCAAGAGTGGCGAAGCATCAAAGTTTTCTCTCATGATTCTCTGTATATAAATCGAGGGTTTCTGCTTCTCTCCTTCTCTGCTTCTCTTACTGTATCATAGAATCTACACACGGTTCTCCCCTAAGTACTATAGCAACAGGAATACCAACACCAGTGACGAGTGAAAATTTGAGTATGAGTCTATGAGTATGAGTCTACAGCGCTGCAGTCTGTGAGTCAATTCGGCGACCTCAGTGTATTTGTGACTTCCTTCTAGGCCTTGTAGCAACACCACTCCATCATCTCCGCAGGATATCCGGACTGTTCGTATATATGAAGGCGTACACTCTCCCTTAGATAGTTCAAGAGACATCGACTTCACTATAGAATACAATAGAATTCAACAACCTCAGCCTTCGTATGGCGGCTTCCTGGGCGGCATTCATATGGGCCGATGGTAAGAAGCCGTATCTATACATAGATGAGTACGTACGCATTCATAAATGGACTACCGTATATAGAGAAGGCCTTCGTAGCCTCTTAGATAGTCACAATTAAGCTTCTCTATTATATACTTTAACAACTCGAGCTAAGTGTGATAACTGAACTGTTAAAGTGATGGTTGATTGGTCCATTTATCGTGGCGACAAAGCTACAAGTATAGGGTAGTCTATGTATGCATTATGCATACTTACACATTCATCTCGCTATATCCAGCCGTAAGCCATCAGCCTGTATATCTGACCAAGATTGACGATCAGTATATACGTAACTCACTCGTTAATCACAGACCCCAGAATTTTACATATACGCACTTGCGCTTATGACTGCTTACTGCTTCCACTTTCACTGCAGATAGTCTTGAGGTTCTTTATCTCTCTCGCCTCTAGAGTCGGTAATCATCAATATAGAATATGTACCGTCGCGAGCGTAATGGTACAGACGTAACATGTCTTCCAGGTTTTCTGTCCACCATATAGAAATTATCACCCGAGGGCGGCCAGTAGACAAAAATGTTTTGGTCATTAGTCATCATGGCACAAAGCAGCCAGGGGATGCATGTTTTCAGCAGATAAGTGGAGATGCTTGTGCTGGATTAGAAGCTGGCTTTGATCCAGTATCTCACTGCTCATGCTTTTCATATCAGGTTCTCAGCCCAATTCCGTCTCCATTTCAAAAGCGTATATCAAGGGGTTGTACGTACCCTCAAATTCTGAGGTAGATATTTTATATATCTAGATAGGTTTTTGATAGAGCCACCTAAGCAGACAGAGTAGAACTTAAGCAGGAGGGGAGAACTTTACCGACCTATCCGGAGTTAAGCCAACGGAGAATACCGAGCCGACGCAGACGAACCCGAGCAACCGGAGCTTGCGACCTTATTGAGGTCGTCCCAGAATTTATGAGCTCGGACCAACGAAACACTCAGAATGTGAGTAGCCTGGGTTGTTTTTCAGTGTGTATATTCGCAGTATTTTTACGGCTGAATTATTGTTTTGCGGATGATCCTCCTGGCACCTCACAGCATATTGTCGCAGTTCTTTCCACGCCACTGTTGTCAACCCCCGGTTTTATGTTCTAGCTTTTTCATCTTCGTCGCAGGTTTTGCTTACCGGATAGTGAGTTTGTAAACAAGTTCGGTAAATACTCGTTATGTGAGCAACGCAGATGCAACTAGATTATATGGACTTCAACCTGAATAAGAGCCCTCTCACCTCACAATATCCTATACCATCTGGTTAATACACCTGGACTCTGTCATCGCTTCGATAATATCGCTGTTACGGCTGCTACATCAAGCAACACCGGCCGTCTAATTCCCTCGAGACAGCGCGGAAATGTCCAGCCCAGCGTCGGAACCGCCGCTATTGTTGGACATGAGTACTTTCGTGAGCGTTCAAGCATTTGAGTAGTGTTATGTGACTCAGGTGTATTAATACCGGCATTGAATTCGTAGGTAATCTGGGAGTAGCTGGCCAGCAAGACCCCTAAACTCAATTAGTTATATACTCCATGGGCCGGGTGTTCTCAATTTGTGTATTTAGCTTGAACTCCAAGCCAATTCAACAAAATGCTAGAAGCTTTTTTCTTGCTTCCCGGATGAGGAGGCTTGCATGCCCTCTCTTCAAAGAACCAGTGCTCACCCTAGTGTAGATGAAGCATCACGATTGGTGTAATGATATTACAGTGTATAGGGTGTCATGCTGATGGTTTTCAATATCACGGCCATGCTCGAATTCAAGAGATCCAGCCCGAAATTAAACTCGGTGGGCGATACTCGCCTCATGCCCAACAGTAGTAACCGCGGCAACGTCGGAGGACCGACGGAGATGGACGGCTCTAGTAGAAATGAACAATATTCCAGATTACTTGGCAACGTGATTGTCACCGATGTTCCTCCGAAAACTCAAGTATGTATGACACGTGAACATATGAGCCCTCTTGGGAAGTAATTGGTTTTTGTGTGTAGGGATCTGCAGCCCCAGTATATGCATCTCCAACATCCCTACTAGCGCCGTTGGAACCCGCGATTGTAAGCTACATACCAACAAGAGTACAAACTGATTTGCGGCCGGGTCTGCGAACATACTCCATGTTGAAGTTCTTTCGCAGTGGCAGATCCGCTTGTTCTGAATAGGGTAGTATTAAACAGACCGTGTGAAACTTTTGCATAGAGGAGAAAATCATTTACTGGTAAATTTTCCCCCTTTTCACGGGATATTCCGTTCAATGCTATGGTGGGGGACTCCTTTAACCAGGGTGTTTTGAACCCGCTTCGTAGAAAGTTTTCAGTGCCACCAAAACAAAAGATTTTTTTAATTGGAGAACTAAGATCAACTCAGTTTAAGGAGCTCTATC
>Ga0307512_10001686_pt1 | contig 30246 bp, 19 predicted proteins | sample 14_EM_MG_FD_200267 | JGI IMG/M metagenome (GOLD analysis project Ga0307512, IMG submission 200267) | Populus trichocarpa ectomycorrhiza microbial communities from riparian zone in the Pacific Northwest, United States - 14_EM | ecosystem: Host-associated > Plants > Roots > Unclassified | place... | reverse complement strand
TAGCGGCTGCGAGAGGGAACGAGGCCATAGTGAGACTGCTCTTGTCACGGGATGACATCGATGTCAACTCGAAATGTATAAACGACTCTACGCCGCTGTTGATAGCGGCTGCGAGAGGGTACGAGGCTGTTGTGAGACTACTCTTGGTACGGGACGACATCGATGTCAATTTAAAGGACCAAAACGGCTGTTCGCCACTACTGGATGCAGCCGCAAACGGGCACGAGGCTGTGGTGAGACTGCTCTTGGCACGGGACGACATCGAAATCAGCTCAAACAAAGATGGCTTTACGCCGTTGTCGAAAGCAGTCGTGAGAGAGAACGAGGCCATAGTGAGACTGCTCTTGGCACGGGATGACATCGATGTCAACTCGGAGGACAGGGACGGCGATACTCCGCTGAACGAGGCGGCCTATCATGGGAACGAGAAGGTGGTGAGATTGCTCTTGGCACGGAATGATATCGACGTCAACTCAAAGAACAAAGACGGCGATACGGCGTTGTCAGTGGCGGTCAGAAGGGGGCACGACGCAGTGGTGGGGCTGCTCTTAACACGGGATGATATCGATGTCAACTCAAAGAACAAAGACGGCAATACGGCGTTGTCGGTTGCGGCCAGAATGGGGCACGACGCAGTGGTGGGGCTGCTATTGACACGGAGTGATATCGAAGTCAACTCAAAAGACAAAGACGGCAATACGGCGTTGTCGGTGGCGGCCAGAAGAGGGCACAACGCAGTGGTGATGCTGCTCTTGGCACAAGATGATGTTGAAGTCAACTCAAAGGATAAACACGGCAATATGGCGTTGTCGATAGCGGTAGGAAAAGGGCACGAGGGGATAGTCCAGCTACTCGCCAATCTCGAACTCTATTTGAGATTGAGAGAAAAACCGTGGTTTATTTAGGGAACTGGTGTTACGAATGAAGATGAGATAGGGAATACTCGCTTAAGCCAATTATATGACATCACAATTGCACTGGTATATGTATATTCACGATTGCTCTGCCATATTACTTATGATACTGGTACAATGTTTCCACCTCCAGCACTTACTATCTGTTCAATTCCGCGATATTTGTGAGTATGACCAGTAGCCGAGATCAAACAACGCGATTCGTTCCATCTTTTATCGTCACGCTCTCCCATTGTCTCTGGCCTTCTTTACTACGTGTCGAGTTTGCGACAGCGCCCTTCCACCACTGCAGACCACGCAGCACGCGGTTCTTCCAAATAAGCACCTCATTATAATTACTAGTCATGACCAACTACTTATGTTGAGAGCAAAAGAGAAAGAATGAAGAAGCTCAATTGTCTATCGTACAGAGAGAGAAGAAGATAGACATATATAAAGAAAGAGATCTCAAGCACTAAGAACAAATCACTAAGAGCGAAGCATCACGGGAAAGGCACTACTCAGGCCCGAGGCTCGCAGGGAGATAGGCACCGCACCAAGTCCGCTAAGTCTAGTGCATGCCTTAGTCCCAATGGCCTGCGGGCTAAAGTTAGTACCCGCCTTAGTCCACATGGCTGAGTTAGTGCCCGCCTTAGTTCTGGTAGCCTTCGGGCTAAACCCCTTAGTCAACAACTTACCACAGCAGTCAGCCCACAGCCGGAAACACGCAAGCAAGTTTTCAATCGAGGATTTCTCGAATGGGTTTCGCTCACTACGAAGCCGCTGCAGATGACCTGAGTCCAAGGGAGACAAGTATGAGCGTGGGTTTCGAGACGACAAGGGCAATATTATAAACATGTGTACGCTATGACTAGAAGCTCAAGTGGAGGGCGAGTAGTCTCGATTTGACGCTCACCCAACAAGTTGCTGTGAAGCTTCCGTGCAACGGGAAAAAAGCGTCTGACCGAGACTAGAGGATGAGTACTTGGGGTTGAGAAACAACCGACATGCGCTTCTTCGGGTTCTCCGCCGGCGTTAAAGGAATAACTAAATGAAGTTGAGTACAGGGGTATTCTTTATGTGTACGTATGCAAACATTCCGTCCGCATGGAAGGGCTTCCCCGCCATATGCACAAACGGCTTAGCTCTGCGCTACAGACGTTTGTGCGGGAACTATAATGGCGCTAAGCCTGCCGCTCGTTGATTGGCTATCTGTTAAACAACAGCCTTGCCGCAACCTCACCAAGCGAATAAGCGGATCTGTTTTGATCATGAGGTGGCCGGTGGTAAGTTGGACATACGTTTCGAAAATACACCATGTCATCCGGAATACTGTAGACGATTTCGATTCACACATTTCCAGTGCTCTCAACTGTCCACTAGTACAAGTGCTCATTGCCTTGGAGAGATTTCGTTCTTGTTGTCCACTAGCTATTTCCCAACCAGATCCGTGGACCATCATCTCTTTCTCGGAGGCAAAGCAACCTGCATCGAATCATAAATGTCTCCATCAAAGCCAACAAGACGAATGGTACGTCCTTGAACCAAATCCCAATACCCACAAATAAAAACCGACTGACATTACCAGCAAACTACAAGCATAATAATCCCCACACGAAACAACGTCCTTTTCTTCGAATCCCTACTCTCCAATATCTCACTACTCCGCACCTCCTCATTCTTCAAAAAACCTCGATCTTCGGGGGTCACCATCGCTGAGGGCGTGAAATCTGCGCCGTATCCTCTCTGCTGTAGAACAAGGGAGACACTAAGACCTGGCAGACTATTTTAACCGGGTATTCGAATGCGGACATCTTCCTGGTTATTTCCGAGTCCAGCTCGGGGTACATTCTGCGATGGATGCGGAGCGGCGACTGATTTGCTTCCGCTCGACGATTTCGGGGCCCGCGCACTATCGATATTTTCTCGGGATCAGGCTCAGGAAAGTTCCGGAACTGCGGAGCAGGGCTGCGCTAGACGAGTTCTAGAGGGTCAATAGGTGTATTTTAGCCACGCGGAAGTTCTAGGAACATAACTAGACACTTCTCAAGAAGTTGCAAGAATTCGAATATTCCGCTGCCTTGCGGTATTCATACCTGATCCCAACATACATCGTGGTGTGCTGTGTCCCGTGTGTACCGACGTCGCCATCCAGCCTAGTATGTCCCCCCCTCTCTTCTCCCGCTACCAACCACTAACACCCCCGTAGTTCGGTTCAGCTGCACACGTCTTCTATATTCGCTGAATCGTAAAGCTGCAGCGTGCGGAGCAATATGCGTGTCCCATTTGTAGGTGCATGACGATAGCGGTATTACCACAGAAAATGTCGATGTTTCACTGTTAACTTTTTGAGATTTTATTTTCCAAACGAGGTGAAGAGAAGATGAACTTAATAGCCAGGAGGTTGTGGAGGAATCGTTGGCGGCTGCGATGAGGAAATTAGGTGGTAGGTATACTTAGGTAACTAGTAGGATTAATATTGGAGGGGGATCCAAGGGTTTTTTGCCATTTTTAGGAGACCTATATATATTTAAAAACAAGCAATTAGGTCGTTCCTTTCATTGCGTTTGTTCAATCTCTAATCACTTATCACCTAGGGCCATAAAGACCCCACCCCGGATTCGTGGCCCATCCCATGTGGCACAACCATATACTAAAAAACAAGTCCAAGTCCTATAACCCTGTGGATAAAGCCTGGTTTTCATTACAGCCCCAGGAGAAACTCTCTGGATTTCTCGCGCGCGGCTAGAAAGGGGTGACAATAGCATGAAATAATAAACAGGAGACCAGAAGAGGGGAGCAGAGTATCGGCCTCCAGCACTCATAAAAGACATCAATAGGAGCCCTACTGTTTTCCATCGTTTGCCAGTGGTCATAATCTAAGCCTCAGTCCGTAAAGCAGAGCCATGCTAGGCAGACAAGTTATCATAGCCAGTCACTCGTGCCAAGACAGTGTTATTTTCCCTGTTATTTTCAGTCCTCTGAGATTTCTTCTGGGGCTCTGGTTCTCACATAATGCTAGAGGTTTGAGCTCAGACTTTATTCCCGAGGGTTGTTTAGTTCTCTCGTTCCTAGTTTGTCTAGTCATTTATGAAAAGTTGTTTGGGCCCTCAAAGCAAAAAGTAGTTCAACCTGAATCCTTGCGTAAGGAGATAGATCAATTCCGACCAAACAAGTTTGTTATGAATACGGGATGTGCATCTAGTCTCACTTCACTTGGGCCACTGAACTTGAAGCTGTGGGGTCGAACACGCAATACGTGGCGGCTTGTGGTTGCCAGCAACTGTGGTGTAACCAACGCCGCGCCTTTGCAGCCCCACCTCCACATTCCAAAACTTACGCAATCGCCAGCTTGTCCCGCGGCAAAGTGTCTACTACATCCACATCACTGCTACTACCATTCGACTTCCTCCTTCATTGTCACCCATCATGCCTCGTCGTCCGAGGGAGTTTGGCAGCGTCTACGGGGCACCAGAGCCAACCAGATCGGCTGGCAGCTCCGCTTCCGCGGCCACCGCGGGTGTATCTCAATACGATCCCTACACGCTAGTTGTCCCAGTTGTCCCAGACGGTGATACGATTCTCGAAGTCTCCGGTGGTCGCGGTTACAGCAAACGATATCTCATATATTCTTCGGTTCTATGTTCGACGTCCTCCGTATTCCGGGTCATGTTGGGCAAACACTCGAAGTTTGCAGAAGCCGTAGCACTTCGGGAGTCGCGGAAACGAGACGATGACGAGCCTATCGTGGTCCCGCTGGAGGGAGATGATCCGGCGATGATGGGGTTCATCCTTCAGGCGTTGCACGGGAAGAACAAGAAGGTGCCTCGCAAGATAACCATAGGGCAGTTGACGCGTATAGCGGTAATCTGCGACAAATACGGTCTGCACGAGGCGCTACAAGTGATTGCGGGAACCTGGTCTGAGAATCTGAAAGCGAAGGTAAAAACGCATCCGGAAGAATGGCTTTTGATTTCTTGGGTATTCGGACCAGAGGAAATCTTCACAGAGGTGTCAAGAGATATGATATTGAATGGGACTGCCTATCAAGCAGACGGGTTAGTGTTCAGCGAAGAAAGACGCGCACTCGCCGAATGTATCCCATCTGCTGTTACTGGTACGTAGTATAAGCCATTCTAACTCTTTAATCGGGATTTGATTGGCAGCTGCGCCCATGCGTACTGTTGCTAATATACTTGTCGTAGGTGAACTCGCCGACAGACGTGCAATTTGCGTTCTGCAAATGAGTATATATGTGAACGAGATTAAACGCAGATATCTCCCCGACGATTGGGAAGACAACCCCACATCACCGGTCTGCCCCCACAACATGAATGCAACACAATGCGATGCGATGCAGTTGGGTCTTCTCTATAAGTTCCTATCCCCCAGTGGTGTGTTATGCATAGACGGAGTCAGTCTGCGCGAGATTGCCGAAAAAATCCAAAAACTCCCAGTGGTACGGCTAGAAATGTGCAAACCTGATACATACTGCCAGTGTGGTACTTTTGTTGTGAGCGAATGTGTTCATAATTGCAGTTATGCGAAATCCCACAAGGACTGTAGCTGGGTTCCCCAGCTTCAAGAGGCGGTAGAGATATATCTAGAAACGGTCCCAGGCCTGAAGTTTTCGGAATTTCCCTCAAGAACATGGGATTAAACTTCGGGTACGTTAAGCTTACGCTATTCCGAGTTTCTTTTCACTTCTATTCTCTGGCACTAACACCAAGTATAGGTGCCTACTTATGTTCCAAGAACCTTGAACTGGGTACATCTGAGACATAGGATTGTTGTATAATTCACGAAGAGCGGCAGTAGAGATACTGGATATCTAAAGGGTACTGGAATTGAGTATTATAAGAGAGTATAAAATAACGCATATTTCTGGCTGGCTATTGTTAAACCTGTGCACATGAGTGATAGGGCACATCCTGTCACTTAATTTGAATTTGCGAGTTTATAATACGCAGATACGGGGACGGACTCGAGCATGAGGATGGGCTTTGACATTGGAGGGACGCAGGACTGATTGAAAAACAGTAATTGCCCAACCACGGCACATTATTTCACTGTTGAAATCAATTATTAGTGTACACGCATATAAAGATAATCGCAGGTTCCAACCTGAGAGTTTGGTGTTTATAGCACCAGTACCCGTTGCAGAGCACTACATGTTTCGAGCTTACATCCTGGTGTTTTGAATTTTCAGCACCATGCCATAGTATTTCTAGCACCATTGAGAAGTCTAGGTTTCGGATTCGTACCATGGTGTTTCTGACACCATGATCAGCAATCCACCTTGTAAGACAAGATATCGCTTCTTGCTTCTAGCGTCGTGCTCAGCCAGTGAGGCTGAGAGACCCCCTTCGTGATAATTCGACCACCCAGCCACCATGGCCGTTCAAGTGGTAGCCCTATCGGCTATTTTAGCGCAATTCCCCTATTAGCCGGCCACTCAGGAAGTCCGCAGTATAATCCGGATCTCCATATGCAGTGTTCCTAAGCGGCCAGGCCCTTCATGAAGCCTGGCCTAGCCGCCGCCAAGCCAGGCCTCCCAAATCACGGCCGCTAAAAAGCCGGCCGGCCGCCAGGCTTATTGCGGTATAGGCTTTTCAAATTGAGGCCGGGCCGCTTTGTTGTTGTTGTTTTTTGTTTATTCATACTGTATGCACTCTTACTAGAGTATGACAGGACCTAATACCCCCTCCGCCTCCGGGCGAGCCGGCTAGATGGCGGAGCTCCCCCCCCGCTACCCTTCATCCCCGCGGCCGGGCCGCTTAGGAACACTGTCCATATGAGTGAATCTATGATCTCCCTAATAGCTTCCTACCCACACCTAAGATTCACAATGTCTACCGAAAGAACTCTTTGCAGTACACTTCATTCAAAGCATCTAATTCAAAACGCGGACCAACGGGAACCTGCAGTGGTGGCCGGTACTGCTGCTGCTTCTCCTGTTGCTCTTTCAAACGCCGAGAAAACTCATGAAGCACTGCAATGGAGACCATAGCGACAGTATATGTAGACATGGTAAATAGTGATCACCATGATATTGCACCTCTAGAAAGAAAAGGTGTTGTAGAAAACTCAAGGCTAAAGTAGCTTCGCCGCTATCGAGCTAGAAAATTGTGAAAGCTCAAATTTTCACCCAGGTACCATCCATAATTCGCTTGCACACAATAACCCATGCCATAAGCCAGAGCCGGAACCGTGAAATCTCTCTAATGAACCGACCAGAAGGCCAGCACTAGTTAAATAGAAGACGCCAATACAAGTCGGTTTTTACGGGGTCAGGTTTTTAGCAAGTTCAACATTGACTTGCTCCCAAGAACGTCTCTTCCAGATTACCACGCCCCATCAGTCCGGCAAGTACATTAATTAATATAACCCTTGCGAGCTGTAGGTCATTGCATACCTTTATTTCCACTGTATTATCATATTGATGCATTAAACGCCCAATATTGCGCTGTATGCATACTATAAACCCTTACAAACACTAATTGTTAAACATTGCTAGTCAGTGCCGGTCGATCTTCTGATGTTCAATCAACTAATCGACGGACGAGCGTGTGTTGTAGGCGTTTGCACTCTTGTGCGTATACAGCGGGCCGCTAACCTTATTCTCTACTATTTTCTAGCTGCATAAAATGCCCCACTGTACTCTGTATCCTGATCTCCGCTGTCAATATGCACTGACGCAAATGTATGACAATATGGCGGGGCCCTCCGCAGTGAAGTCCAACCCGTCAATAAAATCAATGCATCAAGTGCCATATCCCATACTTTGTTGAGTATAGGTAAGTGTTAACAGCGTAAGGGATGATGCGGCGAACTGCAGGCCGTATTGTTCGTCATTTGCATCAAAAGCCTAACGTGCGACCCCCTCCCACACTGTCACACACGAGACGAAAGAACGCGAACATACCATTTAGTAATGGACTTTGACACACGGCAAAAATTAGCCGCCTTGACAACTGTGACTATTTGATGTGCCGCCGATCTCGACTCAATTTGGAGTCAACCCAAACCGCTTACAGCAAGATGGCGTTCGACTGTACATATCTAGCTGCGTCCAGTAGCTTCTATCCCCGCAGTACATGTTTGGTTTAGCAGACGATCACCGTGTGGCTTAAAACGGGCGATAGCATATAACGCTGGCGCTGAGGAATATTCCTGATCAGCTGGGTGGTTTGTCCACATTTCTTGGTGGCCCGGATTACTTATGATCAGTGGACTCGATCGCGCTCCAGTTGAATGTGATAGATGATGTTTGTCTTAATTATTTATATCTTAGATGGTGAGAAATACAAAGTCTACCGATACTCGAGGTCACTCACATATGGCAGTTTAGAGATATGGGCATATATGCAACAACGCCATCGCCCTGTTTATCTCTGCTCACGCGCATCTTTATCCGGGCTATCAAGATACCAGACAGTACATGACATGTCACTTTTTTTGCGGAGACTATGTATACGTCCATAGACATAGGTCGAGCGAGTCAAGAGACATAAGCATAACTATAGGGTACTTACTTAATCGTGCTTCTCTGTTGATATCGGTCGATTTGATCGTGCATGGAAGTCTGGTCTTCATTACTCAAAACACAAGGCATACGTAACATCATAATTACCCAGCTATACATTGTGTCCCGTGCAGCCTGCACAACAAAAAAGCAATTCACATTCCAAATACCATAATCACGGAGTTCCGTAATTATCGTTAATCATGTAGCGGCTGCAGTCTCGGGCTTTCGTCCATACACAACGTAGCTGGGCACTAAGTTAGCGCAAGGGAAAAATGGGTTAACGGCTTGATGGACGATGAATGACTCACAAATAATTGTAGCTGTGGCTGTTCTTATTCTGGACACCGGTATAACAATCACGGCAGACTTTCTCTGCATCCTCCGCCGACATTCCCAGGATGCGGGTGAAGGCAGCCATACCATAGGAATGGTACCCGCTCTCTCCATTGAGCAACATCATGGCTCCCTATTCAGAGATCAGTTGGTGGAGATTCATTAAACGATTGATGCAGCATATTCGTACCACTCTCTTCAGTCGGCTATCTTTAGGCCATGGGCCTAAGGGCTGCTTGTAGCTGAAGACATGGATATCCTCAAATCTGCATGAATTTCTGCCGTTAGTCATACGCTGATGAAAAATGGGACTAGGACGGACCCTGCTTTTAGCAAGTTTTGCTTCAGTGTTTCGCCTGTCATGTGAGCCGGACGACCAATCTTCTTCATGGCTTCACTGAGCAGCTCGATCCATTTCTTGGTACCGGGGTCCAAAGTGTTATCGTCCGAGTAAGCAACCCTATTCTCTTCAGAAACCAACACAGGTACATATGTCGATGAAAGCTAACCCTCCGAGTTCAGCCAACTCTACATAACCGCCAGGTTTAACGCAGCTGGGTAAAAAAAACCATGTTAGCCCAAAGAGAGATTGTCGGTCGCATAGATAAATACCGGAAAACTTCGGACATCACTTTCGGCCAATCTGTAACCGATTGGGCAAGGTTTCTCAAATGAATGAAATCGAACGAGTCCTAGATTTCATGTTCAGCACAGAGCCTATCGGGGTTGCTGTCTATAAGAATTGCACACACCGGAATATGTGTCCAGTCCAATTCCGCGTCATCCACCTCGAAGTTGCAATTTGGCGGAACCCATTTCGGTTGAATCGGACTGGCGGCTTGTCAAAAACAAAGGACGAGGTTTGGTTTGGTATGCATGATGGTTTGGTATGCATGACATACCTCAGATCCGTTCCTAAAACATGTGCGGATGGATACTTATCCGCCATATCAATTGCCCAGATTCCCGTTCCGGTCCCGACGTCGAGGATGCGTTGCGGGTTCTTTCCGATGGGGGCCTTATGAAGATCTCCCTCCATCAGCGTGAGGATAATCTCGTGATGCAAATCAAGCCTGCGTAGAGGAATTAGCGATCTCATCAACTGCGCAAAAGACAGGGTGGTGGACCTGTCCTGCTCTTGCTCATCCGTAGGTTGTGTATGCTTCTCAGGGCCGAAATAGGCATGGTATCTTCTGCCTTTACACACTCAAAATCAATATTTAATTTTTCAAAACCCCCGACGCATGTATTTAATTTTGGGCATAAGAGATATCCAACGTACCATTTTCGAAGATGTACTGCTGGACAGAGGATGTCAAACTAGCGGTGCTCGTGTTGTAGCCAGAGGAAGTGTAATCATCGGTCTCCTTACTTAAAAGCTATGAGCAGGCATGTACGTCAGTATCTTCCTCCTCACTCCAGAGCCAGTCAGCGTACCACAGCCGGATCGACTTCGATGTCGGTTGATGATTGAGGATTTTGAGCCATCGTTGCTTGAAGAAACTTGGGGTGTACATACAAGAGATTCAGGAGCAAGGAAGGTATTTATCTATTTCTGAAGCCACATACTAGTACCCCGCTTCCCAGGCATTTCCCGTGGGGGTTGTGAGCAATGGAAATCAACGTGGAGCAGCTAGTAGGTATCGTCAATATCTCAGAGAAGCCCTGTTCCTGATTCAGCACCACTTGCAGCGCCAGCCAAAGTTCGGAACCGGGCCGCATTGCATAAGTGCACCAGCCACAGGACTTGATTAGTCTGTGACTTTTCCGGGCGACAGTAGACTACCCTAAAGTGTCTATTGCTTGCCAAAATCTCCAATTGAAATTTTTTTCGCTCCAGCTAAGGTGGCCTGTTCGGTATTAACATCAGGTTACGTCCCTGTAACCGCGCATGTAGTGGAGAAGCCCGAAATGGGGCGGCTGACATGCATGCCCCGCGCGTCTGGAACATGCTGTGTACGGAAGATAACAGGTCACATATCGCTAAGCTCTTCCATCCACCAATTCGCTGGTGTTTGCCACCGCTCTGAAAAATCGCTCTTCAAGTGTGTACTTTGCACTATAGGAAGATGCACCTAGCAGCCCCTGTCTCGAGGATGGCTTGTTGGACATATAGCTAGCGCGGCGGCAAAGGGGAAAAGCCGAAATGTCTCTGAGTAAGCTATACAAGCACGTTGCAAAGCTGGCCTCGAATCAGGCTCTCAGTTGTGTACGTGTGCACTAAGATGAAAATGGAAGTGACAAAAAGGGAATAGTGTGGCGAGGGAATGAAGTTGTTTGTTTGTTTGTAATCATAGGGAATGAAGTTGTGAGAGAGCCTGGAGATCTCGCTCCACACAAAGTTCCTAGGTCAACCCGGTTAAAATTTCAACACCATGGGTTTGAGCTGGGTTTGCATGGAAAGAAGAGTTCAAGGGAAAAGAAATCAACTTTATATGGGGCACTATGCAAATTGGACAAAATTTGTGGTGTAAAGTGATTGAGAGTGACAGGGTTAAGCTGTGAATAACCCGGATCAGGTTTGGGTTCAGGCTGCAGTGAATGCAAATATGGCGGATTTTTTTAAAAAACACTCGGCATTGACTCAGGTAGCTGTAAACTAATACCCCCCAAAAGATCAGCTCTCTGGAGGTGATTTGAATTTTTGGTGGAGTCATGTCTCCAGGCCCTTTCACCTCACTTTTTTCATGATCCCAATTTGGATCAGACTCACCATTTCGGTTAGTATAAAATCACGTGAGATCATGGGCCGGGGTACGAGGCCATTGCAAAGCCGTTTAACCAATTCATCGGGTACAAATCCCAAACAGAAAAATGACTTTGAAGACTAGTGCCGAACGCATAGACTTGCAGCGGGTCTAACCCTAATCTTCTCAACTACCTACTCAGCCTTCTGCCGTTTTCCCATTATATCATTGAAAACCTAGCAGACAATGCGACAGAGCTGTATGTTCATGCGTATAGACTTTTCTCTTGCCAGCCTAACAAAATGGGGTTTGTGCAATAGCTTGCGAGCGGCTGGAGTCTAGGCATGAGAAAACGATACTGCTTCGTACGGTAATGCCCGTTCAAAGAGATTTTATTGCAGCTCCCGCTCACTGTTGGCCAGTCAGTATTGGAAAATTTGTCATAACCAAAATCTTGCCCGAGCCGTCTCTGGGGTAGTGTCGCATGAGCTGATCCCGGCTTAAGCCTAAATTTCTTTATTCACGGAAGCCAGTAGTTTTTGAGCACTATATAGTGGGTAGTAACTTCCGATTTGCACTAACAGAGGGACTTTCCATCAGCGTCAGGTTTATGAAGACATCACCAATATCTACAATGGTTTTGACTTCATGGCTTCTCGTATGCCTCACTTTCTGCTTCACATTGGTGCCGGTGACAGCAAGCCCTTACCCCATCGAGGACGATAACCGCCTCTAGAAGAGGATTTACATAAGGTGCTCTGGGAATCGGGTAAGACAGAAAAGACAGAAGTTAGTCGTAGCAGCACTTCGAGAGCTAAAAGTCTAGTTGAAAATGCAGTACTGAAGCAGTTTCGGGGTCTGTGTCAGTCATGCTTTTCTTCTCCAATTCTATCGATGGAAGTTGACTTTAGCATAGGTTCACATTGTTCTTCAAGACTGCCGGCCCCATTTCTGGGCGTTGGTAGGAACACGTTTCGCCGCGATTGCACTTATTGGCAATCCCTTGATTACGAATATATTACAGCGATCGCGATCCGGTTCTTGTTTAGTGGTGAGGTTCTTGTTTAGAGGTGACCACAGCAGGCCCACAATTCACTCACCGTCGTTTCTTTCCCCAAGAAGAAAATCTCTTCTTTAACTTTAACCTTAAAACAAACAACCTCCTGAGTTTCACACCGGCCGATAAGGTGGATCTGGAAATAACGTCCGAGTATTTCGCCCTTGCTTCGGCGTACATCCACGCCTAAGCTTCCTTGAATTCGGAGAATGCCAAGGAATTTACAAACAACAGCCTCCTCACATCAACACAGGAAGTCGAACAACATGAGATACGATTGAATCGAGGATACTAACTGTCCATCTGTCTCTGGTCCTTATCGTTACAATTCTACGGAAGCTTTGTGTGCCTACAGAAGGCAAGCAAGGTTTACACCATTGTCACCCTACCACGACGGAGTAAGGATACTTCCCTCGACGAATTAATCCAATAGACACCAGGGGCACTTCTTACCCCGTCCTCTCAGCAGCCAGAATCACCCTCGCTGTACCGTCCTCCAGTCCTATAACTCCCCCACCTGCAGCAATGTCTTTGAACGTCAAGGTACGTAACGTCATGTAGGAAAACATCTTTCTTTAGTTGGTTGGCGGGGATGGTACTTGTACCGACGTTGCACAAGTACAAGTTTAGGGTTGGACTATAAAGACAGCTCGTGCGACGCCTCGCCAAAATTCTGGACGTGATTTCAGGCTTTCACCGGCACGAAAGCCTGAAATCTATTGATATCTTTAGAGCCACTTTAAAAGCGCCAGGATATATCTAGCTATCCGGTGGTCGATCGCTAGGCGACTTTCCAGCTTTCTAGCGAACAAGGCTACTAATTAACTTTAGGTTCACCGGCTCGGGAAACTGTAGGTTTCTGCTCAGGAAGGTTTGAGTACGCAGGAATATCTACGAGTATATCTAGTCTGCGCGATTTCAATTATCCTTTCTATACATCTAACTGCCTAGGTATGCATCTATGCATCTGTCGATATTTCTATCGACGGCGACTCTGGGTTTACCGGGAGTTGGTTGGAATAATTCAACAGAACTTTAAATGAGCCTTCACAATCGTGACTTACTCAACCATCTCAAGCTCTAACTAGCTCCCGGCGAGTCTATTTCTACCGTTTCTAGCATGTTCCCAGAGAATCCATCTCTACCGCTTCAGTATGTTCCCGGAAAAGTCTATCAGAGTATGAAGTCGGCGGTTCTTTCCTTTCTCTATTCTTTCGTCTTTATGTATGAACTAATGATGATTTGAAGATTCTAATACGCAATCTGAGTCACCCATGACGCCGATTTAGTCTTTATAACCCCTTACCCCGCATCTTCTTCTTCGTGACACGATGAAACGGACATCTCTCCCATTACCATTTCACCCAACCTTTCATGCTGTAGAATGCTATATGTTTGAACGAACAAACTAGGTTTCTCCATCAGACCGTAACGGTCGGTTATCTCCCAGCGTGTTCAATCTTGCAACTACTCTAACGTCTCAATAGTGAACACTTTCAATTTAATTTGCTTACCGCTATAAATATCGGTATACCGTTGCGCACAACGTATATTACCGTCATCATAACAGATGCCGGTACCAGAGGCTATACAGTGGTTATGAATGGTATAAGTAGCCCTACTAGATTCTTATTCTCGGGGCTCGGGTCGAGATATGCTACTACCTACGAAGTCGCGACTGTTACGTTAGATCAACAATACCCTGCTAATTCGGCAACTGGTTCCACCAGGAGAGTGGTTCGTGGGGATGGAGAGCGGATAGTCATTTGTTGCTCCACTCGTCATATTTCAAAAGATTTCCCCCCAGAATTCGTGCCCTCCAGAACCCACTCGGCCAAAACAAATGTCCTAAATAAAAACTATTTAACGATTTCGTATTCTGACCCCGACGTGCTTTGAACACGCAACCTTCTGGTCTGGAATCAGATGCGCTACCCTTGCGCCACGGAGTCATGAATCCCAGTAAAATCATCAGAGCAGCCATGAGTGAGTGTTTATGAGCGACGGTTTCGGCCACAGAGTACCGAGCGCTCCCGCTTGGAATGAGTCGGACTATGACTCATCACGGAGCCGGAAACCTCAGATGGGGCCGTGAGAATAAACCTTCTGTTTACTTCTCCAACTCCTTGTCGTCAGAGCAGTATGTCTGTTATTGTTCAAATAAACGTAGCACCTGTGATGTTTCTTGATTCGGTTGGCGGAATTTATCGGGTTTCACCGAGCCACATTTCGCTAATCGGCTTCAGAATTCCCCCGAGAGGGCTTGCTTCGGAGATGTGAACAAGTATAGGATGGGTTGTCTCGTATGTCGTTGGTTTTAGCTATGGGTCTGGTATCTTACCGAGATTTGGGGTTTCACATTTATGATTTGGGTTGATGATCTGGCGCTAAAATAGCAGGCGACAACAAACTGTTTCACCAAATGTAGGGGGCATAAGAGATCGTCAGGAGACTTTGTGCATTGCACCAATTCTTTCTAGAAGATGTAGATTGCTAATTGCTACCTGACCTTAGACTCGGTATTTGTACTGTATACGAGAAACGAAGATGAAGAATGGCCTTAGCTACATAGTGGCAGTCATCGGTAGTTATAGACGGGTGTTACCTTTCACTCAAAATCTTGCTTAGCGCTAGGCCCTTGCATACGTTTGGGCATGTATAATAATATATTGACAGGATAATTCATGCCTCCACCGATGCTACTCTACACCATTTTCCTTATCAATCTCGGCTAGTCACACCAATCCACGTCAAACGGCCGATTTACGGGAGGCATAATGATATCGGAGTAATGCGAGCAGAGTGTCAGCCATCCACTTTAAGAGCTCTTTCGCGAGACTGTACCACAACCACTCGCAAGTACAGAACATAAACCAAGCAACAGATCTCATACATTTGGGTGGGTGGCATCGAGTCTCGTTGCCAAAAGTGATAAAACAAGTTTAGAGTTTGCCATTCTTCTAAAAGCAGTTTTAGAGATTAGATTAGATACTTATGTTACGAGGTGGAACGTGTCCGACTCTATCAATCTGCTCTTGTACGTGTGAGAATATCAGGCACTGCCCCGCTCCTTATACACAACAAAAATATTTCAATGCACCACAGCAGAAGCTCACATCAACATGATTGCTGATACAAATACTATCCACACAAATCCCACGAAACCAACCAGACGATCTTGCCAACTTGCAGAACCCGATGTCGCTACCGAAGCAGACTCTGATGCGGCAGGCGTTGAGTTTGTCGGTTTCGATCCGATAAGTTCGTCAATTATCGGTGCGGTAGGCGACACAATCCCCGCAAGCGCTGTCGATGCTGGCTGGCTATCTGACGTCGCTGTGGTCGCATTCACTTCGAACTCAAAGTCGGAATCGGAGGCTGTAGCTGACTTGGAGTGTTTCTTGGTCCCGCTGGAGAACAATTCTGGTGACTTAGTTCGCATTTTAGAGGTCTGAAAGTCACAAGCTGAGTTGTCCATGCTTATCCCGGTCGACATGGCTGCGGCCGACGCGATTCCGACTGAGACCTTGCAGCTGCTGCATCTGCTTTTGGTCAGCAGTAGGCGACGGTAAGTGATATATTGAGGAACTCACGAGTGAACGGCCTCATAGTATCCGGTCGTACACAGACACCACAGGTAGTCCAAGTCCTTATACTCCGCCTGACACGCGTTGTAATAGTCGGGGTACTTGCAAGCAGCTCCAGTCGAATAGCATTTGTCCAAGGCTGAAGCGTAAGAATCGATATCTTTGATCTGACGTTTCAATTGTTGATCGTAGTGAGGTGGTATTGGTGCTGGCGTAATAATTTGAGCTGCTACTCCGGAGGCCCATGCAGCTGCGTACACCGTGACGAAGGCGAATAGTCGGGACATATCTGCTGGTTGGTTCAAAGTATTTGTTGCTGATTAGGTGGAGAGAGTGGGCTTTTGATATTTCTCCTATATCCAGACTTCGCGCTTATTTTCCCCCTAATGAACAACCGCACAGTCGCACTGGCTCGTTATAAGTGAGGCACCAATTTTGGTTAGACGGCGGGGTTTGTATTCTTTGAGCTACTGATATGCATACGAGGTTACAATTTCCGATTTGACTCAGAGTATAGGCTAGCCAAGCGATAGATGGTAGTGGGCGCTGTGTAACATATCTCGTATTGCTCCTGGCTTCTTATTCTACTCTAAAGTACATGCATGCTTAGCCAACTTCCCCTGATGCACTAAAAAATTTCAATCCAGGGTACGTCAAACAGTGCAATGGCCTAGCTACACTGTTAAATTCTTGGATATAACCCCGCCATCTCCTAATTGTTGCGTTATCTCTCCCAAAGCCCAAACACTTCGTGTGTGCTTTTGCAGCTGTCACCATGATCAGTGTAGGTCAGGTATCCGGTATTATTGCCGCCACAATCTTTTTAGGTGTGTTCTTGTCGTCCGATGCAATCTTCCTATTGATTCTTGGTCTAACTATAATTCCACAGTTGAACACACTGTCCCTCTCGCAATTGTCATTATCTTGGTGGGTTACATCAAGAATGAAAATTCTGCTTCCACTTGGTTTGTCCCAGTCAAGTAACCGTCTTGTCTTAACTAAGCAACTGATACAAACATCCTACCGTCTAGGTCCGTTGTGAACCGCATCACCCAGATCTCTCTCTGGCCTACATTCCTTCAAGCGGACACGGTCCAAACCGTAGGCGTCCGAATCAGCGTAAAATTTCTGACATGGACCGGCACAGTCGCTCTTTTTCTTTTAACACTCGCCGGTATCATCACACCTCTGGGGCTCAGCGACGCCGTAAAGCCGGGAGCAACCGGTGTCGCCCAATTTCAGTATGTTAAAGATGAAGGACCGTGGGGACAGAGCACGCCTCCTAGACCAGACTTCAAGTTCTCTCGGCTTTGTGGGGCTTTCCTCTTGATGAACTGCCCGGGATCGTATGCGGGTTTCCGAACAATATCAAATAGCTCTGGGGTATATCAAATTCCAGATTTCGATGATGCAACGATCAATTCCACCCTGCCTAGCAACCTCACAGAAATGTTCTCCAGTGCGACTTCGGGGGAGGGAAGCACGATATCGGGGCTTTTTGACATACAGTATCGGCTGTACGAGGGAGTTCGTGAGGATAACGTTGATCATGGTCGTACCTTCATCCAAGGATCGTTTCGTGGAGTTGAGCGTCTGGTGCTTCGGAATTCAACTGACGCCGTGGAGGGACTTGTGGTGGACACTCGCACGGGCGGGATAGGCTTCCGAAACCATACCGTTCCTGCGGATTTGGCTTTCGGTGGTACTTGGAGTGAAGATCTGACCTGGATTGAACCTATCACCGAATGTGTGGACACTAATCTCACCTTTGAGTTCAACACGGGGGATAGCCCGTACAATATCTCAGTTCCGACCTACCTAGTCGATAACGGCGGGTTCGCAAATCTGGCAAAGAAATATCCGTATCAAGGAAATTGGAACGACACGCAGAATCCAGACCTTCGTGCACGAGCCTACAAAGGTGCATGGATCAACAATGCACTCTCTGCTATTTGGCTGAATGTCACTTACCCTGGGCGGCTTGAGGAAATGAACTCTTCGATTGGACAGAAGTACCTGATCTCGGAACGAGGCTCTAGCTTGGTTGATCTTGGAAAAGTGTCAACATCCGGCATCGACGGCAGTTTCTTAGCACTCGGGTTTGGGAGTTTTGGAAGTAACAATACCAGCCTGAACCTAACAGCAGAGGCACGCGCTCGAATGAGCATTACGAGCTCCAATTTCACTTCTGCAGGTAAGATGTCATTGCCCTAGTCCACAATTCAAGTCTGACTGTCGTAGGGACAGTATGTGCTGGTGCTGGAGGGGGGGATTTTGCTAACATGACTAATATCGCTGTACGATGCGGATACGTCTTTGGTGCAGCACATCTAACTGACGGACGAGAAACGCTCCTCTTCGCACCTTACACCTCTTACTCGCGGAATCTGTACGTGTGCGCATCTGGAGCACGCGCTTCTATTAAGACAGTCGAATTCTCCATCAACGGCACGACATCTCTAGCCAACCTTCGCATCAAGAAAGTCAACGACAAGACGTACAGCTCTAACGCATCGAAGCCTCTCTGGGCCGTCGAAAACCCCAACCGCACACTCTCAGATGTGTCACCGCTGTGGGGAATGGTAGATGACAGGTTTGAGGGTACCCCTGGCTACGACTTTATCAGAGCCGAGAAGTTCTGGCTACCCGCCACCTACCCGTCTCTCACAATCACGGGAAGCATAGACGCCATCGCCGGTAAAAGTATTTTTGGCGCTGCATTGAACTCTGTCTACGGCACTCTTTCCTCCTCCACCAGCATACCAGACTACTCCGGCCAGCAGGATTTCGCAATGTTCACAGCGTGGCAACGACTAACCCGTGCTCCCACCACCGCAAAACTAATGGTAAACCTTATCATCACTGACCTCCTCGCCGCCGCAACCGTAGGCACGAAATCAGCGCTTGGTACCCAGTCGCAACTAGATTCTTTAGCCGTCGAAGCGGTCACTACCGGGACTCCCGCTACTATTATGGTCACAACGTACCGGAAAATGATTCAATACGACGCCCGCTACGCGATCCCGGCATTCCTAGTGTTGGCATTGTGGCTCACCATCATCGCCGCTGCAATGGTAATGTGGGTGTTCTCGCGCTTTAGCTTGGGGACTATGCGCCAGTTGCTGAATCAAACGTCAACTGGCCGGGTTGCCACGACATTCTTGCATCCTGGGGCGTGTGAGCCAACTGCGAAGACGACTAGCTGGCAGAGGTCCGCTGGGTTGCTGAGGATTCGGTTTGATAATATTACGCCGCCGAGTAAGATGGTACCGGAGGATGTGAAGACCGAAAAGTTTGGCATTGTGTCGACGTCGACACATAATTTGAACTGCTAATTCGGTTTCGTCGGATACACAATTCTCTTTTATTCACAGTTTTTGATTGGAAATACCATCGGGTTACTGGAGGTAGTCATGGTGCGCATATTTTTTGTACATACAATTGCTGAGGCATCCAACAAAGCATCTTTCTTTTGTGAGCTACCTATGATTCGGAATAGAGCCTGTCGGAGATGAGGGGTCTCAGGACCCGGAAATGTTGTTGGGGCCGACGGACGATCTCCGAAGCTCTCGTGACCACGTCCGTTAGAACCGAATGGCAAAAAGTAATATAAGACTGTCTCGGTGCTGAACTGCCGGCCGGGCCTATGATGTCGCTTACACGGTCACTCTGCAACACAACCTGTCACCTTAGCCAACCTTCCCTTATCTTATTCAACAAGTGGGGTCGTTCAACGAGACATTCCCTTAATAAATTTGTGACAAATTATACAACTACATAAATACTTCCAAGTGACATCTCATGTTCCTTCCACCACCGGCACGCCCAGACACGCTAGTAGTGTCAGAAATATAGATTCGGGATACTGACGGCCGTGAGTGTGTCCAGCTCTCTCTTTGTGAGGATGGAGATGAGACTATCATATCCAGCGCTTTTTTCTATGCAGTGTAGAGTACCGCAGGGCTGAATCCCGCAGCAAGTTAAATTGTGATAGCTATCAGTGACACCTATCATGTGCTTAGACTGCGTTACTTAGGCAGAGTACTAGTATGACGCGTTTCCTCCATGTGTTTCTCTCCATTTTCCCCCCACCATTCTCAGATTTCTGGCTGTGGATTTCAATGGCAGTCAACACTATAACTACCTCCGACCTCCTCCCCGCTATCTTCAGCGGAGACTGCAGCTATGGCCCCTAAGGTTTCTGCATCAGCGGAGAGAGGGGAGAAGGTTTCACGCGGGAGTCCGAAGACACCCTCATCCGCGTACTTTCTAGAGATCTCTCACTGGGTGCCTTCAACTCCAACTATCCGGTAAACTTCCAGTTCCGTGGATATAAAATTGCTGGCTTGATAGAGGTGGACAATACCTATGGCTACGGTAAGAGCTGGGAAGATTTTTCGCAGGCTGCCTACAAGAATGAGGAGAGGAGTCTGTGGAAGAGAGATCGATGGTACTAATACTCGATGGGCTTCTGGTCGCTGGTGGAGTGCGCTTTGGTGAGGGAAGATGTGGATTTTATACCTTTAATCACATTTACTAGGTATATGTACCTGGATGAACTACCAGTCAAACCAAGTGAGCATATTTCAACTAGCAATCAAAGCTTGAAGTCAGCGTTGTTTCTTTGAAGTTTAAAACAATCTCTCTATAGCGTATCATTGCACAATCTCCCACCATGCGTTTCATTTGCAGAGGCAGGCAGTTGGAGAAATCTCGATCGATGGCAGGGAGTCTGAGGATCAGGGTTTGGGGTTTGGGGTTTGGGGTCTAGTATTCATGTATTAATATTGAGCGCCAATCATAGTTGCAGATGCAAATGAACACCTTAGCCATCACTGGCCAACAATTGGAAGAAGATCAAAAGAGGGGAATTACCCCGCCTTTTCTCCAATACTTTCCATCGCGACAGCGCCGCACCTCCTGTCTACAATCGCCATTTTATTTCCACATCAGTGCGGCAAAATTTGAACTCACACAAGAACCTCAAGTCGACGAGATGGAATTCGAGAACCAAACGACTACGAGAACAGCGACTACGAGAACAGCTTACATTCCTCCCACAGACACCAGCTTCACGCGTCCTGACTTCATCCCCTTCACAGTGCCTTATCTCTGCGCGGATGCTCCATATGACTACAAACCGGGTGGATTCCGCGACTTTCCCGAGCGCCGGGGCTGGATTTTGTACGGCGAGCCGGGAAAGCCGAATATGACAACGTTTGCCCGCCTCGATGGCGCTGATGTGTCACTTATGGTCGCGGAAACTGTTGCGTTCTTGCAGGCCTGGTTCTTTTTTGGGGTGTTGGCGGAGGCCTCATCGATTTACGGCTTCGATGTGGATGTAGAATCCGAATTTGTTTCGAATTCGAAGGACGGCAAGGTTATTTCTACAGAGCTACTGAATGGTCTTACGAAGAGGTGGCTCGAGGCGGCACTCATGCGGGATGATTGGAAGGATCGGCATTCCCGGGTTCGCGAGCTATGCGATTATTTGAAATGTAGGATGTTCAATCTGCGGGGAGATAACTGGAGTATTAAAGCTCGGCGATGCACCTACGAAGAGTGCAGGGCGTTGCTCTCGATTGAGATAGTATTTCGGGCTTTACTATTGGTGTTGGTTAGGTCGGGAGAGTACGGTACAACCATAATAGAGCCATTTCTGAAAACCAATTTTTTCGATTACCAACTCAAGCTTTGGATAAAATCTCGGTGGGCGTTGCTGAAGCAAGGCTGGTGCGAAAGCGAGCTAAGAATGCTAGCGTCTCTCAACAGAGAATTGCCGTATGGTTTCTTCGGTACAGCGCTCAAGCGACAGAGGATGGACCATAGCAACTGCGGACAATTCCGATGCATGGCCGATCAGATCAACGAAGACACCTACCAAACTGTGCATGTCGAACCTGGATGTGAATGTAGATTAGCTTCGGCGGACGTTGATGAGCTTTGTTCTACTCTCTCTCGAGGCAGGATTCCCATAATCATGGTTTCGGATGATCTTCAACTCCGAGTTGTTGAAGATCATCAATTTGTCGCCATATCTCATGTTTGTAAGTACAATTCTATTTCTGGTGCTGGCAACAGTTCCAAGTTCCGGCCGCCTGTGGCGTCAAAAGTCAGCCAGTTCCATTCCGTGGTGCCATCCCCCATTCCTGTGTCTGTAAGAAACGGATGCCATGAAAGATGGATCCGGAAACCTCTAAAATTATCACCCATCGTATCCTAAGAGTACAGCGGGGGTAGCGAAAGCTACCGAACCTAGACTTTATGAGACCGTCACTAACATTACCAATTCATCTGTTCCTAATGGTCATACCTAGCTGATTCCATTTCTTGCTTCTAGGGTCTCATGGGATTGGAAATCCAACTGTGAATGCGATACCAATCTGTCAGCTTCGACGTATAAGAGATTCCATTTCAAAATTGGATGAGAAATTTGACCTTTGTCTGCGAACCGGTACCAAGAACTCCTATGTTTTCTGGCTGGATACACTTTGCATCCCTGTTGCGCGAAATTTAAGTGCGTATCGGAAGAAGGCGATCGGTCTCATGGGCCGTACGTACCACGAAGCCACTGCTGTACTAGTTCTAGATCGGGAGCTTAAAGAAGTGGACACTAGGACTACGAGTTTCCTCGAACAGTCTCTTTGGTTAGTGTTTAGTGGCTGGATGCGACGCCTCTGGACCCTCCAAGAAGCCGCCCTAGCACAAGATCTGTTCATCGAAATGAAAGATGGCCCTGCCAGATATTCGAGGTCCGAAGATGGCGCAATCCTTATTCCTAATAAGTTGAAACGAGAGCAGCTGAAACCAGCAATAAGCGACCCCACGCCGGACATACTCATGTACCGCGAACTCGATCTTCTAATACAGCGCCGCATTCCTCTAGCACAGCATCTTTGGGAAATGAGTCGGCCGTCTGAACACCAAACACCTTATCAATACCTCAGTGCTGCCACTGAGAGCCGTTGTACCAGCAAGCTGAAGGACGAACCCATAATCTTGGCGACTATCATGGGACAAGACGTCACCGAGCTCATCGAAGAGCAGGATGACGCGCGGAGGATGTCGATGTGGCATCAATCGATGGGCAAGATCCCGGCTGACATCATATTCCTGGATAGTCAGATTGAAAAGCTGGAACACGCGCCTTTTCGATGGGCCCCCGCGTCGCTCATGGAGAACGAGATAGCCCGACAAACCACCGACGGCGTAGGAGTCTGTGACTCCGATGGACTCCACGTAGAGTTTGCCGGGTTCATTCTTCCAGATGGCCAAGAATCTCACACCACATCGGTTGGGGAAAAGTGGTACCTTCGAGACCGAGGTGATGGAACGGTGCATAAAGTCCGGCATGAGATGACGCGCACGATTCCCCGGAGATGCGCCGTATTAATCAACTTGGATCGCCACCGGTTTGGGGCTGTTGCGGAAATTCTGAGCGAACGGCAACAGAACGTTATGGAGGGAGATGGAGGGTGTGATGCATCAACCACCTATTTTGTAGCCATTGTAGGGCTCATATCCTTTTTCAAAAAAAAGGGATTGGGTCCTGGAAAGTCTGTAAAGTTGGGAAGGGAAGTGCTAGATTGTAGAAGGACTAGTCCTGCACAGAAGTGGTGCATCACGTAAGAAGATGATCTGGACTTGAGGTGTTCGTATATAAAGAATGAAGGAAGAAAGATCTTGTAAAACTCAGGTACGTCTTGTCGAATATGGAGGCACTAGAGTAGACAAGGATCATAAAATACACATAACCAGCTCATTATAGTTAGTCTCCAACTCTACCATGCCCAACATCAACTTCACCTTGTATCAGCACTACAACTTGAATAAAGTTTAAGGATCATTTCTTTTGGGTAAGCGCAATTTCCTTCTTTAACATCGAATGAGCTTAGGGTAAGACCTATTCCACATTTCATGGCCCTGACCATCTCCAAGCTGAACTATGAAGGAGAGAAAGAACAGATGCAAAATCATCCTCCAATACCATGCATCGTCTTTAGCCTACGCATGTATTACTTAAACTAACCGAGAACTCCATCCGAGAGGCATAAAGGCTCTATTCTAGATCTCCGCTAGTTATTTCTATCAGTCATCACAACAAGTAGACTCGCGGACTCGAACCCGGTTGATCCGAGGATGACAAAAGCAATATCGGAAAAATCGTGTTGGTCCTGGGAGGCAGAGGTATGTGACGTGCCCTGAGTCTGACCATGAGAATTCTGGTGATGTGGAGGCGCAATTGGTAAGGAGGATTTGCTGAGGGAGTTTTTCGAATTTGAATACGTTGAAAGCCGGTGCTGTTAGTGCATGCTTTAGCAGGCAGATACGTAAACAGCTTGAGAGCAAGAACGAGGGGAAGAGCCGAATGAGGGGAGGGTGGATGAGAGGGTGGATGAGATTGAGAATGATGGGAGAGGAGAGGGAAGGGACTACCGCCCAGACTTGTCGACTGCTACCAGCCTAAGATACGAAACTAACAGACCAAGTCATGTGTCACACAAGCAGATGAACACAAGGGTATCGGGGTGGAAATGATCCAGCCTATTGGCATGTTTTCTAACCCAAAGCAATACCTATCCAGCTAGCAAGGCAGATCGAACAGCAGAACTATCGATGCATAGTCGTCTCTACTCTCACTCATATGTACGTTTATAATTAGTTCGAACGTTCTATATATATCTACAGGCATCTGAATTGAGAAGCCGGCCACTTTAATCTTCAGAAAGGGATGTCTTAGGGGCTCGGAAATGGTGGAGGATGTAGGTTCTTATTCTAATTAGGTTACGTTTGGCCACTTGTGGCCATGATATAGTGGGGGGATACGGTGCATGCAGGATGTCTCGTATCCGCTGAAGTCTGGGCTTCACTACGTAGAGTGGCGTATACTATAGTCCCCCTCTAACAATAACAGCGACTTTCTGCACGATAATTGCTTCAAAATAGACTCTCAAGGTCGTTTGGTGCCAGCCCCGGTGCGGTCGTAGTGGCAGCCATTTCCTGGATAGGTACACGTGATACTCTGCATGTATATTAAACCTCAGCTTTCTCCCTTCCTTCTTTCCCCTTGCAGCTAGGAGGATCATGGTGACCCAATAATCCAAAATGTGTTAATTGTCTCGATCACGAGCCCGAGCTCCACATGCTGCCTAATAATTGCCACAAATCCTCCTTTAGTAGGCGTAGGAAGGAAGATAGAAGCACTTCTCGTGACTTGTAATAGATAATTGAAAGGGGAGAATGCTGTAGTGCCTTGGGCCGCTCCAACGGACGTGCCGCGGTTAAATACAATCACGCGATAAACGCCCAACATTCAGGCGCGGATGATGCCGTGAGTTGAAGGGAATACATGTGAGTTCTAAGTTCCAATACAGGATCAGAAGCACAAAACATGTGCATGTGCTGAGCAGGGTTCCGATACCGGAGTTGGATACGAGCGACGTTCTGCATCGTTCTATTGCCTTCCTTTCTCCATTCTTGAATGCACGATTCAGCCGCTGCATGCATTGGCGAGTTTTTGCTTTGGGTCACGGTACGGACAGCAGGCTACTATCAATGCGACTAGATAGATATCCGAAGCGTCATCCTATACTTCCAGAACCAACGATCATGGTACGCATGAGCCAGTTCCTATTATAGAACGAGCAGTCAATGCTCTAAGGAACTCGTGCACGTGGAATCGAATGGGGACATTGGGATGCCGTACCTGGTAACAAAGGCGTTTGTTATCCAATGAATTCCGCCTCTTCGGATTGACAACGAGAGAATACTTCTATTTTTGGCCGAACGGTGCGATTTGGTAACTCGCTTTGCAGACTTCTAGAAGTGCCGATCACTTGATCTTTCTGCAATCTATTCCAGAGATGCAAGGTACTAGCGGGAAGAGACGAAATCGGCCTAACTATCTATAATATATACACATGGTTTGTCGGCTCGAAGCATTCTCATTGGTTGATGGTGGTACGTACCATCTTACTGTGGCAAATTACAGAATGCTCATTGGTTGGCAGATGGTCTTTTTCGGTCATGATTAGTGAACTGTGGCACTTTGCTTGAGTGTGGCTCTTATAATAATAGCTATTGGTCAGCAATCCGAGCTGGCTAGACGCAATCTGGGTGGGCTGGCTCTCAACTTGCTCAGAATGATCTAGACGCGTTGGCTGGATGCGATCTGGACGGGCTGGCTCCCGGCGAGCTAGATATGATCTGGACGGGCTCGCCCTCTGGTAGTTGGACGCGATCTGGACAGGCTGGCTCTCGGATGTCTGGAGCCGATCGAGATGGGCTTGCTCACTACTGGCTGGATACAATTTGGACGGGTTCGGCTGGCTGGACGTGATCTGGACGTGATCTGTGTGGGGACGGATTTGAGTGCGGTCATCACGTGGGTTGGTTTAGGGTTGAGCGCGGCGGAGCCGCATGCACTTTAGTTCTTGTGTACGTGTCAATTAGACTTAGCGAGAGTCAGTGAGTTTAGGTCAATAGAGAGATTCAGGACACCGGACACCGTACAACAATCTGGACGGGCTGGCTCTCGAATTTCTGGAGACGATCGAGACGGGTGGACGGGCTAGCTCTCTGCTGGCTGAACATGGTCAAGATAGGCTGGCTCTTGGTCAACTTAATATGATATGGACGGGCTGACCTTGGTCAACTGAATATGATTTGGATGGGCTGACTTTTGGCCGGCTGGAGACGATCTAGACAACACTGACATACTCACTCTGAGATGGTTCTTGGCTCGCTGGATGCGATCTGCACAGGCTGGATCTCAGCTGGCTGGACGCAATCTGGACGGGCTAGCTCTTGGCTGGCTGGACGTAATGTGAACCGGCTGAGAGCTGGCTGGATTTCATGGGTTTTGGGGTTTAGGATTCTTTTTTACCGAAGGGGGCGGCAAAGCCGCCACCATACCTAGTATTCTATATCAACGCTAACTACAGAAATGCCACGTATCCCCCTCTGTTGAACGCATATCTATCGATGTCCTCCAACGTCATAACTAACGCACTTCCTGATCAGTGCAATGTTAGACCAAATCTTTGTAGAGTATGTCATAACGTGGCTTTGGGTTAGGGCTGGCAACTACTATATAGGCTACGTGTCATCTTAGACTTAGACTCAATCAATCGTCTCGACAGGCTCGTCACAACATGCAATATATATTGTTCTCACGTACGAAGCTTGTTCTTCCCCAATGCCAATTCCCCAATAGAGTTCACCCCACTCAAGCCTTCTTTACATTTCCACCATCTATTCCCCAGCCCTCCCACCGTTCCACCGCAGACGACTCGGAATCTGACGATACAAGTTAACTATTTATAAATGACATTAGTCTTGACCGGAATCGGCTTACCCGCTACCTCAGGCGAATATTTTCTTTTGACGCGACCAATTTCCTCTTAGTCATTCTCCTCATCTGTCCCCAAATCGCCACCATCGTCAATTTTCTGCAATATCTTAGGCGAACGCTGAAATATTTCTTCGCCAATGCTACCGCCATCTAAAGACCTAGCGGTGACAAGCTGCTGCAGCCTATCCCGAAACTGGATCAAAAGCCCTTCCGGTACCTTGCGAAGCTCATGCTCTAATCTACTCCGATTCAACGAGCGCAGAAAAGCCTCACGACTCTTACGTAATGAAGCCAAGTTAGTAATGGCAAGTACTGTGGAGGGATGATCCTCGCCCAACGTTGCCTGTGTTCTGTTGGTCACATGAATCTGTAGCTCCTCAGCCTCTTTCCACTTTCCTTGCTCCGTATATGTCGCTGCGAGGTGACCCATGCTGGTCAAGGTATTTGGATGCTCATGGCCGAGTACTCTCCTGAACGCCTCCATGACCTTCACCTCCAGCTCCTCAGCCCCCTTTAATCGCCCCTGCTTCCTGAATGTTACTGCGAGGTTGCCCATACTGATCAAGGTATGCGGATGCTCTTGGCCGAGCTCTCTTCTTCTCGTCTCCATGACCTGCACGCCAAGCTCCTCAGCCTCCTTCCATCGCCCGAGCTTGATGTATGTTGTTGCGAGGTTACCCATGCTTATCAAAGTATCTGGATGCACTTGGCCGAGTACATTTTTTCTCTTCTCTATAACCTGCACTGCCAGCTCCTCACCCTCCTTCCATCGCCCGTGTCTCATGTGTGTTGCTGCGAGGTTGTCCATGCTGATCAAGGTATCTGGATGCTCTTCGCCGAGTACTCTTTGTCTCGTCTCAATGACTTGCGTGCTCAGCTCCTCAGCCTCCTTCCGTCTCTCCTGTTTGCTGTAGGTCAACGCAAGGTTGGCCATGCTGGTCAAGGTATCTGGATGCTCTTGGCCGAGCACCCTCTTTCTCGTCTCTATGACTTGCACCTCCAGCACTTCCGCCCCCTTTAATCGCCCCTGCTCCCTGTATGTTGTTGCGAGGTTGGCCATGCTAGTCAAGGTATCTGGATGCTCTTGGCCAAGTAGTTTTTTTCTCGTCTCCATGGATTGCATGCCTAGCTCCTCGGCTTCCTTCCATCGCCCGTATTCCATGTATACTGCTGCGAGGTTGTACATGCTGAACAAGGTATCTGAATGCTCTTTGCCGAGTACTCTTTGTCTTGTCTCCATGACCTGCACGCCTAGCTCCTCAGCCTCCTTCAATCTCTTCTGTTTTCTGTATGTCAATGCAAGGTTGGCCATGCTGGTCAAGGTATCTGGATGCTCTTGGCCAAGTACCCTCCTGAACGTCTCCATGACATGCAGCTCCAGTTCCTCGGCTTTCTTCCATCGCTCCTGTTGGCGGTATGTCAATGCGAGGTTACCCATGCTGGTCAAGGTATCTGGATGCCCTTGGCCGAATACCCTCTTTCTCGTCTCTAAGACTTGCACCTCCAGCATTTCAGCCTCCTTCCGTCTCCCCAAGTTACAAAATGTTGCTGCGAGGTTGGACATGCTCAACAAGGTATTTGGATTCTCTGGGCCGAATAACCTTCTGGACGTCTCCATGACCTGCACATGCAGCTTCTCGGCCTCCTTACACCGCCCCTGGTTGCCGTATGTTGATGCGAGGTTATTCATGCTGGCTAAGGTATTTGGATGCTCATGGCCGAGTACCATCTTGGACGTCTCCATGACCCGCATTTCTAACTGCTCGGCCTCCCCCCATCGCCTTTGGTTCCTGTATGTCGATGCAAGGTTGCCCATGTTGGTCAAGGTATCTGGATGCTCTTGGCCGAGTACCCTCTTGAATCGCTCCAAGATCTGTAACTGCAGCCACTCCGCCTCTTTCCACCGCTTCTGCTTGATGTATGTCAATGCCAGGTCGTTCATTGCAGTGAAGGTATCTAGATGCTCTTCGCCGAGTACTCTCTTAGACGATTCCATGACCTGCACCTGCAGCACCTCGGCCTCCTTCCATCGCCCCTGGTCCCTGTAAGTCGATGCGAGGTTACTCATGCTGTTCAAGGTATTTCGATGCTCATTGCCGACTACCTTCTTGCTCGTCTCCAGGACCTGCAATCCTAGCTTCTCGGCCTCCTTCCATCGCCCCTGCCTTCTATATATCAATGAGAGGTTGTTCATACTGGTGATGGTAACTGGATGCTCTTTGCCGAGTATCCTCTTTTTCGTCTCTACGATCTGCGTTGACAGTTCCTCAGCCTCTTTCCATCGCCCCTGGGCATCGTATGTTAATGCGAGGTTGGATATGGCGGTCATGGTAGAAGGATGTCCTTGGCCAAATACCCTCTTGGATATATCTACAACCTGCACCTCCTGCTCCTCGGCCTCCTTCCATCGCCCCGTCTTGTTGTACACCGATGCAATGTTGTTCATAGAAGCCAAAGTATGTAAATGCTCGTGGCCGAGTACCCTCTTTCTGGTCTCCAAGATTTGCCCATACAGTACCTCGGCCTCTTTCAATCGCCCTTGATTCTGGTATATTGTTGCGAGATTATTCATACTGATTAAGGTATTTGGATGCTCATGGCCGAGTACTCTCTTGGACTTGTCCACGATCTGTATCTCCAGCTCTTCGGCCTCCTTCCATTGCTCCAGTCCTATATATGTCAATACTAGCACTGGTGGCGGCTCTGCCGCCCCCAGAGTGGCAAAGCCGGATGGTGTGGTTGATGGAATCTTCCCCTGAAACTTCTACCACATACCCATAACAACTTCACAAACATTTGTCCAATAAG
>Ga0307512_10001685_pt1 | contig 30253 bp, 29 predicted proteins | sample 14_EM_MG_FD_200267 | JGI IMG/M metagenome (GOLD analysis project Ga0307512, IMG submission 200267) | Populus trichocarpa ectomycorrhiza microbial communities from riparian zone in the Pacific Northwest, United States - 14_EM | ecosystem: Host-associated > Plants > Roots > Unclassified | place... | reverse complement strand
TTGATGCTCTGTTGACGCTCTGTTGACGCTCGGTTGACGATCTGTTGACGCTCTGTTGACGCTCTGTTGACGATCTGTTGATGCTCTGTTGACGCTCTGTTGACGATCTGTTGACGCTCTGTTGACGCTCTGTTGACGCTCTGTTGACGCTCTGTTGACGCTCTGTTGACACTCTGTTGACGCTCTGTTGACGCTCATTTTCAGGTGAAGCGACATCGACATTAACAATATTGCTTATGAAGGGGGCCAATACTTCGATTATGGGCAAATGCCGTAGCTCAACCCTTGGATTATACCAGATGCAACACCCAAATTCGTTGACGCTCTGTTGACAGTTATTGTCAGAATGGGTCTGTGACCATGTTGCTTTCTCATTTGTGTATAGAGGCTGCCGATACATTGATTATGGGTAAATGACATAGCATAGCCCTTGGATTATACAAGATGCAACACCCAAGATTGTTGACGCTCTGTTGACACTCTGTTGAAGGTGTGTTGACGCTCATTTTCGGGTGAAGCGACATCGACATTAACGATATCGCCTATAAAGGTGGCCAAAACTTCAATTATGGGTAAAAGCCGTAGCATAGCCCTTGGATTATACAAGATGCAACACCTGAAATCTTTGACACTCTGTTGACGCTCATTTTCACAATGGTGGTGTGACCATGTCGCTTTCTCTTTTAAGCATAAAGGCTGCTGATACGTTGATTATGGGTAAATGACATAGCCTAGCCCTTGGATTATACAAGATGCAACACCCAAGATTGTTGACGCTCTGTTGACACTCTGTTGACTCTCAGTTGATGCTCAGTTTCAGGTGAAGCGACATGAACATTGACGATATTGCCTATAAAGGCGGCCAATACTTCGATTATACACAACAGCCGTAGCACAGCCTTTGGGTTATACAAGATTCAACACCCGAAATAGTTGATGCTCTGTTAATGCTCGGTTGACGCTTTGTTGACACTAATTTTTTGGTGAAGTGACAACCATATTAACCATATTGCCTATGTCGCTGTCGCTTTTGCCTGTAAAGGCTGCCAATACGTTGATTATGGATAACAGTGAGCAAATCGCTTCCCAAACAACTTTCTTACAAGACCAAAAATCGTTGACGCTCCGTTGACGCTCATTTTCAGAATGAGGCTGTTACTGTGGCGCTTTCTGTTTTGCGTATAAAAACTGCTGATACGTTGATTCCGGATAACAGCAAGCCAATCGAGTACCAAATATCTTATTCACAAGCCAACAATCATTGACACTCTGTTGACACTCATTTCGAGCATGGGACTGTTACCGTGTCGCTATCTCTTTTGCCTATAAAGACAGCCGTACATTAGTTATGGATAACAGCGAGCAAATTGCTTCCCAATTAAGTTGCTTACAAGTCCAAAAATCGTTGATGCTCCGTTGACACTCATTTTCAGAATGGGGCTGTTACCATGCCACTTGCTCTTTCACTTATACAGGCTGCCAATACGTTGGTTGTGCATAACAGGGTGCAAATTGCTTCCCGATTGACTTACTTACAAGACCAAAAATCATTGACACTCAGTTGACTCTCATTTTATGCATGTGGCTATAACCGCGTCACTGTTTCTTTTGCCTATCAAAGCAGCCAATACGTTTGTTATGAATAACAGTGAGCAAATCGATTCTCAATTAACTTACTTACAAGACTAAAAATCGTTGATGCTCCATTGACGCTCACCATAAACATGTACTAACTGTTGTTGTATGGTCAATAATTTTGTACAAATAATCATATAGTCATTATTGACAGCCAATGTATAATTTGTATGAATACTCAGTGGTATCAAAAAGCTTTTGAGCGTCTCAATTCCTGAGCCACTGACGCACATGATCGCTGAGCAATGGATAACGTAGCACTTTCACATTCCAGCACTTTCACCGGGCAATCTACCGCATGTAGATCCATACACTCATTTTTCATTAATATAGCCCAACTTCCTCACTTTGCCCTATGCAGTTCCTTCTCCTTGATTTTCATGACCTACCATAAGCAATTTTTGAAATGTTGACTATGTGCACCAGGTCCGAACGCAGAGTGATGTAGTTGGATGCATGGATGAATCCAACACGATAGTGGTCATTCTTACAGATTCGCGTTGCGCATTAACCTCGCATTCTCTGACTGGTATGCCATCACTGACTTAAATTTCGTTAGTAAATTTTGTCTCCAATTTAGATTGCGCGTTCTCATGTATCTGTAAGAGGCAGGATGATATCAGGTTGATCAATCGTTAATCAACTCGGTTTGGAGTCTAGAACTTTCGTATGGCCCGTATGACCCTTGCACATGCACAGACAAATTATCATGTCTCACAATTTGTTCACTGAAATCAAAAAAATGCAGACACATAGCAAAATAGGTACACCAATTACTTTTCGCGGAGATAAGTCGTCAATGATCATTCATTGTGCAGGTAGTGTACCGATGACAAATGTGCCATTACACTATGTTCAGCTGAATCCAATTCCTGTAAGGTAATTTGCTAGGGAGGTCACATGCAGCAGTAGAAGCTTGCGGGTTTAACAGGCTTCGATTTGTTTATCGGTGACGAATTCAATACCTCGCTGAACGTCAGAGCTAACATGCATATGTAAGACTGTGGTTCCCCGGATGCCAATCTCAGATGGCTTCATTCTGCTTCTGAAGTTCCATGCGGCATTGCGATTATCCGCTTTCACTATCGTGTATCTCCACCAGCTCACCAAATGTAGTCTGTGCCGTAGCAGGTGCACACTGATCCATTTGCGGCTTATTGACTGCCTTAACTGTCAATATGGCTGTTCTGTATCTCAAATCTTACTAATAATGCAAGACAAAAAATTGTTCACACACAACTTCAGGATGTAGCAGGGAGCATGCCTCTGCATGTTTTGATTATAAAGACAACCAATAAAACGAACAACGACAATGATGTACCAAACTTAATATTTTGCTCAAGACAGTAGGATATCTGAACGCGACCATAAATAGAAAAACCCGAAAACTAGAACTGGAGATTGTAACCGACGGGTCTAGCCAAACCCAGCAAATCCTGCAGGTCGACGGGTACGGGTGCGGGATTGGCCCACCAAGAAGCTGCCAGTCGGGTTTTTGGCTGGGTCTGGAACTGAACCGAACCTTTTTTCTGGTCCAAACCTGGAGCGCGGTGGGTTACCCAGACCCATTGCACACTCTTGGCCTCCCACTCAGCCTTCGCCGCCGTGTTTGCTTCTGCGATTCGTCTGGTCCTGTTCGCCACTGAGGCGTTTACTTGCTCTAGCACTGTGCGTGCTCTGCGGTCCACATTCAGTATATTCGCTTGGTGATCGGCTTCCGCACTTCCGGGGATGCCAGTGTGTCTTCGGACCGAGTGGATTTCTTTCTCTATGCCGCCTTCGCGGAGATTCCATGTGCACTGGTTAACCTGGCTGGCTGGATGTTGCCCTGGCCCAGGTTCTGGGTGCTCCGTTCGTCGAATGGCTGCTTGCGAGTCTCTGACAACGGGTACCTTCATTACTCCATTTGTCTGTAGTGCATTCCTTGTCTTGACAGACTCCCGGAGTGCCAGTCTGATGGCCCACTGTTCGGCATCGTAGACCTCCATTTGTCCCGTGCCGAGGTGGCTGCGGAAAGCTCTCCAGCTGTCTCTGCACTTGCATACAGCTGCAGCTCCCAACCTGCCGTCATTGGCATCAGCAACAACTCTAGTTTCCGTCAGAAACGCTCGGGTGTTCCGGACGGCTCTGACAGCTCTGACGGAACCTCGTACCCTCTGATGGAGAATTACAAGCTACCCGTCGCCCACGCAATGGGTCGCGTTGCATAGCATCATCAAAATGTATTTTAGTTACTGGTCTGAGAGGATGTGGAGTGTAAACGTAGATGCGTCAATTTCAGGAGTATCAGACCCTAGGAGGGCATTCCTGCCAGCCTTCAGAGTAACTGGGAGCGCCGACAACACGCTCGGGAGCACCTGGGAGCGCCGGCGATATGTCTGGGAGCACCTCGAATCACAGTCATGTATTCAGTTTGTATTCTCATATATGTATCTATGTGTCTATGTATCTATATAGCTACCCATCTACACACGCTATATCTGGACTGGCTGCAGGCGGTGCTTGAGAGCAATTCGAGGTGCGCCTGAAGATAACAATCGAGTGAACTCAGAGATATACTCCGAGGCCGTGATCGAGCGAGTTTGGAGATACACTTGGAGGCCGTGATTAAGTGAACTTGAAGATGCAATCCAAGATGGTGATCGAGCGAGTTTGAAGATGCACTTGGAGGCCATGCTCGTGCGAACTTGCAGGCCATATTTGAGAGAGTTTGGAGATACACTTGGAGGCCGTGATCGAGCAAGTTAGGAGAGGCACTTGGAGGCCGTGATCAAGCGAGTTTGGACGTGTACTTGGAGGTGGTCAATGGACGGCGCACCGGGTGATGAGACTCCATTCATCAGTTAGTTAACTCGCAATCCTGGGAATGTGACAATGTGACTTTACCCTTGATCTCTCATGGAGAGCTGGCTGATGGCGGTCGATCATGTAGGGAGGTACGCCGGAAGCTGAAGTTACATTCAGGGGTAAACTCGTAATCATGAGAATGAAGGGAAGATAAACAATCTTGGGTGGATGCTGTACTCGGTGTATGCTGTACTCGGTATCAACTCATGATCATGTCATGGAGAGATAGAGAGGGATGACTTAACTTTGTGTTCTGCGATGATGGTTGAGTTGTGGACAAGAAAGAGAGAGATGGGGGATGAGGATGAGAATGATATGGAGGATACGAGCGGATATGAGAAATCTGGGGTATGACCTGCCTGATTGGGTTGGGAAGACCTCGTGTCGGTGTGAGTTCGCGCCGGATCAGGACTTGTACCTACCATATCAGGGATGGTCAATTGACTCGCACACGAAATTCTCTATGTCCCAGTTTCTCATGATCATTTCCCCCATCTCCTCTGATGTCTCTCTTTCTTGTGCTCAACTCTACCATCACCTAAGAACACGAAGTTAAGTCATCCCTCTCTATCTCTCCATGCCATAATCATGAGTTAACACAGAGTACAGCATACACCAAGAACAGCATCATCCCAAGATCGACAGTCTCCCGCTCCCAGCCAGCTTCCCATACAGAGTACAGCATACACCAAGTACAGCATCATCCCAAGATCGACAGTCTCCCGCTCCCAGCCAGTTTCTCATCTCTCGGCGGATGTTGCACTCAACTCTCTACATTCCCACAATTACAAGTTAACCAATGAATAGAGTCTCAGCTGCCGTCGCGCCTCCCTCCAAATCGACCGCCTCCAAGTTCTCCTCCAATTTCGCTCGAACATAGCCTGCAAGTGCATCTCCAAACTCGCTCGGTTACAGCCTCAGAGTGCATCTCCAAACTCGATCGATCACGGCCTCCAAGTGCATCTTCTGAGTGCACTCGATCACGGCCTCCAAGTGCATCTCCACACTTGCTCGATTTCGGCCCCCAAGTGCATCTTTTGAGTTCACTCGATCTTGGCATCCACGTGCATCTCTCTACTCGCTCGATTACTGCCTCCAAGTGCATCTCTGGGTTCACTCAATCTCAGTCTCCAAGTGTATCTCCAAACACGCTTGATCACGGCCTCCAAGTACATCTTCACTGAGCGCCGGGTGGTGTATGCAGATACAGGGGTAACGGTGGTGGACAGAGTGATGGGGAGTATATATTCGGCAGACCCCGCAGTAGATAGACATCATCTCATTTCCATCTCCTTCCATCATTCAATGAAAATTCACACTCTACCTTTCCCAACTTTTGGTCTCACTCGCTCTGTCCGAGATTTCGTGGATCCACGCAATTGCATGGATCCTCACGGCTGGGTAGTATCATATCTTCTCACATTCCTACGCTCCTCGAGCTTAATGCAGAAGGAACGCGAGGAGAGATTTTCGCAGCGTCACCCATGGCATTGCAATCCCGATGGAAGCGTGTACCCAATGAACCCAATCCGACGTATGGTCACAGTTGGCCACAATGCCAAAGTTTGTGTTTAGAATAGGAGACCGATGGAGCGAGAAGAAACGGTGAAACGGCGATCGGCGGGCGATATGTGATGCGATGCGTGGGCTTGACACTAGGTGCACATTAATCCGCCACCGGGGTGTCTCTGAGGGCTCTGATGGAGCGGGTCCACTCTGATGGTGCCATTCCGCCCGGACGGAAATGTTTTTTGTTGATGGGATCGCGATCTGTCCATCCACCACATCTCAACCCCTGCGCCCACTTTGGCCTCTCTCTCTCTCGCTCAGTGTATAGCTGCTCATTTTGCTGTGGTGTCATCGCACACTATGACCGTCTTCACCACCGGTTCTCTGTCTGGGTGGGTCCAGCGCACGGTCTCTGCCTCTTGGCCTCACACGTGCTCTTTCTTGATGACTCTGCATATTGGTGCGCCAGATGTGGGATGGTTGTACATCTCCTTTAGCTTTGAGCCTTGGCATGCATTTGCGAGCCTTGCCATGAATCATTGCTGCCTGGAGTCGAGGGCTACTGGCACCGGTGTTAGTCCGGAGTCTCTCATGAGCGGACCTAGTGCCCTCATGGGCTGAGAGCCCTGGGTTGACCTGGCCTGCCGATTCAGGATGAGTTGAAGATACTCTTGTCTGCCAATTTTTTTTGGGTCCCACCATGATTTGCTGCCGTATTGTGGTACAGCTTGAACGCAAGCTACTTGAACGGCCATTAACCGCTGTGGGACGATTCCGTGCATTGTTGTCAGTACCCACAGTCGGGCTTCTGCTGCACTGGCCTTCTTCATGAAACGGTTGTGATGCTCTTTGAATGTTAGGTGGGCTTCCATCCGCACTCCCAGCCACCATGTCGCTTCTTTGTTGAACCCGACAATGCCGTCACCCACCATGGTTCTGGCTGTGAGTTTTGGCCATCGGTGCTTCTTATGGTGTCTCCTGCATGAGAAGAGTGCTGCTTCCGTCTTCACAGTATTGAACTGGAGGTCTGGCCTGCTGGCCCACTCGATAGTCTGTGCTGCACAGGCTTCGAGTTTCCTGACCACCTGGTTCACGTCCTTCCCAGTTGCTACCCATCCAATGTCATCTACAAAGGAGAGGCCTTCAACTACTTGGACTCTCTCTTCCACCCTCTCCTAAGATGTTACAAGACCATCATTAGACCAGGCTTCGTAATAGTCACTCCCATCTGGGGAAAGTAAACCCCGAATAAGACCACAATTTTCAGTCCTGTAAAATTTAGGACTATTTAGCCCTAGGGCAGTGGAGCTATGGACTAAAAGACTGCAGGGCCCTATAGATAACATACATACAAACAAGACGCTCTGCTCACTACCAAGCCTCCTTCACTCACAACCATAGCTCCTCCACTCTCATCTGCATCTCTGCTAGGATCTTCTCTGTAACTGCAGTATCCATCATATCCCCACAAGATATCTCCTCTCTGAACCACGATTTCAGACTCTCAATACCCGGAATAATATCATCCCCCAAGCGAGCTCAGTGATCTGGGATTGCTTAGGGTCCACTATATCTTGGGATATTAGCGATTGATCTCATAAGTAATTTGAAGATAGTGGAGAAGGGCACACACCTGCCAAAGCTCGAGGCGAACATTAGATGAGTGCAGATGATCTGAAAGGTCCAGTGAAGGGCCCCGCTGAATCGGAGTATGATATTCAATTGCAGTTGTGCAGTGGAAGTAGTGTACATCTTATCCTCACGATTTAGTCTACTGGGGCCTCACTCCGGGACATTGGCTGGCCAAACAGGTGAATATCGTTTGGACACCATAGAGCTTTCATATTTCCATTTGTATTTATTTGCTTCTTTTATCCAAATCACCACATTTTCACCACCGATACCATTCAGGCAGTCCGCGTTTTTGCAGTATAATTGCCCATTCCTTCAGGCATTGGACTGCAGACTGCATGTGCACCCTTGTATTCTCCGGCACTTAGCCACAGTATTCAGTCGCATCCAAGATGTTTTGTACGCACTGACTGCATCTTCGTATCCCGAAACCGTATCCTGAAACATTGGGGATCTATATTGGGGCTTAGGTACAGACATCAGGAGCTTCAATTGGGAATTCTAGCAACTTTCACCTGCAAAGGAAACTGTCACCCACAAGAGGAAAGGTGCTGCATATGCATGTGTGAGATGATGGTGGGTTAGCTTTCTATTGGGCAAAGGGTAACTTCGTGTGCTGATGAGTTGTACAGAGTGGTCTCAGCGAAAGTGGCAATATGGCCAGTGGAGTGAATGACTGAGAACAGAGTGAAGGCTGTTGCTCTCCTGCTTGCTTGAGAGAAGTATACTCATTCTGAACAGTAGAGGACTCTGTTCAGTAGAGCAGCAGAGGACTCGCTTCAGCAGAGCAGCAGCAGTACAGCCTAGACAATGATCATGGTACAGAGCAAAGACCTGAGCTACAATCTGTGGTGTCAGATCAAAGCATTGCACGATATTGCCAGGTAGTCTTTGAAGTAAGTGCGATTGGTCACAAAGAGGGAGCGGGTGCTAATAGAAGTCAGCAGGCAAATCTCCATTGTACAGAACATATCTATCAGTACTGTTTACTATAATTGCAGCCTCCTCCCTGCTACTCCGCAGAAGTTCTGAAGCAGAAGGAAGAAGATTAACAATACACCAACCCAGAAGTATCTTGTTAGTATTGCAACACAGGATGCGTACCATCGTCATCTTGTGTATACAGAAGTTGCAAAGATAGCGCCGGTTTAAGCAAGTGAAAAAACTCTTTGAACTGCCATTCAAGCAGAAAGTTATAGCTGCCGTACAGCAAGCAATACGCCATATTTTACTTTGATGACTAAGCTTAAATGACATCCATTTGCAGAGAAGCATAAACAGTGGGCATGAGAAATGTGGCGAATGTGTAGGTGGACGGCCCTGGTAATGTTAAGGTGCAGCTCTGTCGCATTAGTGCGGCTGTGTTGCGGTAGTGCGGTTCTGCGGGAGGCTAGCGTTGTAGTTAGTTCTAGCGAGATGTCAGTGGGATCATCAATAACATTCACGTCTATACGTACGAAGAGGTTATTTGCCCACTTTGGTAACAAACACTCAACTTCTGACGGCGTCACAAGCATCAGAAGCGATCGAAACACAACTCATGATGGCGGATTTACTTGGTGTATCTTCAAACCAATGGACTGCCAGCGGCTCGGAGGCCTCGCACAAGGCTTCCGACTCCCCAGCCCTTCCTGCTACGCATGACATTCACAACATGCACGATGCCAATTTTACCAACAACATCGACAAAGTTGAGTCAACTAGGTTTAGCAGCAGGTTTGAGACCTGAGCCACAGCGGCCTTCCAACCTACAGAACTTCGCACAACAGAATACGTCACAAACTGAATGAAGGTCATCAATGACGGCGCTGGGGTCGTTTCTGACCAAGCAATCAACTGGATCAGGGCTACGGAGAACATCCGAGTGGAGATCATTGATGCTAAGCTCTCCGAGAGCCGTGAACAAGCCGAGACATTCGCCAAGATTTGCGACCTCAACGAGAGCTTGCCCGCTAAAGTCAAGGACTTGGAGGCTACTGAGCCTGTCCAACACAGCCTGAGCAGGGAATTAGCGGCCGCTCAGCAGGAAATTGAGGAGTTGGAGGAAGATCTCCAGATCGAGAAGCATTGATGCACCAAATTGGAGAGGCTGCTCATCAAGTGCAAGTCACAGCTGGAGACAACGGAGCAGAGAGACATCGCACAGCTCCGGCTGGAGAAGGACATGCTCCTGCACCAAGTCAAAAATCTCTCGGCAGAGAAATGCAGCCTGGAATCCGAATTGGGAGCATTCGCATGTGTCATTCAATGACTGACGACTAACCACGTACATGCAGCTCCAGCGCGGAACACCTCCCAACTGCCGCCAGGCCTATTCGGGATCCGTGGCTACTCTGAACTGACGTCTGGCTTATTTGGGATCCGTGGCTTCTCGGTCAGGTCATCAAACATCCTGATGTATGAGGGCACACGAACCTTGGATGATATCACCGCCTTCCTTTTTGCTTTGGAACAACACTTCAAGAATGCAGCCCAGGCCATTGGTTGGGTCGACACAACGGACTGGGTAGAGCAAGCAGTGCTACAACTGAAAGGCGACTCAGCAGTCTGGGCCATGCACCGTTTCCCAATGAGTACGCCCAGCGAATGGTCCACCTTTTGCACAGAGTTGAAAGCTAAGTTTATTCCGTCCAACACCTTGGACCTGGTCAAACGCGAATGGGAAAAATGGAGCGTGAAGAAGGGAGAATGTGTAACAGAGTTTGACAAGCGTTTCCGTCACCTATGTTCGGAATTGGACCCACACCAGCCTAGGCCTGCCGAAATGTTAGCCGAAACTTATGGATATCAAATTGAACTGGGCAACCAGGCAGTTTATAAGGACTCAGTTCGTTATATTGGCATGCACAATTGGACTCCAACCCTCGAACAGTGCACGGAGCACCTTGCTGCATTGGACACTCCTCTCAACAAGTCTCAACCTGGAAGTGGACCCAACACTACCACAACTATGAAAGCTTCAGCTAGGAAGATGGACTCCAAGAAAGGTGGTACAAATGGCACAGCTGCCCCGGCCAAAGACGACAGTTTCACCTGCTATAACTGTGGCCAAGTGGGTCATATCTCTGCCAATTGCCCAAACCGTGACTTGATGAAGAAGCCACTCGAACAAGCTTTGGTCAGCAAAGATCGCCCAAAAGCCAAGTCTGGGCACCCATCTGAGGATAAGAAACAGGGAGGTGCACTAACCAGTAGAAAGGAGAGTGGGCAGCTTGCAGAGGAAAAGGAGGATAAGAAGGAGATGAACAGTGAGGCGGAGAGCGAGTTGGAGAGTCTCTCAGACTCGGACCCTAAAGCGGGAAACGGCAACAGAGGTGAGTAGCTGCGGCTGTACCTCTCATAAAAACACCATCATGTACAGTATCGTCAAACATCAAGGGTGGCAAATTGATGCCAGATTGTCAATTCAAGTTTTTCACCCGTTACCACCACTGGAAAGTTAGTAAACTAGACGACTCAGTGGTCTATCTACTAAGGTTTAATGGGAAAATATGATACCAAACTAAAGGAGGATGGTGGAACAGCAAAAAGGCGAGGGTTGTCAAGGACGATGGTGCCTCAGAGAACTATGGGGGGCGGAAGTTCATTGATGAACTAAAACACCAAGGGGCCGCCCTGCAGGTAATATTACCTATGGGTCCGGGTAACCTGCCAGCTGTCTGGGTTTGGACTGGAGAAACAGTGCGGTTCGGTTCCAGAACCGTCCAAAGACCTGACCCGCAGCTTCTTCGTGGTCCAAACCTCCCCCCGTACTGGTCAACCCGCGGGGTTCTCTGGTTTTGGCCAGACCCGTCGGGTCCAATCTCGTGTTCTGCATTTTGGCTTGTTCTATTTATGGTCACATTCAGATTTCCTACTAGTAATTGTAAAGTATTAACGATGGTACCTTGGTGTTCTTTTTGGAAGTTGTGGCCGCCCTTGTGATGAAAAAATGAGGTGAGACGCTCCCTGGACCATCCTGGAAATGAGCGTCAACGGAGCGTCAACGATTTTTGGTCTTGCATCTAGGGTAATCTGAGTGGCCATAGGTTGCAGATAGTCATAACGGAGGTATTGGCCTGCTTTATAGGCAAAACAAGAAGCCACATGCTCCCTGCCCCATCTTGAAAATGAGCGTCAACTGAGCGTCAACAATGTAAGGTCTCGCATCTTGGGTAATCAATGGTGGCGCATCATTCTAGTTCTCTATCAAGGAGGAATTGGCAGCCTCTCTGCGCAGATAAGCAAGCAACGTTCCCGCAACAGACTCCCGGATAGTAACAACTCATTGCATTTAGGATGATGCAACTAGGAGTTAATGATTGTTTTAGCCTAGAGAAACGGTCAAAACATCGTACATGGACAATGACCAACGCAGCGCGCTTTGATTACCCATGATGAAAGGCCAATAATCGTTGACGCTCCATCGACGCCAATTTTTATGAAGGGGCATGGAGCGTGCAGCTATCTTTTTTCCCTATAAAGGGGGCCAATACTTTGATTATATATTGAAACGACCATATCTCATTTGAATCACCTGACATACAGGACCAAATATCATTGATGCTCCGTTGACGCTCATATTCAGAATTGGGCAGGGAGCGTGTGGCTCGCTCTTTTGACAATGAAGCCGGCCAATATTGCATTTATGAATGGTCTCAACCGATTACCACGCAGATTTCCAATGATGCAAGACCATGAATGGTTAACGCTCCGTTGACGCTTATTTCGCGATGGGCATATCCACCATATGTCATCATTTCATTTGGCCTAATATATCGTTAATGGTGGTTTGGCAGCCTTTGTCACGTCTTCATGTACTTTCTTCTTTATCACTACATTGTTCTTTAATAATACATATAAATATATTGTTTAAAATACACTTTAAAGTGTCCACTAATTATAGATAATAATACACTCCAAAAACCCGTTCCATTCTATCATCGCCCATCTTCACTGTCAGGTTGGGTCAATAGGCTGCTGTCATCTGCAAAATCGATGTCAGCTGCATTACCACACGGCAGATAGTGTACTAACCAGTGGATGTTCCTGTATCAGTCAGCAAATCTGGATTAAATTCGTTATCACGCTTGCGATCCTTGGCATATGCATCATGATTGAAAAATTGAGCGCTGGGGAGATGAGTATGGATATACACGTATCTGGGTGGCGGACCTTCGATTTCGGATATGTGAGCTGCCTCATTATCACCGGGTGGACCAGGTGCCGTTCTGGGTGCATGCGGCCTCAGTTCTGGTGTCGGCTGTCTGAGTAGCTCTGGTGGAGGTTCACCCATGCCTTTGCACCTCCAGCGTGTCTGGGGATTCTGTGCTGTGCCAGTTTGGCAAGGGAGGCAGCCGTCCGTTTGATTTTCTCGAAGCATAGCCGGGTGGCTTTCCATTACAGCCTGTAAATCTGTATGCCCGGGAAACTCAACTCCCCGCTTCTTCTCTTCCTGGACCTCGGCATGAGGTTTCCTGATTCGGAATTGCGTTTCCTCCATCGCGGCAGGCGAAAACTCCGCTTTGTCCATTTTGGCCATATTCAAGGCAAGGTGCATGTCACACTGTTCTAGCTGTACCCAGCCTCCTTGCCTTGCCATAGTTGCAGACATGTTGAAAACCTACAAGAAATTAGTTGCTGCATCTACATATCGGATTTGGCTAGTACCTAGCATATATGCTTCCGTAGCATCCACTAACGTGGTTGAAGCCTGTTTGGTCCACATTTGGGGATTCTTATCACTACATTCGTCCGCAAAAGTCCCAGAGCTGACAACATCATGATGTTCAATGTCGCGGACTGTGCGGACAAATGCCTTGGTCGACCATGGAGGTTTCCGATTATGGGACGCTAGAAATTGGTCACGCAGCTCTCTACATACGCCAGCTGCACGTTCTATCATTAGTTGACGGTCGTCTACCTCGATTCGACTATGCTCACATCTGATCGCGTGCCGCTTCTTGTTCTTGCTGCTTCCGGTTTCACAAAGAATTTTCATCTTTGCGCCCGGGGTCATGTTTTCGGTGGCTGTATTTGCAGAGTCGCGGTCAGGTAAGTGGTGTCTGCATTGTAGCTGGGTCTCAGCGGGTGGTGTATTGGAAGAAGCGCCCTTGTTCTGCTCGATTCTGTTCCATGCTCACTTTGCTGAGGTGTTTGTGGAGCCATGATTTGCTGCAGTGGAAGTGAAGAGATGATGATGACGAAAAGAAGTGGGAAGTCCTGAGCAAGCAGATAAACAAAAGAAGTGGGAAGTCCTGTGGAATATATAGTTAGTTTCAAGTCTAAATAGTATGCGTAACAGCCAACTGGCACGTTCTACTCAAGCTGAATCCCGCTGCGTATAGCGGCTGGTTGCATCGGTTTCCAACCGTCCTGCAATTTGCACCAGGTCGGTGCGATGTTGTGTGTTTGGTTATAGGGATACATCACGGTGAACAACCGCCGAAATGTCGGGTTTGTGAGAAATCCACAGTACATTCTTCGACAGAAAGGACGTCTGATGATGTTTGTCCCAAGAAATCCCATAGATCTTACATGAAACAGACTCAAAATGATGTACGTTAAGCAGTGCTATTCCCTTTCCAGTGATGGTCGAAACGTAGATTTTGCTTTGTTCAAGTCGAAGAAGCGTACCAACCTCAACATAAAAGACGCAGCTTGCATCTAAGTGGTCCATATCTTGCAACATCCAACATCTCGTCCATCAACGAAGTCAACACAAAATACAACGGTCAATGCTCCGAAAAGGCACCTTGCACCATTACGGGCAGGGAAATTTGACAAATTGTCAAAGCGATCCACATGACGACGGCATCAAGCCAATGAAGGCAAGCGCAGCTTGGAAGCAGGGAGGGACCGAGCTCTTGGAGGGTTGCGCAGCTTGCGATCCAAAAAGAAGCTTGCAGCGGGGAGAGGACGGGAAACACACTTTTCAAGCAACGAAGAGAAGGAGAAATGGATTAAGGATTATGTGGAAAGAGCGACCGCTGAGGCAACAAAGCGAGTTGAGGAGGCAGAGACAGTGATTAACCTGGCGTAGGAAGAAATGAGAAATGCTGGAAACGCGGAATTGACAGCCACCAAGCCTGAAACATCATTCGAGGAGATGTTGAATGCCATCCAATATAGTATGAGTGATCTTGCAAGTTCCGATAATAGGGAGGATGTGGAAGATGAGGATGATGATGCAGATAATCCTGAGCTGGGCAAGCTTAGCGAAGATGATGATCCTGGCTGGGTGATGGGCATAATCTCGAAAACAGTACAGCATTGCACGGAGCGTTTTCGCCAGAAGCAGATGAAGCTTGCCAAATTGATGCAACCAGGCTGCGGAGACGCGGCCAACTACTTGCGTGAGGGAGATAAGACGTACAGGACTACCGAAATGAAGGTTCCGGCGGTCGTTCAATCACACCGGGAAGAGGATGCAACCTGTTCTTTGCTGATGATGTTTGGTGAGCCAATGGAGTCACTTGATAGCATCCCCGGAAAAACGCAAATGCCGCAAGTGACTCCTCGACAGGGGAGTAGTCCAATGAGGCTTGGATTGCGCCAACCCCCGACACACCAAGGCATTCCGTCCTTCCCGCCCACCCCAGCGCCAGATTTGTCAATGATTCAGATATCAAAGCATGTGGAACCCGTAAGCTATAACCCCTGCACGCAGCGTCCCAAACTAAACACCATATACAAATCGGAAACCGACGACGACATGGTGATGGCTCTTGCGTCGCTGGAGGAATGAATAAGCAAATTGACAGTTGTGACGATGTATCACTTCGAAAAGCAATAGATGAAGCATTTTTTGCTACATGTCAGCTTGTACTCGATTTCAGTGACCGAATTGTGAGACACAATAATTTGTCTGTGCATGTGCAAGGGTTGGATAGTCCATGCCAATGTTCTATGATTGAAATCGTATTGACTGACGACCAATGAACATGATATCGTCCAGCTGGTTACTGTTAAGTCAGACAATGTAAACCGAATTAGAGACGAAACTCACTAACTAAATTTAAGTCAGTGAGGTCATGCAAGTCATAGGTGAGGGGGTCAATGTGCAATACGAACCCAGATGAATGATGACCATCATGCTGCATACGATCATGCAGCCAACTGCATCATTCTCTGCACAGACCTGGTGCACATGGTCAAGATTTTGAAAAGTGCTTATGGTAGGTCATGGAAATCATGAAGAATGAGCTGGATGAGGAAAGGTGAGGAAGTCGGGTCATATATATCACAATCTAGTGTACAGATATTTACGCGGTTAATTGCCGGCCGAAAGCACTGGAATGTGACAGGGTAAAGTCATTCATCACACAGATACCGTGTCAAGTTGTGGATTAGAAATTGAGAGGCTTGGATGCTGTTGGATTTGAATGTTTATACATAGAAAAATTTTATTGGCTGCCAATAACCACTGCATGCATTTTTGCAGACAAATGTTGAGCATCGACTGACTGTTAGTATGTCATTAAGTTGAGCACCAACAGAGCGTCAACAATTTTTAATCCTACATTTTCGGCAAACAAACGGCTGCATAGTCACATACTTCCACAGTGACCATATTGGCAGTAGTTATAGGCAAAAACAATAGTGACACGCTCGTTGACCCATCCTGGAAATGAGCGTCAACGATGGGTCCATGATTTTTGGTCTTGTATCTTGGATAATTAAAGGGTGAAGTAACCCCTTCAACCCATAATTGTAGTATTGGCCTCCTCTATGGGCAAAAATGCTACCGACGATGTCACTACCACCTGTTAAAAATAAGCATCAACGGAGAGTCAACGATTTGTGGTTTTACATGATGGACACTCAAAGCACTGTGCATCGACGTTGACCCAGAATCAATGTGTCGGCTGCCTTTATGGGCGAAAATGCTAGTGACGAGACAGCTACCACCTCTTAAAAATGAACGTCAACGGAGCGTCAACGATTTTCGGTCTTGCATCTTGCACACTCCAAGGGCCATAGAATGACATTATCCCATAATCAGCTTATCGGCTGCCTTTATGGGCAAAAATGCTAGTGACGATACAGCTACCACCTCCTAAAAATGAGCGTCAACGGAGTGTCAACAATTTTCAGTCTTGCTTCTTAGACAATCTAGGGGCTATGGAACATCGTTACCCCATATTCAGCGTATCCGCTGGCTGTATGTGGAACAATACTTGTGACGATATAGCTACCCCCGCCTAAAAATGAGCGTCAACAGAGCGTCAACAATTTCTGGTCTTGGATCATAGACAATCTACAGGCTATGGAACATTGTCATCCCATATTCGACTTATCGGCTGCCTTCAAGGGGAAAAATGCTATTGACGATATCGTGTCCGCCTCCCACAATTCAGCGCCCACCAATTGTCAACAATTTTTGTGGGGGCTCAATTAGCTACACAGCAATGAACTGCATTGTGTTGTTCTTGAATTGAGTCTTATGCAGTCAGTCTTTGCAATATGTTGTTGTATACAACTTCGCAAATATGCATGCAATGTCTCACTGCTCTTACAATGTTTTGCATGTAGCTCTAGTCAATATATAGGAATCCGGATTGTTCTGTACTATAATGTAACTTTTAGCAGCCTTTCGAGTCGGATCACGCAGCAATCGAATTCCTACCGCGATGTCGGATTCCAAACCTTGCAATACCTTATTGCTTGAGGTTATGATCCTTTCCAAGGATGAACTTGTCTTTATTCGTGATTTGAGCAACCTTACTTTACAAACCATCTTGGATGCTTGGTGGGATTCAATGAATGTATGCTCGAAGCGGCGTATTGCTTGGAATAATTGTAGACATGCGCCTTCGTGGCGATTCTATTTACACTGCAGAATTGAGGAGACCGGCACCGCTGGCATCATATGTATCATTTGTCATCAAGTTCTTCGCCATCCATCAGAACATGGGACCAGCTCAATGGGGAAACACTTGCTGGCCAAAGCTCATATCGCAAAGTTAACTGAATTGAGAGAGTCAGAGGTAACTGAATTGACTAGTTCGACGGTCAATATAACTGCTATGGCCATCCTGAAGAGAGAAGAAAGTCAAGGAATCACAATAGCGAGTTCGCAGAGGAAAACCATATTTGAGTTCCAGGGTGACCCAGATTGATTGAAATGATGGGCAAAATGTTCGAAACTGGCAGCAAAGGACTTTGAAACCTCCGAATTTCACGAAGACACCTGGAATCGCTACCTCATGTTAGGATTTGTTTCAGCTCATATTCCATGGAATGCTATATCAAATCTAGAGGTACGATGGTCATATGCGGCATTACGCAATGAACAAGTGCCGCCTAGTCTTAGCAACGGGTCCAAAGTCCCGGGTCAGTTCCGGGTCCGGTTCCAACACAGAACCGAACTGTTGTGACAGGTTTCCACACCAATACAGCTCCTCAACAGTCAACATTTCTTGCTGCAATTAAGTATTTGAGTTCTGATCGTATCACAACATCATCAATACATAGATTGCGCAGTTGTAGTCGCTCTTTCACCTCCCGCTTTCGGCTTTGCGATCCGACAAGTATTCGTTGAGTCGCGATCCAAAACCCGCCAATTTCGCTCAAATTCAGCCATTATTTCACAACCATTCAACGAATATCAGTCGGATTGCAAATTTGAATGCAGGAGGTGAAAGAGCGGCTAAAGCTGAACAATTTACATATTGACAATGTCATGATACGATCAAAACTCAAATACTTAATTGGAGCCAAAGTTGTACGAACCATGAAATGGATGCGCAGTCTGGTTCGAACCTGTCCCCAAACCAGGTGGGTACCCCTGTTTTCCAGGTAGCAACCCGGACTGGACAATCCTGTCCGGTTCAAAACCTGGACCGCAGCCGGGTAACCCGGAACCATTGCTAACACTGGTCGTACCATCCGCTACGACCCTTGGCAACATTTGCCGGAGGGATCATGCAGTGGACATGGATGCAATTAAGAAGCAATCGCCGTCATGAAATGAAGTGAGTTTAGCTTTGGCAGGATGGACATCACCTAACAAACTAGCGATCACGTCGGTCATTGCTCACTATATGGATCGCGATTACGCATTGTGCAAAGTTCAACTTGCTTTCAATGAGGTCGATCGCCATTTCTTTTCCCATTTCGAAAGCTAATTATGGATGATAGGTCAAGGGCCACCATACTGGAGCAAGGCTAGCCGTACATGTGAAGGACGTGCTTGATCGTTTTGAGCTTACAGATGGCCGTTTGCTTGGAATTACAACTGATAATGTCTCCTCAAATTACTTGATGACACACGAGCTACAATCAACACTTGAGGCCACTGGAATCGAGTGGCATGCATTGACGAACCACATACCATGCATGGCGCACGTCCTGCAGCTTGCTTTAGGTGCATTCATGACCAGTCTGCGTGTGAAAGGCCAGACCGAGTCTTGGGAAGCCTATGCGTGCGATCAGCAATTCGGAGAGAATGAACGCATAGGGATCGGTAAGAGTCAAATACTGCAAAAAGAGGGCAATGCTAGAATCAGTAATGTGTTGGCCATGAGACCAGGTTTAGCAAAGATAATTCAGAAAGTACGTATTTCATTATATTTTGAAAGTCCTGAAACTGACTTTCATATAGCAGAGAATGCTTGGGGTATTGATTACGCTGACACCTGGTCGTCGAAACGAGTGCATTGATTGTCAAAAAGCCAAAGTCCGCTTCCTGGCACTTCTTAGTATGTATATGAAGACACGTTGGAACTCTACGCTGGAGTTGCTCGAGCGCGCCTACCGATTACAGGAATTCACACGCGAGGGGCTTCAAAATCCACCATACACTCATTTCCATCCACTTTTCACAATTCAAGATGGATGGACCATTGGGAAGTATGTCATGGAAGTGTTGAGGCCATTCCGATATTGGACTCTGTGGATGTTGAAGAGGCATACAGTGACATTGCACCACATGATCACAGTGTACAATGACATGTTCGATCACATGGATGGCGTGATGCGACCTTTGGCCAAGAAGAACAATCAATGGAAGGAAGATTTGTGCTTTGCCATTAAGTTAGCTCGACAAAAGCTTTCCAAATATTACGCTTAAGTGACTCCATTGACGGGCATGCTTCGGATTTCTGCAGATATCTTCGCTTCTTTTCGGAGGCTCTGATCGTTTAGAAAGTGGGACAAAGGAATGGATATTAATCCTGAGGACGAGACATCCTATACAACCCAATACCAAAGGGCTTTCCTGAAGTATGTGGAGAATGAATACTGTGCCAAAATTCGATATGTGCTGGTCAAAACACTGGAAAGCTTACCAAGCAGCAATCCCATCCCCTCTGCAACGGCTTCAGCATTCTGTCAATCATTCTTTGATCCATATGATTTGTCCAGCGATGATGACGAATACTCAACGCCTAACAATGTTGCTGAAACGACACCCGCACGGGGCAATCGCGCAGCACGCTTATTGACGGCCACCAGGCTCCATTTGAATTCGCCGCCTGAAGCAGCAAAGAACTGGGGGCAGATTGATCCAAATCTCAGTGATTAACACGCCGACCCGATGGAGATTAACAGTACATTTCAGTTTATGCACATAACTGACTGGTGGCGCCAACAAGAGGAAACACACTCTAAGTATGCCAATCTATCCAATGTGGCACACGACATATTCTCTATCATACCACATCGTGTCGGGGTGGAGGCCAGTTATTCCCTTGGCCCCGGTGTTATAGGTTGCAGGTAGTCAAAAACAACACGCGAGACCATTCGTGGGAAAGTCGTTGTAAGGCAGTTTGCTCAAGCCAATAACGGTATTTTGGCAGGCGCTGACCCAGTATTGTATACAACAAACACAGAAAACGACTCGGAAATGAAGAAACAGGCGGAGGACAGGAGCTTGCACAGAATGGCCAAGGTTCACGACTTTTTGGAGATATGGCAGGGTAGCCAAAACCTACGTGCTACCCCGAAGAAATCTCGCGCTGAGTACAAGCAGATGACCGCCATGGGATACATTTCAGACATGGAAGAGATCATCAAAGCCCCCTGGTCACTCCTCCAACATGATGGTGCGGCTGAATTTAAATCGTCGGAAAGATCTCCATTGCCACCACCTTTGTCTGCAATGGACCTCCATGGAGGACAAACTCAAATATTGAAAGTTCGCCGAATCCGAAGAATCAATAGTCATCCAGTCAAAAGTAATCAGGATAGCGCACCTGACAGCATTTCGGACACTGAAGATCGGCTTAACTGGAATGGGGACTTAGATCATCCAAATGACAGTGAAGACGATTGCGCAGCAGACGTTGAATCTTATATAGAGAACGACAATAGCATTGAGGATTTGGAATGCACAGAGCGGCAGGATGGGAGTGCCACGCGAAATGTTCCCGGATTGATTCGGCCTACAAGGAAGTCAAAGAGACGGCCTGAAAAAGTGTTGATGAAGGTCAATGGAATCGAAACGAGGAGGAATAAGGGAGTGAAGAACAAGTAGGGCAGACTGCGTCAATGTTTCAGCAGCTTCTATATCTATCTTGACTGAGAGTGTTAGTTAGAGATATACTATGGGCAAATGGTGAGCAGTAGCTTGTAAATATCGGTTGATAAACAGATGTATAACAGGTGCAATGAAGCCTTTGGCAAGATACATAAATTTAAGTCGTGTGTGAGCAAACAGTGCAACATTGTTAGTGTGCTCGGCTTTGCCCCAGGGCAAAGTCTCGATCCGTCAGAAAGACTACAAATATGGTCAAATTGTGATGAAATCTATTATTGATGGCAGCAGATGTTGAATGGACAATACATTAAAATGAGCGTCAACAGAAAGTCAACAATTTGTAGTTTCGTAAGTACGGTAATTCAACAGCGATTTGGTGGCAGTTATGCATAACTGATGTATCGGCAGCTTTTCTAGGCAAAAGAGACAGCAACACGGTCACCGCCCCATTGTGGGAATGAGCGTCAATCGAGAGTCAGCGATTTTTCGCTTTGCAGCTTGGGGAATTCATGTTCTTACCGGTTGCAGACACCCATTCATCAGATATTGGCAGCCTTAACTGGGAAAAACTGCAGCAACATGTTCCCGGCCTCATCCTGAAAATGAACATCAACGGAGGGTCAAGGACTTTTCGCTTCGCATTTTGGGTAATTTATGTTCCGATTGGTTGCAGACATCCATATACAAGATATTGGCAGCCTTTACTGGGAAAAACTACAGTGACATGCTACATGCCTCATCCTGAAAATGAGCGTCAACGGAGCATCAACAATTCTCAGCTTCGCATCTTCGGTGATTTACGTTCCAATTAGTTAGAGACACCCATTCACCAGATATTGGCAGCCTTTACTGGGAAAAACTACAACGACATGCTTGCTGCCTCATCCTGAAAATGAGCATCCACAGAGCGTCAATGATTGTCAGCTTCACATCTTGGGTAATTTATGTTACAATTGGTTAGAGACACCCATTTACCAGATATTGGCAGCCTTTACTGGGAAAAACTGCAGCAACATGCTCCCTGCCTCATCCTGAAAATGAGCGTCAATGGAGCATCAACAATTTTCAGCTTCACATCTTGGGTAATTTATATTCCGATTGGTTGCAGACATCCATGTATCAAATATTGGCAGCCTTTACTGCAAAAACAACAGCGACATGGTCCCTGCCACATCCTGAAAATGAGCGTCAACGGAGTGTCAACAGTTTTAGTTGTTGCATATTTGGTAATCAAGGCATCACGCGGATCTTCGCGTTCATAACGGAATTATTGACCGCCCTGATAGGCAAAAATACAATATATCAAAGGTAGAACACTGATTCCAAATCAATCGATATTGCAAGCTGGAAAGCATGCAAAAACACATTATTGGTTGTTGAAAACGTGATTTTGATAAGATATTATTGAGACACTCAAAACATAAGAGCCTTATATGAATCTATGGATGGACCCACTGGGCGACGCACTGACAACCGGCCCAATTCAGACGGGTTACGAGTTTACCATAGAACTGTACTCGACTAGATGGCTTGGGTTTATTGACAACATGGATTGCCAATTTTACAACGGTTCAGTTTGGACCCGGACCCGGACCCGAAGTGACGGTCCGGAAACATTGGTAACACTTCCTGCAGGCAAAGGAGGCCGGATGGATAATTTTGGAGATGGCCAATATCCAGGCAGAGGATGGCATCGAGAAATGCCAAAGACTCAAATTGAAACTACGACTCAGTGCGTCGTAGGTCTATGAGGCCGAATATATGATCTACGACGTAAAGGGCTGTGATATTGTGCTAGGCAAATGATGGATGCATGATATAAACCGACGATATCAAGTCGACTATGACAGCAATGAATTGTGGATTGCCGAAAACCTCTGAGAGCAAGGAGCGGATGGCCGAGTACAGTACTTGCCCGGCCTCTGCCCCTTGGACATCGACGAAGAAATAGTGCAGCAGGCCAAATTCACAGGCATCCACATCATATGGAAGGCAGAGCTTAAAAACGTAGCTACCTGCCTGTTGAGATGGGCTTTCCCAATCAAAGTGTACCACTGCGGCGATGGTGACACACTTCAGACAGAACCACCAGGGGAGTTTCAAAACATGTTGATGGAAGTCAAGTGTCTGTTCGGCGAGCCAACTTATGCAATTTTGCAGAAACAGAGGCAAGCTGATTTTGAAATCAAAACCGACCCGAATGGCAAAGTACCGTTCCACTCACTGTACCGAATCTGGCCACATGAAGAAGAAGCGAGTCGGAGGCAGATAGACAAGGTAATTCGCTGCGGTTGGACTCAGCCTTCCCGAAGCAATTTCAGCTCGCCAGTATTATTCGTGCGAAAGCCTGACGGTATGCTGCGTATGAGCATAGATTCTCGCGCAGTAAATGCCACAACTGTCAAGGATTGTTATCCTCTGAAACATATCGACGACTCGCTCAACTCCATACACAGCTCCTGCTGTTTCACAAAGTTGGACTTTGTATCTGGTTACGACCAGATTCGTATCACAACTGACGACAGGCAGAAGCCAGCCTTCCGCACTAATTTTGGTTTGTACGAGTGGCAAGTTCTGCCGTGTGGCCTGGCGAATGCACCCAGCCAGTTCAGGCGCATGATAAACGGGATCCTGGAGCAAATGAACCGCAAAATCTTCGCCATGTACCTCAACGATATTATGATTCACAGCCATACCTTGGTGGAACATGTGGTACATGTTCATCAAGTGCTTACCTTACTGACGGAACATGGTCTCAAAGCCAAACTTGCAAAATGTGCCTGGGCTTGTCAGAAAATCGATTTTTATGGCTTTGGCATTCAGAAGGACAGCATCCACGCCCAGGAACATAAGACACATGCAGTAATGGATTGGCCTCAACCTGATAATAGTAAGGACGTCAGAGGCTTCCTGGGTCTCACCAGTTACTATAGAAATGTCATTGAACACTACACTCACATTGCAATGCCGTTGTACGCCATTGTCGCCCCTCCGAAGGGAAAAGGAGAGATTGGGCGGTGACATTGAGAGCCGAGGAAGGTCAAGCGCCCTCCATTCGCCTGGGATAGAGAATGCCAGCATGCCTTCGACACCCTCAAAAAAGCACTCTCTAATGCTGCAGTCCTTGCTCTGCCGGACCCCAAAGCCAAATATTGCCTGCACATCGATGCTCGCCAGTCTGCATTGGGCGCAGCGCTCTCCCAGGATCGAGACAAGGCAGAGAAGGTACTAGATTATTTCAGCTGTAAATTACACGATGCGGAGACGCGATACCCTGCATCTGTCAGAGAACTATTTGGCATCCCAGATGCAATATTTCACTGGATATTCAACCTACATGGAGCCAAGCAACCATTGTTGGTACACACAGACCATGCGACCTTACGTTGGATCCTCGCACGACCACACCTCACTGTACAACAGATGGATATCCTGACAATCCTCCAAAATGTTGACTGGGAAGTAAAGCACATCCCGGGTGCAAATGATCAAGTCGCAAACCCGTTGTCTCGCCGTCCAGATTTCCAAAGGGAGCTCTGCAATGCAATGGCACAAGACGTTATGGTGGCCAGAGAATTGATTGAGGATATCAAGGTGGGCATAATTGACGATGAATGGTTGGGGCCTATTGCACATTCCTTGGCCAACTCAAGTCCCCGCCCCCTGCCAGCCACCGCATCCGCAAAAGAATGCAAATTATGGGTGTCAGCACAACAATTCGATTTGGACGAGAATGGCCTACTGCGGCTACGTGGCGATTTAGAAAAGAAACAGGCTGAGGAAAATGCAAGGGCAAAGAAGAAGGACGATGAGGAAGTGGGGACAACGGTAAGGACACAAGAGAAGGAGGAAGACGGAAGGGCAGACAAGGAAGAAGAAAAAAAAACAGAGAAGAGAGGACGGTTGTGTATTCCAAAGACGATGCAGCGTCGAATCCTTGATGACGCCCGCGACACTCCAGCAAGGGGACGCTGCAGTGCAGACCAAATTTACTGATGCATGAATGACCAATATTTCTGGAAGCAAATGTAGCGCGATACACAGCGTTACATAGCAGGCTGCAACTTACTCCATCGAACCAACCACCGGAGCGGGAAACCTATGGGCCTCCTGGAGCCACATCCTGTAGCCAAAGGCAGCTGGCAAAGAATGGGGATCGACTTTATAACCAACCTGCCAGTCTCGAGAAGTGGCCATGACTGCATTGTAACATTTGTCGACCACATGACAAAGAGAGCACATTGGCGTGCCGGCAGAGAAACAATTGACGCCCCGGCCATTGTGCGCGTATTCATCGTCAACATCGTCCGGCCACACGGAGTACCTCACCAGGTTGTATCTGACCACGATGTATGCTTCGCAGCAGACGATTGAAGAGAAGTGGCAAGGATTCTGCAAACAGATCTGCTCATGTCTACGGGGTTCCATCCAGAAACGGATGGCCTCTCTGAAGACTCGAACAAGACGGTTGTACGCTATTTGTGTGGCTTCGTCGCTCACGATCAAGGCAATTGGGACGACTAACTCCTATTCCCAGAGTATGCTTACAATTGCTCAGTACACTGCTCGACCAAGCAGACACCTTTTGAACGCGATCTTGGCCATTAGCTGCCCTTGCTGGTAGACTTGATTGCAGATTTCCAGCGACCACCAGCCAATGAATCAGCGAAAACACTACAAGGCCGTGAATTTGTCGAACGATTGCAGCACAGTTTGGGCGTCGCCAGAGATGTGTTGCGAGATGCGCAGGACAAACAGATGGCAGATGCTAATAAGTCACGAAGTCCAATTGACCCCGCCTTCACCGCCGGTCCGAAGGTATTTCTAGATTCAAAGGTTCTGCCAATCACAGACGCCAACGTCAATCCGACGCGACACAAACTGGTACATCGTTACATTGGCCGATACGAGATTCTCCGAATACGCGGGAACGCCGTCCAACTAGGGCTCCCAAACGACATGACGATCCACAACACAGATAACGTCAGCAGGCTCAAAGTAGACAGCACCGACGATTCTAGGGTCACCTGCAGGCTTCCCCATCGTCCGTCCCGTCCGGGCAAAAGTAAGCCCCAGACCAGATGACAATTTTCGGGGCAAGCAAACTAAGGACTGTTTAGGACTAGGGCAGCAGAGCTATGGACGAAAAGGCTATAGGGCCCTGCAGTCTAGCTCTACGCACTACGCACAGCGATACTATAATAGAAACATCATAACATACACACAAACAAGACCCTCTGCTCACTACCAAACCTCCTCCATTCACAACTGTAGCTCCTCCGCTTCCATCTGCATGTGGACCCTTGCATCCTCAGGCACTCAGCCGCAGCATTCAGACACATCCAGGATTTGGAGATTGTATTGACCCTAGCTTCGTATGTTAAAACCGTATCCTCAAACTACAGTCAGCTATATCGGGCCCTAGGTATTCAGATTCCGTACCGGGACGGACCAGGCCTCCATAATCCATGCCCCGGACGGGACCATCATTCGTGGCCCCGAAAGACGATAGTGGTCCCAGACCGTTGTGAAGCCTGGTCACCTGGCGGCCACCAGCTCCGCCAGTACGGACAAGCTGTGCGGGCACAAGTTATGTCATCCACTCAATCGCAAATCACCATCCAAGCTCTGAGGGAACCGGTCGGGAATATGAAATGAAATGGGGAGGCCGGGATGAAAAGGATAACACATGGGAGCCAGAGGAGAATATGACAAAAGCAAAAGAAATGGTGCAGCAGTAATGGAAAGAAATGGGCGGGCGGCCAAAGGCAAAGAGGAAAACGAGACGGAACAAGGCGTGAGGAGCGGGCATTTTTTTGGACCTTTGAGAGACATTGCGGAGGCATGTGTGGGTTTTAGAGCAGGGTGTTTTGGTTCTTCGAGAGTTTTCTTGAAGATGATTGGAGAAGGTTGCGATGTAGGTGGACGGCTCTGGTCATGTTAAGGTGCGGCTCTGTCGCATTACTGTGGCTCGGTTGTGTTGGTGCGGCTCTGCCGGAGGCTCGCGTAGTGGTTAGTTTTAGCAAGATGTCAGTGTGATCATTAATAACATTCACTTCTATATGTACAAAGAGGCTATTTGCCAACAGAATGTATGTTGTTAATGCCCAATATCAGCAAAACGTCATTGTGTTACTAGGAACCTCTTTGTTTGTTTGTATTGTTTGTAATCATTTTGCATTCACCATGAAGGGGTGCCCAGCTAAGTTACCATAAGCCGGCCGACCACTGGTGGTCATGGCATTTGATTAACATCTTTTTATACCCCTGTCGATCTGAAACTTCCTGTCCATCCATCGGCTAAACTACGGCCAAACTAGCTCACGCAGCACCTACTTCTGACTCAGGCAATGTTGTTTCCTCCCACTTCCCACTGCCCCATGGAGGGCACTATGGCCACTAACCCACCAAGCCCAACCCCATTACTTAATCTCTTCGTATGGTCAACCTGTGTGGCGTTTGACACACGGAGCACGGTTTCGTCCGACATCAACATGCATTTCCAGGGAGTCCGCTTTCGATCGGCTGCATCGGTGCAGTGCGACATCAACTTGTTCAGTACCAGGAGTCTGCTTGAGTGGGGGGAGTGGCGGGATTCAAACCCGTAAAGAACAGCATAGTGGTGGCAAGACCATACCACTACACTAGGGGGCCACTCCCACTAGGAACCTCTGGGAGTATTTGAGAATTGTTGGACCAGAATCCCAGGGTGGTTTAATCCCGGTGTTGACTGGTCCAACACAGTGGCCTTCAGATGCACCTGGGAGCAGTGGTGACAACTCTGGGAGAACCAGGAGGTTTGGTGACAACCAGGGGATCACCTGTGAATGTAGGCGATGACCCTGGGAGCACATTGAATCCTCGTAGAGCAGTCTGGGATGAATGACATATTTTTTGGGAATGCGGCAGGTGCACCTGGAAATCATAGTTACTACTCATTGTTAGACAACTTTTAAAATCCATGTATTCAGTTTATTTTCTCATCTATGTATCTATGTATCTATATAGCTATCCATCTACACACAGTATATCTGGACTGGCTGCAGGCAGTACTTGAGAGCAATTGGAGCATGCTGAAGATACCAATTAAGTAAACTCAGAGATACACATGGAGGCTGTTATCATATGAACTTAGAGATGCACTTGGAGGCCTTTAGCATGTGAACTTAGAGATGCACTTGCAGTCCATGATGGAGCGAGTTTGAAGATTCACAGGGAGGCCTTAATGGAGCGAGTTTGGAGATACACTTGGAGTTCATGATCAAGCAAACTTTGAGATGTACTCTGAGCCCGTGATCAAGCGAGTTTGAAGATGCACATAGAGGCTGTGATCGAGCGAGTTGGGAGATGCACTTGGAGGCAGTCCATGGGTGGTGTACTGGGTGCTGAGACTCTATTCATCAGTTTGTTAACTTGCAACTGTGGAAATGTGATGAGGTGACTTTACCTTTGAGCTCACATGGAGAGCTGGCTGATGGCAGGCGATCTTGTAGGGAGGTACACCAGATAATGAAGTTACATTTAGGGGTCAACTTGTACAGTCAACTAGGCTGGGAGTGTGCCTTCAAGTGCAATTGGGAGCGTCATTGAGAGCATGCCCTGGAGTGTACTTGAGAACATACTCGGAGGTGTACTTGGGAGTGTAATCAGAGCGTACTTGGGAGCGTACTCGGAGTGTACTCGGAAGCATCTCGAGAGCTTACTTGGGAGCGTACAGTCAAGCAGGCTGGGAGTGTGTCATCGAGTGCAACTGGGAGTGAATTTGAGGGTGTGCTCGGGAGTATACTTGAGAGTGTCTTGAGAGCTTACATGGGAGCGTACAGTCAAGCACGCTAGGAGTGTGCCATCGAAAGCAACTGGGAACGTACAGTCAAGCAGGCTGGGAGTGTGCAATCGAGTGCAATCAGGAGTGTACTTCAGAGTGTACTTGGGAGCGTGCAATGAAGTACGTTTGGCAGCTTGGTTACAAGTGTGCAATGCAGCATGATGTATAGTATCTCCGTCCGGGATTACCCAGGACGGGGACGGGACGGCAGTGCGCCGTCCGTCCAAGGGCAGGACGGAGAGGGTGCCGTCCGTCCGAGTTACGATGGGGACGGCCGGATAGGACGGCCGTCAACTGGTTTTTCACCGTCCCCGGTCGTCAACGGCCGACATCCATGGATCTTTCGCAAAGTACATAATAATATTCATATAAAACTCATCACAATTACCCTGACTGTGAAGCAAGATCCTTCAGCATCTGCTCCATCCGCACAATGTCTGACCCCGTTGCTCCAAAGATCAAGCCCTGTTGATTCCATGATTTTAGGCATTCAGATGCCTCAATGATATCATCCCCCAAGCGGTTTCTTACGTTACTGATCAGCAACTTTGCACTACTGAATATACGTTCTGGTTCATCTGACATGGCAGGCTCGCCCTCAAAAATATTAGCACAATAGATCTATGAACGAAGCCTAGATTCATCGATTTATAACACTTACCGCGCGCTCTCAAGCCTCAGTTGCTAATCATCTAAAAAAATACTCTAACCGCCCGATAATGGCCGGGGACGGTGGACGACCGCTGATGATGGTGCTTTCACCGTCCCCGGCAGTCAACGGGCGTCCTGCCGTCATTTATCTGCTAGGACGGGACGGACTGATTCAGTGCCGTCCCGTCCGTCCTGGCGATATCTCAGACAGCATTACCGTCCCCGGCAGTCGGACGGGACGGTTGAGAACACTGATCACAGCCTCCAAGTGCATCTCCAAGTTCTCTAAATTGGCGTCTCCAGGTGCTCCTCCGATTGGGCTCAAGTATTATTAGCAGCCCGATTGACCATATGTATATATATAGAGAGACTTAGATAGATAATCCATACCATATTGTAATGTAGCAAATTGTGTGATTGTGACAAGGATGAATATGATAGATGAAATGCCTTGTAGTTATGGATCCCTAAGAACCACTGCTGTGAGAATATGGCACCAAGTTTATAGCCTCCCATGGTGCTGCACAGAGATCTCAGCTCCTCTCGAAATCTCCTGCAGCCCTGTGCAGAGGTCTCAGCTTGTCGAAAATATGACTAGTGTTCTAGTCCATTCACGGAGGCGGTTCCTCCGCGGAGTACCTAGTCAGTTCACGGAGGCCCACCTTCCGTGAACGAACCGTCCATTCACGGAGTCT
>Ga0307512_10001684_pt1 | contig 30254 bp, 33 predicted proteins | sample 14_EM_MG_FD_200267 | JGI IMG/M metagenome (GOLD analysis project Ga0307512, IMG submission 200267) | Populus trichocarpa ectomycorrhiza microbial communities from riparian zone in the Pacific Northwest, United States - 14_EM | ecosystem: Host-associated > Plants > Roots > Unclassified | place... | reverse complement strand
CAGGCAAGAGCCCGAATGGGGATTGCATTTCGTCGACAGGATTAGTCCCTTCAGAATCTTTGTAGTGGTAGGCGTTGGCGTTCTGTGTAGTGCGGGATGTGGGATTGGAGTAGCTATCGCGTGCAAGGATGTCGGAAAAGGTGCTGGATGGGCCGCACTTGTTGCAGCAGTCGTATCGATATTTGTGGCATGTTCTGCTTTAGTTAGCAAGGCTTGAGCGTTGCTGTAGTGCGACTGGTGAATGGACGGTGTATGTCACTTCTAGAGGATGAGATCCAGTATAACACGGTCATTGGCAAGCTTGCGAGCACTAAGTGATGTTCCAAGCGATACCTTTAGCCAGCATTGTTTGGACTTTTCGTCTTTTCTGTGCCGTTCTGTACCGGTTGTTTTCGTGATATGATATCATCTGAGCAGTTCATTGGTCCCCGCATCATGATAAAAAAGCAATTATACGGGGCCAGAGGATACATATTAACATTAGGTATCTCTGGAAAAAAGCAGGCTACAGCTGCATCACTATCATTCCCCTAGATTCAATCTCCTCCTCCTCCTCCTCCTCCTCTTCCCCTCCTCCCGCGAACACTAGCTACCGCACGACAGAAGCGATGTCCGGCTTCGGGAACTTCGTCGGGAATCCTGAGCGTAAGCTAGCGAGTACTCTTACTGCATTATTAAAAACCTATGAGGCTTACGAGTGGGTATCTAGTGGAGGACGACATGTCGAGTGTAGCTGGCAATCCGTCGGAAGGCAATGCGTTGCGGTCACATGCGGATGTGAGAAGCAACGTGTCACGCGCGTTTATCTACCGGGAAACTACCTCTCCTGGACTCTTGCGGGCACCCCCGCCAAGTCGATACCGCCAGTTCAATACTTTACATGAAGACTATACTTTCCCTGGATATGCTTTCCCTACAGAAGATATATATACATCGCGCCGCCATATGGGTTCAGAATATTTAGCGTGTTTCTTTTGGTTTCGTTGCTGTGACCAGACTTTTGCGTCTGATCTCGAGGGCAGAGAGTCATGGCTCCGGCATATCCTTGATCACCTTCCCCGACAATGGGAACGAGCGCAGACACCGGAGTTGCGGAATTGCAGCCTTTGTGGTGCAGAGTACGGGGCTGGTTGGGTCCTAATGTTCTCCCATGCTCTCGATCACATCCAGAGTGGAGAGCGGAGGCTTGATTTGAACCTGTTGAATTTATTAGTGCGGCGGGGCATTATCACCCAAGAGGAGCTGTCAGTTGCAATGAGATCCTGTGCTAATAACCGCGCCGGTGGATACATTAGGGACATAGCTTACGCCCTACGCCCTATACGCGTTGAAACCCACCAGTCACACCCCCCCGACCCATTCATGTATACAGAAGTGGCCAGCGGCATGCGCAGACCAATAACACCACTATCATATCCTTACCATGATGGTAATCCGACTTCTGCTAGTACAGTACGCACTCCCAGTCATGCCAACCGACCCTCCGAACGCAATTCTGAAATTCAAGTTGCATCACGATCTGCACTGGACTCTCCCCTGACTCTGGAACAGGATCAGCCTCCCCTACAAATACTGGAGCACACTGAGACACCAAATTCTCCTGATCCGAGTCCTCATCCGATAAAGCCTGGTGGAAGTTCAGTGGATCCTAATATAGGACCTACTACAGAGGTACGCTCCTTAGTGAAGATTCAATCGTGAAGTGAACTGATATCATAGCCCCAGATTCCTCCTTCTCCGTCGTTAGAAGTCTCACTCACACCAGAGTCAATGAAGCCATTATCCCGACATGAGGCAGAATTGGATTGTACTACAAAAGATCAGGCCGTTCATTTAGGGGACGGTACATTAGAGAATGCCTCGAAACTAGAGGGTATACAGAGCATTCGGAATAATCCCTCGTTCTCGTCATTGAAATCCACAAAGATGATCATGGAACCGACTTCACCGCCGACACATGAATCTCCGCCACAATTATCCTCAGCGGGTTCAAAGTCTGTAGGAAAACCGACTGTGGAACCTCGAAATGATATTATATCTCAACCTATCCCTGACCTAGAAACACAAAGTTTTTCGCCTCGTAATTTTTCATTCCATAGGCGAGCATGGGCTTGGTTTCAGTTCAGCCTAGAGCGAACTCTTCCAATCCCAATCGCATGGTGGCCGTTCGATACCCCTAGACTCGTGGAAGACAGAATGGGACTTGATATTTCTGTATCGACAGCAGCAACTGCACTTAAGCCCAATGACGTTCTCTTCTCTACCAATTGCTATACGTCCGCTTTCACAGGAATTTCAAGCGATGGTCAGTTATCATTAAGACTCCCGACTGCTTCACAATCACAGGGGTCTGGATCTTCAAATCGGACTACCCCTGACCGCCAGTCAAGTGAAACGGACCTGCCAGACGGCGGGTCGGGAAGAACGCATATCAACGCTAGTCAGCGGGGTAACGACAACAGCACCGACGCGACCGTCGGTATACCACCAACTTTCTCTAAGTACATCCTGCTGTGCTTCGATGTCACTAAATTGCGGATGAATGGTGGATTCCAGCACGAATGCCGCCTGCGCCAGGTGGAAGTAAAAAGTCAAGATTACGATCGCGTAGTTCTTGGTTTGTTCCGGAATGAGTATTACGCTATCAGTGGAACGTTGAGAAGATATTTATCGATGAGAGCGCTTGCGCAAATCAACTTTGTAAAGGTCAGTTGCTTCAAGATCTACTTTAGCATCAAGTCCCAGTATCTAAACGGCAGGGATTTCAGTTCCGGGTTCTCGACGGTGATTACGTAGACATAACAGAGACACCGAATGCATTGCCTCCAGCAGATCACCCTCATTATGGCTTCACTTTGGTTGAAGGGCAGCAGCGACCTCTGGGAAGTGATCACCTTGTGCGTTATTTTCACTCCCGCAATATAGGATCGACCCGTGATGTAGATCTTATACCTGGGCGTGTTGAGAGACTACCACTAAACGAGGGGAGGAGGCAAGAGCAAGAATGGGGACTACATTTCGTTGAAGGGGTTAACTTTTTAGCCATTTTCATGGTTATATGTCTCGGCCTCTTTGGTGGTATTGGGTGTGGTGTTGGGGTGGCTGTTATTTATCAGGATATGAGCAAAGGAGCGACGTTGGGAGGGGCTGTTATAGCTGTTGTCGGTGTTGTTGCTACCTGTGGTGCAGTGATGAGCAAGATCTAATTGGACTTAAGAGTTAAAGCCCACCATATTGAACAGCAAACTGGATGAATGTTGATTTGTGCTGTTGTATTGCCTTGATTTTCGGTATTCTAGACTCTCCAAATCTAACTTATAGTTACAAAACTCGTACTATTTTATTACATTTGATCGCATGAGGTGATGTGCCGAAACTTGAAGAAAGATTCTGTCGCCCACCGGACATCTGATAGGTACGCACACCACAGGGAAGTGTAGTGTAGATCTTAAACGAGAATGGTTGTTTGGTATCATGCGTATTTATAACGTCCGTATACGACAGTCAGCTGCTGCGATTGATCGATCATGGTAAAACCAGTAGAATTAACCCAAGCTGCCCACATACTTCATCTTGCCCTCCCTCAAGCCTAACTAATCATGGCTCCAGAGCACATGGAATAGCATGGGGACATTATGATGCTGCTCTGACAAGCTAATAAAGCGTGAAATAACCGAGATTTGCATGCTTCTCGCATATCCCACGTAGCGGTTCTCATAGCTATAGTTTAGCGTCACAACCGATATTAGGTACTAATAAAGGGATTCCTGCCTTGCACCTATAGCTTTTGCATTTTGCATCTCGAGCGCTCACTATCCATCACAAGCGTTATTACATACAATTGAGCTTTGTTCCCACAAATAACAGCCCACGTCCTCCCAAGCTTGAAATAGAAGAAATTACCTCCGATGCCAGTATACTCCAGACCTCGAATCACATAGTGCACTAATTGCGTTCAACAAGTGGTAGAGGAATACCTTCTGCTCGTCCTGCTGCTGCTCCAGGCGCAGCCCAATAATCACTATGTTCCTTTCGCAGGTGTTTGTCCAGATTGTCTTTCCGGTTGTATACCCGTTCGCAATAAGAGCAAGGGTATATTTTACTGGGACGGCCGCATTTCCACGAGAATTTGTGGCGATTTAAATTTGTGTGCGTACTAAAATCTGCTCCACAATTGTGACACCTAAAACGTCTCGCTATAGTAGCAGACTTCTTACAACGTAAAGGCTCCTTGCTGACGTAGTGAGACCGCCGCGGACAGTATGACAGTAAGTAGTCCTGTTGTAGACAGTCTAGCTCTCTACTTTGGGAATTAGCGCTAGACTTTATAACTCTAGGGCAACTAACATGGAAGGGGAAGCCTCTCGCGAATCGCATATCTCTCTTCCAGGGGATGAAGACCTCCGGTGGGAAATTACACGTTCTATTAATCCCCCATCAAAACTTGTTTGACAAAGTTGCTCAGGCGCGCAAAACGGCCGATTATCTGTGTGGTATGCCTAGTATTGTATGGCCTGGTAAGAAACACAGCAAGACAAGTAAATCCGTACGGCAAGAGTAAAAGAAATGAGTTCAGGCAGCATAGAAACCCAGAAGTAATAGAACCGAATATACCAAGAACATTACGGAACTGTTGTTGAATACTCACGTCTTCAAACATGCTAGCTTGGGGTATAGCCCATAGGTCGGGAATGGCAGGGAAGTATTCGATCGGTTGCGATAGTATCTGCATGTAGGACCCGATGAAGCCAGAATCGCAATGTCCAGACATGAATGAAGATTTGTTGCTGCGGAAGTTTTTGAGTAAGGGCCACAATCATATGCTGATGTGTATGGAGTCAAAGAATATGAAGAGGAGCGACTGCAATGGCTTTATAACTGAAATTACGGAACGATTTCTTATAGATGTCTGCAATAGCTAGCGTTTGTTGCCGGCGAAAGGCTCCGTCTGCATGACTATAAGTTGGCACAAGAGTATGATAGGATGATAGGTGTGACGCTCGCAGTCATTGTGGCCGAACGAGAGAATACTATTAATCAGGAAAGGTAACCACACTGCCGTTTATGGTACACACCAACTATTATTACTAAACATTATTTGTCCCAGGTTCAGGGCTATGTTATCGGCATGACGCATGTGGCAGAAGGCGGCATTGTTCCATGTTTAATGCATGAATGGTTCCTTCCAATAGGATGTGCGTATAATACCTGAGGTAACGAACAGCGGCTTGGCCAATAAAACACACCATGATATGCCATCCAATCTGCAGCCTCGCAAGACAATCCTACTTATCTTATGACTTGTCGTAATTACTTTACCTGAGGTATTCCGCCGAGCAGCATGTCCTCAGGTCGTATACATGTGCGTCTAGAAGGCCTTCCGGAGTCAACCTGAGGAACAAATCTAGATTTAAAATCTGTGGGGGTCATCCAAAGCATGTAAGTTGGCACTAATTGCTTTTTTGAGTCAAACATAGCCGGTGCGTTTTTGTGGCTTCTCGGTCCGTTTGAGGGTCGTAGCGTCGTGAAAGATTTGACAACAGGGCGAGGTAATCCTCCAATCCTCCACTCCTCCAAGCGGTACAGCTAGTCTTCGCCCTGTTTAGAACAATCCAAAATTTCACTCAGTTATAGAAACGCAAGAATGGAAGAATAGGTTTATATATCGCGTCCCGTCCCTTCTGAATTATTTGGTATGCGTGCTCTTCTTCTCAAGCTTTTACGGCTCTAGGCGCTGGTCACCGGAGATCTATCTCTACAGAGATGTTTTCACTTTCGAAACCCTAGGCCTCGACCAGTGAACAGCATACCATGCCCCACCGACCACAGCAGCCCTTTTGGGTCCACACCCACGACATGAAAGTTGCATCACTGAAACTGTATGTATTGATTCCACCCAGCGGTTCCGCCATACCATATAAACAAATAGCAAGAAAATGCAAGAAAACTTGAAGCTAAGCAAGCGAAATAGAAAAATCCAAGCGATCCTTGGAATGATTCGAGAAAACTTCCAACAGCCCGCCGGCCAGCCAGCCAGAACAAACAATACCTCGTGCCGTTGCCCCGCCGACGAAAGATGCATGCAGTAATGATAGAAACTCGGCACTTAAACTCTCCTAGAGAATTAAACGTTACCCTTGTGCACAGCTTTAATATGGACTTGCAGATTGCTCTTCCGGTGGAAGCCCCTGTCGCCGTGTCTGCGGCAGCTGTGAAAGGGGCAATCATGTTTCTTTGGAGAGCCATGAATTTCCTTCATATGTCTGCCGATTCCTTTGATATGGCGGTTACAGGTCCGGCAATAATGATTAGGGTCAGGCGTTGAGTTGTTACTATAGATTATTAAAGATAAAATAGTGAATCGTGGTAATTCAACGACTAACCTTCTTTGAATGTACCCGGGCCCATATGATGCTGTGTGGGTTTCATCTCTCGGCGGACTCGTCCGCAGGAGAGCGGGGGGATCTGGAGGATGAACACGCAAATGGGGACCTGCGGGGGGCCAAGATGGACCAAGTCGAATGTTTCTAGTTAGTCGTTAGATTTCAAAAGCCATTTTAATAGGATGCTATGATCTTAACGGGCTCAGGGCTCTTACTGTGCATCGGAACTGTCGACCGACGAACTAGGGCTAGGGTTTCTAAATGGCGCGTGGGCGGTGTTATGGTCCGTTTGACGCCAGTTCGTTCCTGGGGACGAGGGTGCCGTGGAGCAAATAGGGCTTGGTGTGCCGTATTGCCCCGGGGATGTCGGGTGATACTCATCCCGGGTACTGTATGCAGTCTGCTGCGACCAGTTACGGTAGGGTTGAGGGGCCCTGCTGTGCTGTGGGGTGAGGTGTCCATCTGTGCTCTGGACGGGTCTGGTGTAATGATAAGATTGCGCATATTCTGAATTGGATGGTTCGGGAGAATCTGGAAGGGTGTACAAGGACTGACAGTGACTATGGGGCCTTACCATAGCACTTCCTGGTTCCGGCGGCACAAGGTGTACAGCAATATGTCTGAAAAAGGTGTTAGCCTTACAACTCATAGTCTAGATTTCCTTTGCATACGGAATTGTGCCTTGCTGTGGCGCAGCGCCGGGTGGCCCCCGAATTCTTCTATCTCTGAGAATTTGACGTGCTTGGTGACCGTCTTCCAAGTGACCACCCGCATTTGAGTTGGGAATTGGATCTTGCTTCACATATCTGGTATTGGAGCCCGGCCTCCCGTTATTTCGACTATCCGCCAAGCCGTCGCAGCCAAAATTCACACGCTCGGTCCCATACGATGGTGCGAGGCTGTAACCATCATTGATTCGATATCCCTCCAAAGCGATTGCGGCCTGCTGCGAGTACTGGACCGTGTTCTGCTGGAGGTTATGCGGGTAATCCTGCTTCGCCTGCTGCAAATGCCGCCCATCAGCGTTAATCTAATTGACCGATAACCACATTAGCCGCTATTCGCTTGTTCAATAAGTCAAAGCTTAGCCAACATTAGAATAAGCGCCACCATGGTCTAATCCAACGGTGGAATAGGCTCCGCGTTGGTCATGGATGTGAGTGGCGTGAATATCGGGGGCTCCCAATTTCATACGATCGCAAGAATCGTTCTACCATAATTGGTATAATTAGCTTGACCTATTATCTAGTGTGAGGAAATACTTACCCAGAACATCTCATCATGATTGATGCCACTGTGTGGCTCACCTTGCGGCAAGGTGTTTATGTTTTGCTGCTGAGGTATAAAAATTTGGAAACGTCCGTGAGGAGCGCCCTGAGAGTCGACGTCGTAGCAATAGTTCATGATAGCAGCTAATGGATGTGCAATTTAATGATCAGTGTATTTGCGATGTAGCGGCTTGTAAATTGTAAATTAGAGCTAGAGGAAGACTAGATGGAAGGTTTTGCGATTTTCTTCTTGAAGAAGTTGCAAGCAGGAGGTCTTAGAGATAGCTATAAGAACTTTATCGTAGCGATGCATACTCTCACTGGCAGTTGTGTCAAGGGCAGCAGCTTTCTGCAGTCGTACTCTTCAGAGTTAGGTTAACACTACCGAGAGGGCACCGGGTTGGTCAAATAGAGACCTGAGGTCTGGCTTTTTTAGTTTAACCCGAACATCGCCGCGCCATGCGTACCTCAGGCCTAGGTAAGAACAACCTGACAACGAGGCTATTGAGTTGTTGGCACTGTACCATAGTTACTCAATGATATGGCTTCATTTCATCGGTACAGCCTCTTACTGATGTGCTGTATGCGTCGTGATGGCTGTGTTTTTGAAACATTGTCATTACCTGGTTGCCTGCATGATTCTCCAGGCTGCGGCTACACCAAGGACGAAGAGTTTACTTATAAATTAACATGTGAGTGCCATGTTTGTATCGGACATCAAAACTCCAAGATTGACATATAGTTTTCATCCATATTTGCTCGTATGTTATCTTTTGTTTACATATGAATATTCCCTCAAATTCCCCCATCACGCTGGGAGGCTGAGCGCTACTGACCGGCAGACTTCAAGGCAGGAAGTGGCCTTCCTGCGGTAAGGTCTACTATGCATGAGCAGAAGGCCAGCCAATTGAAGGCTCCTGCTGTGGGACGTCATCCTGCAGGTGTAGGAGGCGCCGCGGCTCGACAGGTGCATGTGATTAAAGTATTCGCGGTTTATTTTTTATGCTTTTGATTCAACTATTTAAAAGCCAAAAATTCAGATGCTCTATACCTGGGATTATCCAACGGCTCCTTGTGTCCCCAGACCCTGCGTCCTCATGCCACAGAAGCTGCTTTCACAGTATATCACTCGGTGGCGCAGGGAGCATTCTATGGCTTAGATACGAAGATACTTAGTAGTTAATTATATTCAGTAAGAGAGAGCCCGTCTTAGCTACCGCGTAAATATCCGCGTGGGAAGGTATGACGATATTTTAGTAGTCATGCGCAGAGTAGGCCAGAGCTAGAGTATCTACGTTTACATGCATATATACAACACGTTCAGCAAATCAAGCGCCCCCAATCCTGATCGGTATTCAGCTCAGGAAGGTGTACCAAAAGTGTTTGGTAGGGTACTATGTAGATTTGTAATTAGATGGAGAATATCTGCATATGATACTGTCTAATGTTGCAAATTTTTAGAGATGCAACAGATTGGTGGCTCGGGAGTTGGACGCAGCATGCCCGATGATCTGTTATCCGGCCTTCAGTCACTGGCGTTTGAGCCACAGGGTTATATACAAAACACGAAGAGAAAATCTGTGTGTAGAAAACTTTCAGTTCCACGGGCAGTGTGCTGTAGAGTTGGAGCCTGCAACAATTCATATTCCGACATGGGTAGAGCATGCTGTGGCTCAGCACGAGTGAGATTATATGTATGCGAATGTGCAAACAGCTAATCGTGAAGTCGTCCAAGAGAAGTAGTGAGGCCGAGGATTAAACGCTAGAAGTTTAAAACCGGATCTCAAATGAATAAGGTTAGTCGGAGAAAGTGCGTTATTGTACCGACTAGTGAGGTTCGGATGTCACCTGACATTAGAACTCTCGGTCCAAAGCTTAGAGTGTCATCTAGGAATCGTTCACTAATAAAATATTTGGTCATGTTGTAATTTATGTGGATAGTCTAGTTACAGTACAGATTTTCAGTTTAATTCCAACCCTTTATCCTCTCTCGCCATCTTGTCCTCACTTGTCTCCTCATCCCATTGAATGAGGCAGACTTCGAGTACGAACCTCTCCCTGATCCTGTGTCACGGTCCTAAATACCACTCGTCTATAACTAATATCATTCAACCTTGGACCGATTCCAAAAGTTGTCACTTTGACCCCGTCCGAAAGAAAAATCGGTTGTTTTAGAAGCTCATCTTTCGGTACAGTATTCCAAATCCATCCTAACACGCCATCACCTTTCCACAATAACAATATTGCCCTCCGCCCTCTTGCCATGGCTACCCCCGTCCACCCTCTTGCGTCAAATCACTCTTTCCCATTCAATACACGCTTATCAATACGATTCATAATGCAGTATTCCACAACTATCAACAATCTTTAGCAAAACGACAAGCTATGGTGGGAGGTGCTCATCTAAGAGAGTTGGGGGTGAGAATGGGAGGCAGTACGTGGGGGTACGTTAAACGCCTCTACTATCTACTAGTATGAGTGAATCCGGATATCTGTTGGACCGCGAAGAAGGCGCTGGCATGCTTATTTGTCTAGAGCTGTTTTGAAGGTAAAGCGAGTGCAGAAAGGGTATGCGGAGACTGTAGGTAGCACGATGGGTTGAATTCATACGTCACAGAACCTAGTATAGTAGCTAAAAACAGGCCATTCATCAACCACAGCGCGGCCGTCCACCTGCTGCTGGCATTTGTAGAGCTCGAGGCCGCATAACAGGTATTTGTGATTCTCTAATTTCTTGATCCTTCCATTGTAGTCTTCAAATCATGCGCAAATATCCAATATTTCAAAACTTCTATCGTAATGGGCGTTCCAAAGACTCTCCTAATCGCTTGTGCCAACCCTTGTTGCCGCGAACCCCGCCTCTCCAGCATGCCATGCAACACTGGTCCCAGTAGCAACATCATAGACAACCTTCCCGACATTCGCCGTTGCCTCGCGGCCGCCATCGACCATCTTCTTAGCCTCAGGCCCATGCTCATGCTCCGCAATGCGACTGTTTGATTCACCAACCGTCCCCGCGATCTTCTACTCGCTTCACACTGTCAGCACCACAACCACCAAACAATCGCAGAAAAAACGTACCTCTCTGCAACGCCGGCACCAACAACACCCATCCCTTCCACCGCACCCTTCGCAGCCTCTTTAGCAACCCCACCCTCCTGGCCCTCCTTCTTCCTTCTTCCCGGGCATAATCCCACCAACCCACTCCCCAATGCTCTCTGCTGCAGAACTCACTGCCCTGCCCACCCTCTCCGTAACTTCAGCTGCTTTATCTGTCCCGTCCACAGTCCCGCTCATGACCTTCTTCGCATGTTCCATATACTCCTTCTCCTCCCACGGTTCTGCACGTTCCCTCGTCTGAACTCGGCGCGAAGTGTAGCTCTGTAGTTTCTCCGCCGTCTTTGTGGCACTATCCCGCATCGCACCGGCGATGTCATCTGCGTCTGCAACGAGACCCGTGGAAAGGAATCCATGCGCGAGGAGAATTTTTTCGAATTTTAGTGCGGTGGAGGAGGAGACAGTGGTGGGAAAAGTGATGGTGGTGGTGAGGTCGTTGGTGTTGATGAGGAAAGTACGCTCAGAGTCGGAGTGGATGGAGGTGGATGCAGTGAGTGGGAGGGTGTAAGTGCGTGAGGAGAGAGAGCTGATCTGGAGGAGGAGTTTGGGCAGGGGCGAAAGTGCTGGCGGTGGTGTGGTGAGGTAAAGAGTACCGGTGGTGAGCGGTGTTGCGACGGGCCCGGCGAGTTGAGTTGCTGTGACAGGAGATTGAGATAAGCGGTGAAGGGTCTTCAGATGGGGAGAACATAGTCGGTGTTAGTATGTCGTGAGATTGAGAGATGCGAAGATTGAACTGGCGGGAAGCTTTGGGCGCGGATGTTGACAGCTCAGGCATTGTAGTTATGATGTCATAGGGCTGAAATCCGGAACGCGTTCCTGCCAAGCAACACCTGTGTAACACAAAGCATTCGCATCATACTTCATGATTCACAGTTCCGAATCATACTGTACGGCTTATAACCCCTAAATGCTCTCGCCCCGGATGCCATAGCGCAGAAAAATGGAAATCCCAAAAAGTTCAAACCTGATGAAAAAGACAGTCACTTAGGCTACAGGCGTTTTGGAACGCTGGCCAGGTACTGCGAATTGATCTCTTCTCAGTTCTGGCAATTTGACTCGTTGATTGGCCAAATTGACCAATGAACAAGGTCGTTTGCTACAGATCGCCTTGTTAGCCAATTAGCGATAATCTTACTCTACTCACCACTTGATTGCAACCAACTACAAAAACCCAGAATGTAGAGGATGATACTGACGAGAGTAACAGCCGCAGGTTTCGAGCCTGTGACACCAGTATTTGCAGCACGGGTGTTTGGCGTTTATAACGCTAACTAAGTCATGAAACGAGCTCTTATTAATTGAATGGGTTTCCGGGATCACTCTCGACAAATTTCAACTGTTCAGCCCGGGTACATGAAGTAGGTATCCCGATGTGTAGATTCATGGTTACGCCTAGTGAGAATCAAAGAGACTTTTGCATCTGTGATTGAGATATGACTTTCGGTGGCCAAGTGGTACATGTAACAATCGATTCCAGAGATACTATACGGATCGTAAAAGAGGGGTTAGTTTTACCTATCTCATACTCATACTACGGCCTTGAGATTCCATATATCGCTGTAATCACCTTATTTCACCCATACCTAGCCCGTCAAGCTCCAATCAGGGCATTTGTCCCACCTACAAGGTTTTGAGCCCTAAGCCCTATACCCTAGTCGCCACTAGATTTCTTGCATATTTCAATTCCTCTGCGGAATCCAGTCCGTAACAGTCTTACTATTCCCGTGACCCGGCCACCTGACCTCTGTATTCTCAAAGGTACCTCATAATTCATCCGACAATTAGAAAATTTGACAAGACGGCATAGACTCCAGAAGAATTTAATGGCCGTCGATGTTTCATGGGACTGCAATTCCAGTTACCACCACCAGAAAAACTCGGCACCAGCGCAGTGGCTCGAAATCGAAGGGTATGTAGATCGAGCTGAGTCGTAGTTAGACCGTAACATTAAGTCATTAATTCCCTAAGAAAATCTTCGCATCTCTCCAAAGATCCATTATCTCATAACATTCATCCGATGCTCCGTGTATGCATATTGCACCATCATTTCTCAACCCCATTACTCACTGCACCGTACGTTGTCCAACTACCCCCCTTGTCCGGTCAGTAGCATCCAACGGCCCATTCATCTTCGGCCCAACCAAGCCCCTCAACGGCTACCCTCCACACTCCCCCTAGCTAGGAAGTTCACCCGTACGATGTTGCTGCCGCTGCTGCTGAACATTTCCTACTGCCGGCTGTCTCTGCTGATGAATCCCTGACGTTTCCGTTGCATTCGAAGATATCCTGGTATGCATCTCATACATATTCTCCGGGGGCGGGGGGGAAGTCGGTGGGTTGACAAACCCGCCGCCATACGCAGGATACACCGGCGATATCGGCTGCTGCGGATAAAACTGCTCTTGCGGTGGGACATACACCGATATCGGCTGCTGCGGATAAAACTGCTCTTGCGGTGGGACATACACCGGCACCACTGCTTGGGAAGTGTATGTAGGCGCCGGTATCTGCGGAGGCTCCTCGGCCGTCAAATCGCTCATGTATGGGAGGCCCTGTTTGTATTTCTTCCCCCTGAGGTCTTTGCGGGTTTTGTGGAGTATTATGGATGCGTAGACGAGGGTAGCGATGAAGAGGAACCTATGTATGACGTTAGTTAGGTTTTATGGCGGACGGGAAGGGGGCGGGGAGGGTACATAGACAGCAGTAGCAGACTGAATTCACCTTTAGCTACCTCACATGGTGTGTAGGATGTGCAGTCGATTGCAAGGAACCCTGTAGCAGCAATACCGGCCATAGAAATGAGGAGGAAGATGACACAGAATGCGTCAACAACCACGACTGCAATCGGGAGTAGAACGCCAAGGAAGAAGAGGACGAAGTTGATGATCATCCAGATTACTACGACGAGGGATATGAACACGCTCATACCGGCAGCCCTGCGAAAAGTCAGTAGTGATGTCGTATGAGACCGATGAAGGAAAGCTTACCAGTATAGAGTAAGCGAACAGATGTATGATGCCATGCCGAGAACTATGATCCCGAAAAGAAGCTGGATTGAACGTATGACCTGAAGGCATCGACGTTATGACTCGGCTATGACTCTTCTCGGGGTAAACAACATACAATGAACCAAACAAATGGCCAACGCTCGTCTTTCGCCATTGCTGCTATAGTCTTAGGTTGTATGCGTAAAGTCGCGCGAGTCGGGGATGTGATCAACTGAGAACTTCGCTGTTATAGCTATAGCAAGCTGAAGGACCATTCCAGTTATGCACTCTTCTCAAGAGCGCAGCCCCTCCTTTATGTGGTAACGAAAAATGCGCAGAAAAAGCAGAGATATGTCGAGCAGGTAGGGTCACGCAGCAGGGGTGGGTGGTAGGTGGCGGATAATGGTTGGTGGGAAGTTCCAGTTTGCTTGTGATTGTGCGACATGTCACTCGCCCGATTCTAGGCTCCCGAAAATAGCATAGCTGAGGAGTTGAACAAATCGCTTTAGGACGTTGTGATGCATTGCGGGAGGCATGAAGGACAGATCATTGGGCGGTGCGACTGTTCACAGTCATACGATTTCAACAGGTTATCGAGCTGCTGCACAATGTTCACCTGAGTGCCTTTCTGTGCGTGGAACTGTCGCCTTGCGTTACATTCCTGGCTTTCTTGGCGGGGTGAGAAATCTGAACTTGCTTTTTCTCAACCTTAACACATCTATAATACAGGTTTCTTTCCCATTCTACATCACATCCCTCACCACCGACCACGGTCCAATTCTCACCAAGAATCCTGTCACACACAACCAACAACTCACCGGCAACGACTTCACCGGCAGCCCCCAAACCTTCGCCCTCTCTCTGCCTGAGTCTTGCAGAAGCAATCCTCTCTACCAAAGCATAGACAAACACGCCGCCCCCAAATCCCGCCGTCCATTCCACCCCCGGAAAAGAGGCCAAGCTCCGCACCGCTCATTTTTTGTAGGAAATGGTGTTGGTTGGTGCGGAAGAACCGATGCCAGACGTCTCGCCATCCCCGCCACTCGATGCTACGATCGATCAGCATGGCGCTGCATCTGACTTCAACCCATCTACTCATGCAAAAACTAAGGGGATAATCATAGGCTTGGAAATGAAGCATTAGTGGGATGGCAACTTTAGCTTCTTCTTGTACCGTCTTCTTTGCAATTGTCGGGTTTACACTATAGCTGTTCTCTCAATACCCTTATGGAGACCCGGGAAGGTCTATAATTGGGATGTGGATACGACTCCGTTGAATGTATAGCGGACGGCGTAGGCTAGTTTGGGATATTCTCGGGATTCATGTGCGAAAGGAAGATTCGAAGATGAAGCGTCTTAGGAGGAATGCTGAGTGCAAGCTGGGGTTTAGATATATATTCCGACCAGTTGGTGAACTCAGCGATTCGCAAACACGAGTGGTTTTCTACGAATCAACACCTTCCAGCCTACTAAAAGGTGATAAATGAAGTGACATACATAATCACTAACAACGGATACCGTGTAATAGCGATGTTCTACCCCAGCGGCCAAGATCTCCACTTGACCAAGAGGATGTCTGGCTGGTCAAGGGGATATCCCCTTGCCCAAGATGGCCGCTTTGCTGGGGGGTATCCTCCCGGGCAAGATTCTTAACTGGCGAGTGGGAGATGCCCCGCTCAACAAGCGGGGACATCCTGCCGGCCAAGATGTCATGTAGGACTTGCGGATATGGGCGTACGGCATTCAGCTGGTGATAACCAGCTGAAAGCACATAACTATATGCGTACTCCACGGGAAGAAATGAATATGACTCTTTCCTTCCATGCAGCAGCAGCAATGGTCTCTACTAGTGAGAGAATCTTGATAACATACGACTGCAAGGGGCCACAGTGTACAGGGTGGTGCCGTTGTATCAAAACCAGGGTGAAATGCTCGGTACATTGCCATGCGACCGAGTTTGATTGTGGGAATCTGTCAAACCTACAGATACGAACTGAGATGGCCCTTGTGTAGCGTTCGCCTATTACCGCTACTAGACTCGCTGATGATACAGATAGTGAGCTGTCCCAGCTAGTTGAGGGATGTTTGCTGCAGTATGAGGTGGTGGTGGTGGAGGAGGAGGAAGCGAATGGTCGGCTTGAAATGGAAACAACTTTATGCAGGAAATGCCTCAGAAGTCAGCACCGCAAGAGGGCAGATACTACAAGAGGGCAGAATCACTACTACTTCTGTGCCCCCTAGGAAGACTCGAAGGATACAAGAACAGTAGATAGATTGTATTTGATAGTTCTAGACGAATCAACGAGAAGGTTTTTTTGCGCCGAGGGTATCCCTCTCACCATTTTCACAGTTCTTCACCACCAGGAGGTGTCCCACCCCGCAATCAAGAATCTTGCCTGGCAGGATACCCTCCCGGGAAAGCGGCTATCTTGAGCAAGGGGATATCCTCTTGGTCAAGTAGAGACCTTGGCCGGTGGGGTAGAACAGCGATAGATAGAGCTACCATTAGCAAGATCAGCAAGTCTCCTCAGGGTTCTGGATAGGGTCACATATTTTGTCCTGTTCGCTAACTGGTCTAAGTTCGCAAACTAGCTTGTTCGGTTCGTGAACAGGCAAATTCCGTGTATTGGGCGGTACATACTACGATATCAGGGCGCCATATTTTCTTAGGGAGACCAGCGAAGGGACCTTGATAAGTGACAAATATTGAACATGTACATACCATCCCCACCTAATCCTCCACAAACGAGCCCCAAACCTCTGCCGCCTGGTCCTTGGCCATGATCCGATACCCATTTCCGGGCTTAATAAACACCACCTGACCCTGCTCTAGCTTCTCCTGCTGCAACCCAGCCGTATCTCTCAATACCACCGCCCCGTGCGTAACCACAAACACCGTCGGACCGCCGATACCCTCCTCAACCACCTCCTCCTGACCGGTCTCAAGCTTGGTGTACAGCAGATCAAACTCGTCCCACGGCGTGTGATATATCTGCGTCCTGCCGTTCCCGGACTTCTTCCACGTCTCATGCTGCAGCGCAAATTTCTTCGGCTCGGAAGCATCGTAACTCAAATGGTCCACAAACGTCTTCGGATCCACCTGTTCCTCCGGCGTTGAGAAACCACACGCAATCTGTCCTCGTCAATAACTCACCCAACGCGCAGAAGGTAAGATGCGTACCATGTTGTCCGACCGCGCCATACCCTCAATGACATCGCCCTCAAGGTACGCGTGGATACAATCCGGAGGCACCGCAATGCCCTCTCCCTTATTTAGTCTAACATAGTTCATAAAGAACACCGCTGCAAACACGCCGACATCCTCGGGATAATCCGTCAGCACCTTCTCGATCACCCTCGCCAACCCCTGCTGCCTTCCCAGATCCCCCAGCGCATCATCATGTCCGCGTTCAACATGTGTATGCAGCTGCTGCGAGCACGCCGCAATTTCGGTATGACTCGTGCTCAGCAGCTCCGCAAACATCTTCTTCAGCAAACGCTGTGTTTCCTCGCCATCCTCAGGGGCAGTCAGGAATGCTTCAACCGTTTCATGGTCCGACAACACCTTCCGTAGCTCTGGAACATGCTTTAAAAAGCTCTTAATCTCGCGGATGGGGCGGAACCCGAGGAACCCGTCGAAGTGTTCTGAGATCGTCACTGCGACCTCCGGTTTGCGGTGTGGATGCGCTTGGAGGGGGAGAGCTTTATCGAAAGAGAGGACTTTGAATAGGTACGGGAGATGTTTTTTGTGGGTGTTTTTGAAACGCTGGTAGACTCCGGACGAGAGATACTCCTCCGGGTTGGCGTCGATGAGGGAAGCGAGTGGAGTGCCGTCGAGTGTCGTCGAGGGGTTTTTGGGGTGGTCTCCGAACCAGATCTAACCAGTCACCCGTTATTAACGATTGCTTTTACCGCAGGGGAGTCAGCAAGGATATACCTCGCCGTAAGTCTGGTTCTCGTCGATAACAAAGTTGTTTTCGGCAGTAGCTGCGCCAAACCTAGCAGCGACAGACGAGGAGCCCTTTTTACCGTATGGAGCGGGCTGCACAGAACAGCGGAGACGAACAAATGGTGTGCTCATTGCGGTAGAGGTGAAAAGTGATGGAGTTGAAGTTGGAGTGGGAATTTGGACAGAACTAGTGGATATGATGAAGCTGTGGTTGCGGTCGGATGACGTCAAAGCTTTGTGCACGAAACCATGACGTTGCCAAGTCTATGATATCAACACGGGGAGAATAATCCGAATTGGTTAACTGCTCCGTCCACCACTCGAGGATCTCAGTGAAGCGACACGAATCCATAAAATATCACTCGTTCGCTGCCGTTACTGTCAGAAATGTTATTACAGTACAGATATACGGAGTCGATTAGTAACCACCGATATCACAATTCGAAAGCGACCACCAAAGTTCCGAGTTAGCAATCTATTGAGCCAGAGTTAACAATGTCTCAAGTTACAGTAATTTTAGTTAACAACTGCTCAAGCCATTATAATTAACTACACAGCCGTGTTTCTTCAAAATAATCCAAGACTCCAGGCATGCTGTAAATTGCCCCAAGCTTTATATTTACTAATACCAACCGAAATACTACAATGGTGTACCTCCGGATCCATTTTGCACCACCATTTTCCGACCTATCATTTCGTATCACATACAATCGAGAGCAGATTCGAATGAGAACTGGCACCAGGGCAGATTCTGGGGAGGAGCGTCTGTGGATATTAACAGAGACCTCCCAACATGAAGCTGCCTATTTAGTCTTAAAGAAAGCAGCAGTTTCTGGAGACAGCTCAGGAGGGCAATTCTCCGCCACACTTCTCATTCTATCAGCTTATGGAAATAGGAGCTGTCTAACAGCACGCAACCCAAAACTACAGTTTAAAAGTTAGATCTGGTCTATAATCAAGCAGCATTGGCGGAGGAAATTGTATCCCAGGTCCAAATGCCTAGCTGCATCCATAATGTCAGTCGCCACTCGCTATCAATGGCTTCAGAAATTACCTATTGCGACATAGTTAATGGCTTAATAGATTGTTAACTCAGAACTTTGATGGTCGTTTTCGAATTATGACACCGGTGGTCAGTAATCGACTCTGTAGCGATCTTACTTCTGACCCTGTGTCTAAGTGGTTCAGCCCCGACACGAGCGTGTTTGGTACCAGCATGTCTAGCTAACCCTGATAAATCGCCAATCCTACATCCCGTAAGTTCATCAATACACAAGACCAAACTTCTTAGATCAACTAGTAACAACGCTTACGCTGGTGAGTGCTCCAAACACTGCAGGCTCAACTCTGTAGTATTCATTCTTTTCACTCGTATCATACACATGCTTGCCATTTGAACATCAGCACGTGGGAGATTTTCTTTGAATTTTCCACCACTTGTGTAGCCCGCACCCGTAGCGTACACAATCATACTAACCTAGGTAATGCGAGTACAACTTACTATTTGGCACCTTGATTGGCCTGACTAGGGTCCAAACCAAGAACTATAAGTCTAGCTAGACTAGTGTTGCAAACGCCAGGCGCGGTAAACACCGAGGTTCGAAACCCCAAGTTGGTGCTGTAAAAATCAAAGTCGACAGGTGCTATAAACAACTGAGGATCCAAACTCATAGTTGCACTCATCTTTTATTTTTTGCTGCTCCTGCCCCTTGGGTGCGTCGTGGAACAGTTGCTCACCCTAGTGAGTAGCGACTAGCGACGATGTATAACTGGAAGCGTACAAGAGAGCATAAAGGCAAGTTGAATCACCAAAGTTCACATGTGCCTTAAACACCAGTGCGATAAGTACCAAGGCTGGAACTCACAGTTGCGCTGATTCTTTTGCTCTCCTCTAGTATGATAATTCGCCGCGAGTGATTTCTCATGTCGTAAACCATCGAACGCCAGATCTCCCCCACAAATTCAACCTTCATTCAGCCAGCAACGCCCATTCACTTCCTTCAAATTCGACTGCCACAATGACTGCCACAACCTACCACTGAGAAAGTACTCACCTCTCCACTGACCAAAGCATATTACAAAAACCTAGATTCTCCATTCCTCATTCTCCATGAAAGCCAATATCAACACCCCCCCCCGGCTCCCACAGTAAAAATCTACTGGCACCGAAATCGCACCTTCCTACCCCGTACCAACACAGGCCATCTTATCCCCTTCCTCCCCGGCTACCCTATCCTGCCATACAGCTACACCCTTCTACAGCACAAACTCAAAACCGCGCCACCGCCGGCGTATCACATCAGCATATGAAACCGTAAGCTGTGTTTCCCGCATAGCACCGCCTCACTATTTCCAATAGCACTCCACCTGATCACAAGCCCACTTCGGCAGCACGATGAAATTATCTATAGCGAGCTCAATGCCCTTTCATCACTGAAAAAGCCTGGTTCATTTTGCGAGCCTACGTACCCCTGGTCACCCCGCAGAGCCCATACCGAAACGCCCATTATATTCCCCATAGCATGGCATAGTATAGCATTATTTTATGGTCATTGAGATTTTATCCTATAGCTTACCATGCCTGCCCTGAAAACGCCGCAAAAAGGAAAGAAAGAAACCGAGTAAAAGAAAAGCATGGTAGTAAAAGCAGACGCGCCCACCCATGTGTTTTTTGGTGTTCATCATCATGGCATCATAATACAGCAAAAACAGCAAGCCAACCGTTGAACCACATCAGGTAAACGTAAAGGGAAACAAAAATAGCAAACGCCTGGTATTTAGTACGCCATCGAAAAAAGAGAAGCCTATTGTTTAGTACGCACGCCCTCGAAAGACAAAGCAACTCAAATGGATCGACGTGATTATGAATCACGAGGCAGTGGGAATGGCCGAGGTAGTTCTGGGGTTGAGCCTAGCACTGGCATAGCCGCTGTGGTATGCGCTGTCGGCATCACTCATGGGAGCTTTGTCGGCAGTGAAGGGCTTCTGGCCGTACACCACGACCCTACATATACTCAGCACCAGTTCAATTCAGTACGTGGATGGAGCGACTCACATTTGTCCATATAGCTGCTGACGGTGATCCTTCAGTTCCTCGGTGACCTTCGACAAGAACTCGCGCACTTTCTCGATAGACCAACCAAGGTGGCGAGTGAAGAGCGCAAGGGTGAAGCCCTCTACATCACGTCAGTAGGTGATCAAAATGAGGACAAGGTCAGATCCGTACCGCTTCCCTCAATAATATTGATGCAATTAATTTTGCCAATAATCTTCATTTTCTCATCCTTAGGCCACGGTCCATGTGGAATCTTGAACTGCTTCTCCTGTATATTCGCAAATCCAGCCTTCCGCATCCATCCTCCAACTTTCTCGGCAATATCCAGCTTCCTCCCAGACATCTCGGACGCCTCATCTGCCAAAACGCCCCATTGCTTGGCGAGCGAGCTGTCTGGCAATTGTCCATCCAGCGATGCCTCGGAACGGAAGATAGGAGAGACCTCGACGCTCTCAAACCAACCTCCGGGTGCAAGAGCGTTGTAGGCTTCGGTAAGGTAGGTGTCCCAGTCCGTAACGGAGCCGTAAACGCCGCGAGAGTGAATGAAATCGAACGAGCTGGGCGGGTAAAGCCAGGGTCTCGTGAAATCGTCAACCTCGAAGGAGCCTGAAGGAAGGTTAGCTGGCGCTCCCGGGTATGCTTGCTAGTGCCTTACAGTTGGCTGGAATCCTGCGGTCCGGAAGACAAATGTCAGCTCATTGCTTCCCAACTGGGCTCCCTGCCCGGGCACTGACCAAGTAGGCTGAACCGGGCTCAAATCATTGCCCAACACACTCGTATTCGGAAACTTGTCGGCCATCTCGATCGCCCAGATTCCTGCACAACCCAATCAGCAACCGAGTCGAGCCAAGGCAACGTCCACTGTAAGAATTCCTACCGGTCTGCACCCCAGTTAGCAACATGCCAGAAAACCGAATTCGACAGTACTTACACCGGTTCCGAGATCAAGAACTTTCTTGGGCTCGCCGATCGGCGCGAGGTAGAGCTTGCCATCCAGGATAAGCATGAAGATGTGGTGACTGCGGGGTAATAATTTAGCGACATCCACTCCGGTGCGGTCCGCGGTCCGCAGTAACGAGTGTGCATGACATACAAGATATCTAGCTGCTGGTTCTGTTTATCGTCATTAGGAGCCCAGTAAGCGCCTTCCGAGTACGCATGATATCTGCAGAAAATCCCATCAGCCCTCCGGCCCGAGCGTCCTCGGTGACAGATGGTGCTAACCGTCTACCGTGCTCCCACTTGAAGTTGGTGACCTCCGAGAACAGGGTCGTGGTGTTATCACTGTCGAGACCCCGACGACTAATCAGATTTGCCTTCGACAATATGCGGGCCGACGAATCAGAGAGGATAACGGACGTTCCGGACGAGTAGCACGAATCGTATTGCGAGCTGACCTCGTCATAGTCCGGGTCCGGTTCGATCTCCGTCATAGACTCGGTATCAACCTCGTAGCCCGACTCCTCGTAGCCCGACTCGTCGTCGGCTGAGTGCTGCGACATGGTAGCTGATATCCGGCGTTGAATTCGAGTGTGGTTCGGGACGACAGCAGCGGTTTCCGCAAAGCAAAGTAGAGCAGCAGTCGAGTCGTGGTAGGGTGAGGAACAGATCGGTGAGAATCGGTAGGCGACTGAGATAGACGGAGGGGAAGCTGAGTGCGACGGGTAGCGTTTGCGGGTAAACTAGAGCAGCAGAAAAGCTAGGAGACCAACAGGGATGCAAGGATACGGTATGGGCGGTCGGAACGGCGCGAGAGAACAGCCGGAGACTGAGAGAAGCCGCCGAAGTGGTGGAAGCTAGAGAATGGGAGCGATTCTAGCTGAAGATGGGATCGAAGGGAAGGAAGAAAGAGGCCGTTTTGAGGGAGAACAGAACGATAGACGAGAGACCATTCAATGCGCGGAACAGAATGGGTGGTGTGGAGTTGGTGGAGGTGGTGGGCGTAGAATGGGTGGCAGCGGATGGTGGTGGGTGGGGTGTGCTCAGCCAGAGGTGTGCATCTTTGGCGCACACCAAGCCTATCAGCTCGGTCGGATCTGGCTCTGCGCTCTGGCGTCCGCTTCCCCTCCGCCCTGGCGTCCACTTCCCTCCGCAAGATTTGCGCTCCGCTCGCTCGTTGATCTGCGTGACGGCCGCTCCCCCTTCGTCTGCACAGCAAGATACGGCCCACCACTTCTGCGACATTCTCCTTCGCTTCTTCCCACGCCCCTGTCCTCGGGAGAGCGTGGTGGTGCCTTCCTGCAGCACATCATCACATCATCTCAACCCCTCACCCGCCAAAACTGCGCATCGGTCGCAGCCAATCACACACGTCTGCATCGACGCAGCCACACAAACCGCTCGGCAGGTGGCTCCGAGCCCTAGCAACAAACGCAAACGAAAGAAACGCAGAGCGTGGGGGAGCGAATGCGCTAAACCCCGACATTTATTTTTTGGGCCCGATCCGCGATAGGCGCCTGCCTATTCCGAGTCCTCCAGTGCGCAACTACCGTGCAAAGCCATCGGGGCGTCGGGGCGTGCAATCATTCCAGTGACCTGGATTGCATGCAGGGCTTACCGGGAACCAGTCCGTCAGCAAGTGAGAGTGAATGTGTGGAGACTGGGACCTGTGTAGGCATCGACTGCAGAATTGCCTGTTGGAGTGGTTCCAGCCTGGCCATTTGCATGTTTGGTGCTTATCCCTACCTTCCTCGCATTGCCGCATCACTTGTGCCCGAGCTACGAATCTGGAGAAAAAACCGAGAGAAAACCTGCCACATATGCAGTGTGCCGTGGGTTCAGGTTGTTAACACACGGTTAGGTTCAGCCCCTCCCCCCTCCCCCCGACCCGACTGATCGTCGCAGTGCGGTGCGGATAGCGAGTTCTCGTATGATATGGATGTGCCGAACATATTCCACCTGCCGAGCACATGTCTCCGGCCCGCGCGTGTCCACATCACTCGTTCTAATCACGCCAACCGAAGATTCCCGCCCTTGACTCCGTTCCTTAATTTCAGGAGATCGCAACATCGCACCTCCCGCGCATAAACCCCGCTCGTAAACCTTGCCACAGTGCTCCCTCAGATCGTCCATCACGCCTTGATTTTCACAACTGCCCCATGCCTTGTGCATATATCAGCCGCATACACTTTCTAAAGCGTCTTCTGGCTATGCGAATTTGCCTCGATATCGCATAGTGCACATATCCACGTTACACGTTCCGGATAAATATCCTCGGAAATGCACATCGGAGTTCTAATGCTGTCTGAAGGTTTGCATAATAGCATCATTGGAGGGGTGGAGTAGGAGACGCGGCCACATCTCGTGGGAGCTGATTGTGGTGGTGATGGAGGGGAGACGAAGGAGGCTAGTATCGGGCGCATAAAGTGGAGGGGAGGGCTCTTAGGCAGCCACCGCCACCACCACCGCCACCACAACTGCCGATTACCTAATATAAAGATCCGATCTACTTTAAATTTCGGCCACTAGTTCCAATCCACATCCTAGGTATCATTGAATCTAATAAGGCACCCGCACTGGGGTTTGGAGATAAACAGCCACTCGATAAAGAACTGATGCTTAGCTTAGTTGGTGCGATAGTGCTAGATGCTGTAATCGCTAATGTTACGTATACCAGGTTCTGTAACGCCTCTCTTTATCTGTTTAGACATGCAGAATATATGTTTTTCCCCATCGGTACCCATCTACTCGGTGGGTACTTATAGTCGTAGTACTCAGCTGCCTCAGTACTTCCTCCTTGCGAGTTGCGCTTCTTTCGTTCCAACGCGCCCCCCCCTGTGTCCTGCATCACGCCCACATCCTTGCGGATCGGAAGGTTAGCTCCTCCATGCCTTGATACCCCATAATGGTGCCCTTCTCGGCAGTAATCGAAAAGTGCACATTGGCCATGGGTTCTAGGCTGCCAGAAATTTAATAAAAAGACTAGTATCAGGCTGAATACCTTGAAGTAAGATCGTGGCCATCCCGCTCTCGGGCCAGCGTATGCTGTAGATCCCCTTGATTCCCTCATCAGACGGATTGTAGAATCCTTATTTTCCATACTCGGGATCAATAAGCAAGAACTAATGCCTAGCTTATCTTGTGCTCTAATACCGCGCCACAAACGCCAGACGCTGTAAACAGCAAGGTTCGAAACCTGTACTCATTCTTATATGTTCTTTTGTCTCATTTTCCTATTATAAGAGTACCGTTGGACGGGACCACCACGGGGCGATAGAGCCCAGACCCCACGTAGGGAGCTAATGTAGGCAGAGAAGTGTAAAACGACAAATAAGTGAGGGAGCCGACCGTCATAGCGAAGGATTGAAATCTGCGCTCTAGCGCGTATATTCGGCGCACGCCACCAGAGCATGGAACAAGTGCTAAACCCCCTGAGTTCTTGGTATAGAGATCCACTGATCCGATCTGAGTTCCAGCCCACTTGGTTCTAATCTAGGTCCTAGGTATCAGTGATACCCAGTACTATGACTAGGCTTAGAGATAAACCGCCCCATGTGTACCCGGTTGGTAATGTTGTATGTAGCGAGGAACGTATGTCCAGCTGTTGCACCTGCGGATGTAGTATTTGCTAGCTATACACTTTGCATACATAGTCATAGTGAAGTCATCGAATTAACAAGCGATCTCTTAGCTTAGATAGCTGAGCATGAGCATGGTGCTAGAAACACCGTGCCGCAGGTTCGAAACCTACAGTGCTCGATGGTGCTAGAAACACTACTCCCTGATGCTCAAAACATCCAGCGCTCAATCAATGGTGCAATAAACAACAAGACCCCCAGGCTTCAAACCTGGAATTCTCAATAGCGCTATAAACACTAAACCACCAGGCTCGAAACCTGCGGTGCCCAATGGTGCTATAAACAGTAGCCCTCCAGGCCCGAAACCTGAAGTGCTCAATGGTGATATAAACACCAAGATACGGGTTCAAAACCTTCAATGTTCAATTAGAGTTATAAACACGCCATAGCCCCAGGCGATTATCAATTTTTCCTCAGGCGGCGAACGAGTGCGGGAGCGAACTGCTGTAAATTCCCTCTCGAACCCCTCACACCATCACGGACACATTCTCATATGTCTTACCCTCTTGTTTAGCAGGATCATGATCAGAACCAAAACTCGCAACAAAGAACTAATATCTAACTTAGTGGGCGCTGTAAACACCAGGTGCTCATGGTTCGAAACCTGAAACGCGGACTCTCTTTTGACATGCAGAAGGTATTTTTTTCCGCATCGATACCTACTACCAGGATACTTGGTACCGCACAATGCGTGCCCTTCGCAAACCACACCCAGCCGCTTTACACTTCCTGCAGCTGCAGCGGGATCGATAAACCCTCTGGAAGTGCACACCTGCCATGAGGGGTTGAAGGGGTATGGCGTTACCATATATCGAATTGTAGGAGTGGTACCACTCGCGATCCAAAGGGTGGTGTAGAAAGTCCGTGGTGGCGTTCGAAAATGTAAAGGCGATTATGCAAAGCGTGTGCATTACGGGAAATCAAGGCAAGAGGGGATTTGTCCAAGCTCAAAATTGCGGAGTGCGGGGACGTCGGAGTGCAAAATTGCAAGTGAAGAAATGCACCGGGTATGCAAGCTTATCATATACGATGCGTGAAACTTCCGAGTGGCTTGATATGAAGATTATCCGCTTCCAACTGGATTTCAACCATTTTCATGTTTCCAGGGCCTAGGTTTCATTAATCAACTACTACTCAGCAACAAGTAATAGTATAAACCATCGCTATCTGTGTTTGGTTGGTTGGTAATGTAATGCTGTTGTGAGAAATTAACGGATTCCCACCTCTGCGCTTATCCTTACCCCACTACTATGATCTATGATACAATCGTTGCCTACACTTCACTTCTACTTCCTCCTTACTTACGCCTACGTGTGGGGCAGTTAGAGGGTTTACTGTCCTCGCTAAAGACCAAGGCCCTCGCCAACTGTTCATACCTTGATTTCTCGTAAGCCACACTTCGGAAACACTATTCTTTGCCCGCTTTGCACTTTCTAAGCGGAGGCGACTCGATCAATCGATAAACCTCTAGAAGTACATGTTGGCTTGCAACGTAAGATCCAGAGCTCGAGGCAAACAGAGTAGGAAGTCGGTAGTTGCGAAGTGTGAAGAGAAAGGACATAATGTTAGACCAGGCGGGGGGAACATAAGCAGTCGGTTCCGGGGCCACTAGGGTGTGGTATGAGGTACTCTGCTTACAAAGGTCCTCGCAGCCAGTAAAAGGGGCACAGGAGGCTTCGTACCCGTTGTTTATAGTACCAATGGACGTTGCGACCAGCACTGGCGTTACAAGGACTTGGTAATATCCAGCCCGTCAAGCTAGCGGCCAGGGTTATGTATGGTTGATTTTAACCGTGGTTATGTGAACCGCCGTACTAAGCACGTTTTGCTAGGTCTGTATATTTCCACAGGCAGTGGGGTATCGCTCAGGCAAAGCTGCGTAGCGTGAGGCGAAATCATCACAAAGGATAACAACCACCATCCTGAACATCCTTATTCCGCTGCTATGTAGAATTCTGGGGAGCACATTTCGCCATCATATCACACCACGGAAGGCAGATAAGCTTTCTTTGTGATATTACGTACGATTAGCAATTAGTGTCAATAGTGTTAGGTACGGGTAAGGTATAATAGTGATGGCCCCAGGTTTCTCAGGTTATCAGGGATGGAATTCGATCGATGAATTCAGTCTACGATCAGCCGTATGTGGGGATAGTACGGCAAGGGTGTCCATAGCCCCAATTTAAAGTAGAGAGCATGTGACGTTGGCACTGATGCTCCTTTAGTACCTACCCTACTACAACTTACGATCATGACATTCTCACCCATGCGACCTCACTCAGACCTACCATCACCTTCCCATTTTTATTATTCAATTCCCTTCCGCAGGTCAGCCTGTATACTTCCACTGCCCCGCATGCCGTTAGAGTTTTTGATACTGGCACATCGACTCCGATATACGCGATTTGCTTTTCTGCCATGCGAAAAGGCGACGCTGTCAAGTGGTACAGGACTATTCCTTCGTAGCATGTCACTAACCCTTGGACATCTGGTCGATTTAGTTACGGCAACACTTTAAGTTTCAACAACCACTACCCAACAATTCTAAAGGAATAAAGGTTTCATCACTCGGTCACATGGTGTAATGGTTAGCACATCGGATTTTGAACTTTCGTTTCGAAAGGAACCTTCCGGGGATCAGGGTTCGATTCCCTGTGAGACCTCATGATTTGGCGCATGAGATGAGACCATTCTTTTTTTTCTGGGCAAAAGCAATTAATTCATTTGTTTGAAGAATAAATATAAGGCTGGAGGTGGGAGGGAAATTGTTTGGCTTCAATGTTCTCAGTCCATAGTTGTGCAGATCTGAAAACAACCCGCACGCGGAAAGGCTCATGAGAACAATGATAGCACCCTGCCCTGTTTCGGTAAGCTTATTTCAACTTCTCGGTAAACAAAGTGCTGAAGGTGCCAACCATCTATCCTTCGTGGAAACTGCCGCATTGCAGAGCCCCCAAAATACCGCACCGGATGACAGTTCCAACGACCAACCCCGTGCTTAAATTCCGGCTGTGAGAGGTCTACTCTAGACCCGTTAACGCAAACACAACTTTCCATGATGTGCATCATCGAACTGAGTCCTCAAACCTCAGGCTCCGATGTGCAACCATCTGGTCTCACAGAAGAGCTGGTAATACCCAGGAACCCGTCTGGATAGATGCGGATGCAGCCAAAGACAGGGACCGTGAAAGATGATTTCTGCGCCCAGAAAGTCTAAATCATGTGACACATCCATGCATTTCATCTAACTTATACCTCAACCTCTATAGCTAGAAGCCTGTCAGAACAACCTTGCTATGCTCTCTGAGGTCAGGTCTTAGCTCTAAATACGGGTTGGGGTCCCAGAGCCCAGAGACATAAGTACATTACCAGAAGCTCCACAGCAACATAAGCACAGTCCTTAAAGGATCGACCGACATATCCTCTACGCAACCAGACGCACTACTTACTCTATATGTGCATAGCGGCTACGCTTGCTTGGCCAATGCAGATGTGTTCTCGGGGAATAGACCGGGAGTCGGGGCGCAATTATATATTCACCAATGCGTGCGGAGAATTGCCCTTTGACAAATTTTACCTACCCTTGTTTGAGTGAAAGGCCTGCAAGAGTGAGCCTACTGAGTACGATGAGACCTTTCTAGAGCGACGCCAAGGAGTTTATATATACAGGAACCAGTCTTGGTAGTGCTGTCAAAAGTTCAAGCTGAAGTTCGCCTGCGTTAATGACCAAACATCCTCTCCTACGATTAGTTCTCTAATTACTGCTGACTATCATTAGATTGCTGATCGAGCGATTGGTTATTATTTTGCGAAACTGATGAGTAAGGGGCTTAGATACAGCTCCGAGCCTTTCAGGCGGCAGAACTCAATTGCAAACAAGTAGTATCTTTTGGCGCCGTCTTTAGGTTATCCTACAGTGAATAGGCTACGCTTACTTCGGAGAAAGCGAGAGTGACACAGTATGCAGCCCTATACAAGAGTTGGCCTCTGATGAGGATTGCAATTCCACCCCTCGTTGCTTGTTCGTATAGGCCGTGATACTTACTGTGTGCTCACACATTCTAATAACTCTTACCCATCGAATGCCTATAAGTACTGCACCAGGCTCACGCTCCAGCTCATCGCCATCACTCTTGCAACAAACCATCAAACCGAGCCTTCCATACCTCCAGCAACTAGCAACAACACCGTCCAAATGCAGTTCAACGCCCTCCTCCTCATAATCGGCGCCCTCCTTCCGCTTCTCACCCCCGCCGCCGCCGGAGGCTTCCACATCATGCGCCGAACTCAACGCGCTCAGTTCCCAGGGTGCGACAAAAACTTTCAGGGGAACGACTGCGGCTGGCGAACCGATACGATACGTGATCTGATGGTTGTTCCGTCGAATCAATACTACTGCGGTGCATAGATGGCAGCAAAATTACGACGGCAGTTACCCGTTTGACCCATCCAGGGTTGGCGGGCTCAGGCCCGTCTGTGGAGGCGGGAGACTCCAGACCTGGCTTGAACGCGTTGGCCGTTTGGGTAGACGGGAGGTACCTCGGTGATTGTTACAAACAATCGCCGAATAAAATCGAGTGCACTGGTTGTATTGGCAAAGGATTGCAAGGTGGATATCATCGATGCTTATGTTTGTCCTGTAGCTTATTGCTAGGTAAGACGGCCTGTTCTCTGCGATGCAAGTATGAAGAGTTAACAAAGTTTGTGTGGGTTCACGATGTGATAGTATTGGTTGGAGGGTGTAAAGTGGAGGGAGAGTAGCTTAGAATTATAGAGGGAAATTGGGCTGATAGATTTCGCTTTTGCTTGTGGGTCGGACGCAGACCTCCCAACGGTGGAAACCAGTTGGGTTTCCGCGGGGAAACTGCACTGCACCAACTACTTAATTGTTCAAACTGCACTGCATGCTAAACCAGTG
>Ga0307512_10001683_pt1 | contig 30263 bp, 39 predicted proteins | sample 14_EM_MG_FD_200267 | JGI IMG/M metagenome (GOLD analysis project Ga0307512, IMG submission 200267) | Populus trichocarpa ectomycorrhiza microbial communities from riparian zone in the Pacific Northwest, United States - 14_EM | ecosystem: Host-associated > Plants > Roots > Unclassified | place... | reverse complement strand
TACATTGGTGTAGATGACCCAGCCAAAGGGAGACTCTATTCTACTCAAAAATTACAAGTTTACAACTGCAGTCTTCCAAACATGTTAAGCTCGTCACACTTGACAAGCTTAGTGTGACGAGCTTAACATGTTTGGAAGACTGATGGCGAATAGGGTGTAGACGGGTACGGGTAGTATGGCTAGAGGGTTTGGATCGCATACCGTAGGGTTAATCGATGTTAGTCTCGAAATTCAGTTCACATTGCCTTTCCTCAGTCCCCTCATACTTGTAGATCCACAGCTGTCAGGCTCTGCTTCGTCTCTTTTCACCATCTCTTAGCACAGGGTGTATACAGGAGTAACAGGACAAGCATGGGCTTATCTGCAGGTCTATTGAAAACGTGTCCGCACCTAACTTTTATCATTTCAGGACGGCCGAGGCCCGCCAGTAGCCACTGGTCCTTGTCGGCTTGTAGTATTGGGCCTATTAAGCGCATATCTATCAAAGAAAAGTGTGTCCACTGCCTGGTCATACCACCGAGCGATGGAGAAATGAATACATCGGTATCGTCGCTCATCTCCCCTAGTTGTCCAGGTAGAGTTTCTCGGTGCTACAGGTCGCCCTGAAGTCTGGGCGGGCGACAAGCCAAGTCACCCACCCACGGGCCCGTCGAATCCGGAGGCAGTTGAAAAGTGTACAACAGTCATGACATTGCTAGCGCAGAACAACCCCTTTCCCCCCACATCGATCCAAACTTCGTGTCAGAGAAAACCACGAATAATGCGAAACCTACATGGGCCCACGATCGGGTCCGTCCAGTTCAGTTCCCCTCCCCGTTTCGCAGCGACCCCGCGCTCGAGGAGAGATGCGAGCTGTCCCAGTGCTGGAGAACCTGCGGGCGCCAGCTGTCTGGGCGGCTGGGCCCTGTTCCAGTAAGAGGTGATGTAACGCGGGCACGAACATACAGGAGATGTGGTCCACTTGCACGAGCGCGTACAGGTGTGCCTACTGCAGTAGGCTAGGCGAAAGAAGGCCATTCCCATGGTACATTCCGTGAGCTTGAAGGGTGGATGATGAAAACACTGTGTAAACTCAGTTGCGAGCGGGCACGGAGACAAATTACCCCAGAGTAAGGGCGAACCTGATAATGGGTGGAAGGCATTATTACGTAAAGAAAATGGCGACCCATGGGATTATGGAAAGGACAACCCACATAAAGGGAGACATTGAGTTGCCGTGAACACAGCGTGCGCGGTACACAGGTAATTGTGAGCTCGAAAATATGCGGGTCAGAGAACAGGGGGGGCTGTAGTGTGTCGGTATATGTGTGTTTGCGCGTCAAGTCCAAAACGAATGTTAAAAATCCAGTGGTTTAAGATCTGGGGTATCGTAGATCTAAACCTATCCTCGGGACAGGGTAACGGAGATTGTAGAAGACGTGGGGCGTAGAAGAAGTAACAGAAGGGCGAGGCCGACTGAATCACAGATCCTAGAGACGAGAAACGTGGGAAAGTCAGAGCCAGGGAAGGCACTGGCCACAAATTCCGCGAGCGGACGGGATCGAGTAAAACCGCATCAGATAGGAACAAGTGGCCATCTCTTCATGACGGAGGAAGAGTAGTGACTGTGAGGCAGATGGAGGATCGAACAAACGACGGACAGTGGGCGTTGTGAAGAATTTACAACATCTGTAGCTGTCATGTGATTTCGGAGGATTATTATTGTGGCAGAGCAGAGTATTAGGGCTGACTCTAATGGGATATGCGTAGTGAAGTACTTGATCAGGTCAGGAGTGCTGACCGTCCCACCAGATACACTATTAATATACCTGGAAATTGACTTGAAGATGGGAGAACATGCGAGACATGGTGCTAGACATACCTCATCAAACGGCCTTGTATCGTTAAAACAGCTCTCCCAGACCTCATTTACAGCACGCTCCGCTGACTCATTGTCCCGACAGTTAGGATTAGCCATGACAGATAACACAGCACGTCTTCGAACGCATGCCTCGGGGGACAGATGAGCTAGGTAAGTTAACGGTACGACTCTGTGCGCTTACCTGGTGCTGCTTTGAAAATGATAAGGTCCCACGCTGAATTTCTCGTCCCCAAGAGCAATCTCCACTCAAACTGCTCGCGCGAATCTTGCAAAAGGATAACAGCGTTTGTAAATACTCGAATATAGGATGACGGCCAGACGCACCTCGCTACACGCATGGTGTCGTAAGTTACTCCAATCCACGTTGAACACCGCGTGGTCATACATATGCACAAGCTCGTGCACGAGGGTATGTTCCATATGTTTTTTATTGAGGAAATTCCCCTGGCAAAGGACGACGGCGCCAGCGTCGGGAGAAAACCCGCCAGAACGCGTGAGATCACAGGGTAAGCAAGGGATGTGAGCTGGCGTGCAGTCTACACCGGCGAGCTTGAGGTGTTTGAGCATGAACTGTACTGGTGGACCTACACCTCCCGTGAGCGAAATGTAGAGGTGCAAGGGAAAGACAGACGTGCTGTAGTTCAATAGATCCTTTTTCCGTCGCTCGCAGTTACGGCGGTTAATAGCAAAGACTCGCTCGTCGGGATCGACTCCGTACCCCGTGAGTAAGGAAAACTCTCTGCGCCATTTCCTGAATATTTTGTTTTCTGACGGGGGAAGTAGGTTTGAGGCCGGACGAGGCTCAGCCGCATTAGTTTGTCCGGCTGAGTCGTGGTTGGTGTTCATCATGTACAGCTGTAGCGCGCGACAAATCCGCCGCTCGCTTCGTCAGCCGATGTCCCTGTCAACTGCCAGACACACAAAAATTCCCAATCCGACATCGGCTACAACGCCCATGACTTGCTTCCCACAATAATCTACGCGAAAAAACGAGAACTTTGACTTGAAAACAAGACATGCGCACCGTCAAGCTCGTCATCATCGGAAACTCGGGAGTTGGGAAGACGAGCCTCCGTCATCAGGTGCGCACCGCTCATTTCGTTGTTTCTCCAAGCTTCCTTGCTGAATCGCAACATAGTATGTCTCTGGCCGCTTCTCGACGGGTTACCGCTCAACAATTGGAACCGATTTCATCACCAAGACGCTACCCCATCACTCTAACCCAGAGGAATCGGTGACTCTCCAGATCTGGGTCCGTTCTGAGCACCCTTCTCGACCCCCATCGCTCACGCGACCATAGGATACCGCTGGGCAAGAGCGCTTCTCGTCGCTCTCGTCTGCATTCTTCCGTGGAGCGGATGCCGCCATCCTCATCTTCGACGTCAATCAGCCAGAGACCCTGCGCGCCCTCACTCGCTGGTGGTCCGAGTTTTGTGCGCGTGCGCCTCTCAGCGACGAGGAAATGGAGGACTACTGTCTCGTGGTAGTCGGAAACAAGACCGATCTCGTACCCAGCTCAGAGGGCAGTGCCATTTCTGAGGTCGCTGCGTTACATTTCATAGACGAACTCGTCCCGCCGTCGGAGTCCCTATCCAGCAGTCCGGTGACACCGCAGGATGAAGGTGAGGGAGACTGGATCCACAGGCATCCACCTCGCGTACCCAGTGCATCCGACGACGATGGGAACCTAGACTCGGATACATCGGAATCAGAGGACATCATCTGTATGGACGAGACCCGCCCCCCAGTTATCCACCGCACGGCCCCTGAAGCAAATAACGATTTCGGTGCTGACGGGGAGTGCCCCACTCCCACCATTTTGATACCTCCGCGTACGCGCTCGATTGACGTCCTCGCCCACCACCATAAACAATCAGTAAAGTCACGCTCGCGCTTCAGCCTAGCACCCAACAGTACGCTGAGCTCGACACAAACCGACTTCGCCTCCTTTCACACGCCCGCATCCTCCTTCCCCGACAGCCACGCGCCGTACGAGTCCGCCCTCTCCTCCCCTCTCTCGCACTCGCGCTCGCCATCGTCTTCTCCGCCCTTGTACTCTCACAGATCATACTGCTCGCTCTCGACGTCGACAATGTCAACATCAACCGTGCCCACGATCACACCCGCACGATACGCCGCTGCGCACCACTTGGAAAACAGATCGACACCACCCCGTCCGCTGCGCGGCCCAAAGTTATTCCTTACCTCCGCCAAAACCGGCGCAGGCGTGTCAGACGTATTCGCCTATGTTGCCCGCCGCGTCGTCATGCGCTGGGAATGGGAGGAGGCTCACGTGGGTTCACCTACCCTTGTTAGAAACTACAGTACTGTGCACCTTGGCAACACCACGGCTGGGAAGAAGAGGATGTTTAGACCTGCATGCTGTTCCTCGTGAGACCAGTCAAAGGGTGCAAATATCACATACTCTGCGGTAACTATGTTTATCACTGTTTTTATTTCTATCAGGATTATCCATACAGTAGCTCAGATCTGCCATGTACAAGAGGGACTGCTAAATAATTATAAACATCAAGGGAAGGAAGGTGGTAGGGTGATTAGTCCGGCCATGATGCATGCATGTTGCGTTGTACAGCTATGTTCCGCACCCCTTCACGCGACGTTTCTCAAACCAGCTAGTGCTCCCGGGGGCGTGGGGGAGTATTGAGCTCAATGGTTGCGTGTTTGACGTACTTCAATTCCGTATTCCCGCCGGTTCTGGAAGTACGTTCATGCACCGTAAGTGCTCCGAATCACCGACATTGAATCGGGGAGTTTGACTTCGCAAAGAAAGAAAAAAAAATAGGAAACCTGGTAGCGGTAAATATTTCCTACTCGCCTCAGCATGGAATTCAAGATGTATACGTTATGTTGTGACAAGCCCGGATCATGATGGGCGATCATGGTTACGTTTTCTTCAGGTGAGCATATCCGTGATTTCACTAACAGCTCTGGGCGTGTAATCTCGTACCACGACCCAGACTCGTTTTCTTGCTAGTGCACGCGAAATGCGTCCGCAATAAAAACTAGTATAGCTCCGAAAAAAAAAGGACGTACACACAGTCACCGGTACTGTCCTGCTCAAGCCTCGCGGGACAGCCTCCTAAGTACCCAAGTGAGAGGGGTTCGTTTCACGCGTGTCGAGGGTTTACAAATTTCGGCATCGCGGGGCTCACACCCCTGCGGCTTCATTATTCCCCCCTCGGGCCCCTCCCAGTCTCCTCCTCCCTTCTTCCTTCTCGAGGGGGAAGCCTGAGGGGACTGAGGTACAAGCGCGCGCCAACGGCCGATGGATCTCTCACCCTCGTTACAGTCAGGTAACACCCCAAAACGATCCAAAAGCGCCACATAACAAGCACCTGCCACACCAGCCTGTGCACCCAGGACGACCAGCCTGGCAGAAAGATGGGGGGGACAACGGGGGAAAGAAAAGTGATCGCCGTACATGGACCCTGGAACCCCTCCCCTCTGGGCCCCTTCTCCCCCCATTTGGCATGGTGTCAGAAGGTCTCAAGTTAGGTGTATAAGGTATACGATTGCCTCCGAGTGATTCAACAAATAAAAAATCGCGCGATCACGGCAGTAATGCAACATGGGGGTTTATTGTAAGCGGCAGATCTGGCACCTTTCGACATGAGGTTGGGGGGAGGGGGTGACTCCGGCGAGCGTTGCCGACGTGATGTGGTATCACGAGCTGAAGTTGGCGCAGTAGGAACCAACGCAGATACCAGAAACACGGGTCCAACACTGCGCGACCCGGATCTTATGGAGCACAAGAAGATGTTGCGCTCAGCCATCCGCATGGCGCATGATAGAATTTCCCCCCAATCATGGCAGTTATAACCCGAGAGACGGACGAGACACACCGCCCCTCGGAGAGGGGTGGGTGCCAAGTAGCGATGCGAGATATGCCAAAAGAGAAAGAAGGTTATTGCCAGGCTGCCAATGAACCAATGATGTCCCCAAGGAACACCGGCACAGAAAAAAAAATACAAGGAATTACCTGGCGTTTCAGACTGTTGCACGAATCACCAACCAGCCAGTAGAACGGTGGTTGATGGTGGCTACTGCTGTAACATAACGCACGGAACCGATCAACGCCCGCATCCAAGTCGAGCGAATGTGTGCCGGGGGCCACCTTAATAACCCTTTTGTATTGATTCATTTGTATTCGTGTATTCTTGATGCGCCGAAAGATAGGGAAGACCTCCAGGATGTGACTAGGCATGCCGTTTACCTCATGGGACAAGAAACAGGCAAGAACTTGGGATTCTCTTCTCGTTATCCGACTGGCTCACCTATCGAAAAAAAAACCTGTATCAACCCCGTAAACGCTTTTCCTTGCGGTTACAATGGCCAAAGGAGAAAAAAAAGAAGACAGTGCTTGCGGTTTCAACTGCCCGCGGATAATCCGAGGGGGGAAGGGTTCAGGTGGCAGCAATGAGCAGTCATCCGATTAGAAAGTGAGTTTATGGTACATGATTGTGTTGCCCACCACTGAACCTTGGTTAGTCGTCGTCATCGTCGACATCGACGCCTTGTGCGCCAATTCTTCCCTCTATACCCCCTCAGCTATCATCCGCTCCGGTTGTTCGACGTACCCGCGCCACGTCTCGACGAAAGCAGCGAGCTCGGCACCCTCAACGACGCGGTGGTCCGCCGACCAACTAATCCCCATCTTAAGCCTCCGCTCACCTTTCCCATCGCCCCGCTCGACGTCCCACACCCATCGCGCACGGCCGAGTGCAACGATCGCGACGCCGCCGCCTGGCACCAGCACGGGCATCGCGCTCTCGCCTGCGCCGATGGCTCCCACGTTACTCACGGTGAGGGTACCCCCGCGCCGCGGGAGCTCTGCGGGTGTGAGCGCGCAGGGCACTTGCCGTCCGAGATGGGCGAGATGTTTGAGCGTCGCGGCGAGGCTGTAAACCGAGTGCGTGTCCACTGAGCGAACAGTCGGGGTGTATAGCCCCGTAGCCGTCGACAGCGCTATGCTGACGTCCGAGTGCGGGCGCAAGGTCAGCGTCGGCTTACTGCCATTCGAGGCACTCCCGGGCGTGATTGAGGAGCGGAAGAGCGGCCAGGAATGCATCGCCTTTGAAAGGGTCTTGAGAAGGATGGGAAGATAAGTCAACTTGTCATAGGTGCATGACGCAGATGACGCGGGTGTGGCAGGTGCGGGTGGGGGGAGGAAGGAGGAAGGAGAGACGGCATGCGGGGCTGTTGGTTGTTGTTGTGGAGGCGGGAGGTAATGCTCGGGTATGTTCGCATTGAGGATGGGTAGTATATTGTGCAGCGCGGTTAAATCGATGGAGGTCGAATAACTATATGCGTGTCAGCGTTGCAAAGATGGGCAGCGACGGCTTGCTCACCCAAAGTGAGGTATCTCCAAGCTCTGTAGAGGAACAGAACACAGAACGGACGATGAGACACCGCAAGGCAGAGAGATATATGTCGATGGTCCGTACCTTTTCCATTGCCTTCCACATCCCATACCGCGTACGTCCGAGCTCAACGATGGTATCACCTTCCGCTGAAAAAGAGGGAGAGGCTGCGGATGGTTGCCCCACCAGAGACTTTCCACCCGTGAGATACCGCTCTACATCGGCGCGCTCGACGCGTCCATCCTTTCCGCTTCCTGGGGCAAGCAGCACGATATCCACCCCGTTCTCGCGTGCAAAGTGGCGCACGGAGGGCAGAGAAAGCACGTCCTTCGTCGTCGCGTTCGTAATTGGCACCGATTCTGACGAGGTTCTAGAACGCGATGTTGGCGCGCTTGACTCTGATGCGGGTGAGGTATTCGGGTCGAGCGGGTGCGGGCGACGAGCTGCAGAGCGCTTGTCTGACGGGGGCTGCGGCACAGATTCGGAGGCAGCACGCTCAGGTCCCTGTTCCTGGCGTGGTGGCGGGATGTCGCTGGTGTTCGCCACCGGCGGTTCCGACGTTGGTATATCGGACGAATTGGACTCCTCTTCGTCGACCTCAATGATGCACAGACCCTCGCCCACTTTGGCAACCTGCCCTTCCTGAACAAGGATTTCCTTGACGGTGCCGTCGTAAGGGCTGGTGATCTCGACGCTGGCCTTGTCGCTCTGCACTTCACAGAGTGGATCGAAAGCACCAATAGAGGACTGAGGAGAGACACTCCTACAGGACAAGGGAAGCGCGTCAGACGATGAAGGAAAACGTTTAAATTGGCTAGATTGAACACGTTTGCCTCCCCTTCGCGTCACGCACAGCGCACCGAGAAAGTACTTCTATGAAAACCATAAAAAGCTCGATGCGAAGGGAAAACGCGTGTTGTACGATGATAACACTCAGGATTCACGAAAACATACCATTTAATCACCTCGCACTCCGTTATACCTTCGCCAATATCTGCCAACTTAAACCGTTGCAGAACCCTGCGGGCCGCCCACCACGCCGGCGATGCATGAAAGTATGCGATATGTCCCCGCCTGCTGAGTGCACATCGCGTTTGGCGTAGAAGAATCATCGCGACGCTTTTCAGAACAGAACAAGTCGACTCTCGTCGCTGGAGATGTGGGGTAGGGTGGGGCGCGCTGTGATTGCCATTGCCAGGTCAGAGCCGGCCCGGGTTCAACATTGGGTAAGGTCCGAGCCGAGAAATGAGTGATTACGACGGTATTACGTTCCGAGATCCGGACCCTGATTTCGGACCCTGATTTTTTCGAGTGTCCCACTTCCAGTCTACACTACAGTACCAACCACACTGCAGCTGCAAGAACGAATCGTACTATATACGGTATATTCTCGTGGCCGATACGTGTGTTCATCAAAACCACTCCACGGGTCTCCCAGGGCCTTACTAAACTAGTTGCCGCCGGATGTCGTTTGTCAAGCTTGCATCTGTCAACTTCAGCATGTTCATGTTCGTGACCGCCAATTTGGGTTCGAAGCATGCGACACGCATGGTGCGTTCCCAATCATCGCTAGGGATTGTCTGTCTGCATGCATTCAAGCAAACTAACATATGGCATAAATGTCTAAGGAGCCATGTGGTGGATCCTTCCACGGTCTCAAACCCCACCGATTCCCCGCCTCGAGGCTAGCTTTGTCTGGCATAAGTCCTTTTGAACTTTTGAAATAGTAAACGTGGTCTAGCTTATGATCACGCCGTCGTTTTTGACCACGGAGGAAGACACGCGCCATCCTTCGTTGCTTCAGGGAATGTCCCTCTTGCTCGGACATGCGATCTTTGTCAATTTGATTTGTGATTTGAATTCGTAGAGTCTTAATATTCAAAGTCGTCATATTCAAGGTCGCCGCGTCCAAGGACCTTCCAATCCCTTCTGTACTGTATGGGCGGCTCCTCCCTCGTTCCTTGTTGCGCCCTGTTGCTTAGGCAGAATCGTAGCCGCTCGGTTGTAAATCTTCCCAGCTTCGTCTACGCGCGTTGATGATCTGAACGCACCAGACTCCCTGTGGCACTAGGTTCACCCAAGTGAGACGGATTACAATCTGACCCCACCGCCAATGATGTATGAGCGTTTTCTCCGCGATTTCGCTCAAGGATTAGCGGGGTTGCGGGGTTGTTCTTCGCAAGCCAGCTTCGACGCCGAGCGCCAAGCGGCTACTAAAAAATTTGAATTGTCGTCCGAGTCGAGTGTCACTGTCAGATCTGTCAGTGCTGTACAGTGGCTGGTTCCTGTACATGTATACAGTACCATACTGTACAGTTATCAACGCCGCATTCAAAACGAGTGGCCTCCGTAGCCTAAGAAAGGGTCTTTTGCAATACAGTATACTTTGTTTGACATGTACTAAATCTTGCCGTTAGTCAACAGCAGTCGTGAGCGTGGCAGCGTGCCTGCCTGCCATCTAAAATCCCGTCATCATTGATTTTCATCCGCCAAAAAATGGAACCATACATGCGAAAGTCCGTCTTTTCGTGAGTGATATAAAGCAGTCGTTCCTGTCGTTGTCGTTGTTGACGAATACCCCCACATACAGTATCCTCGGCAAACTAGAAGGTCCCTTGCTGTAATTGCCACCCATTGCGAATGGACTCTGCGCTTCCCATCATCGAAATCATCACTTTTCACGCGAACGAGAGGTGTTTGGAGGACTTGGGACTCTTCAAGGAGGCTCGTGATATGGTTGCCGCGACAACAAGGTGCGTTCGGCCCGTTCAGACGAAAACCAAAGTCTCTGACGTCTTAAGTTACTGTTTGTTACTTTAACGACTCGTCAGTGTGAAGTCCATGTACTGGGGCCGCAGCATTGAGTTGCCGTCGGTATTCTTTTGGTTGCTACGTGAGTAGACCCGGCTCTCTCCGTCTCTCAGCCCCCCCTCTTCACGCCGGTTTCGCGAACCTCGCTCACGGTGGCGGACGCTACTGTATTAGTCTGGGATTCGCTTGAGAAAAGCACAGCAAGAGAGGGGACGCCGTCGCACGCCGAAATGGTCCGCAGGCTGGATGCGCTCGTCGACGAGTCGAAATCGTCCCACAAGCGCGTCTTGCACGTACGCTTTTCCGAATACCTTCCATTAACATGCATCGAGGCGCCCGTCACGGAGTTCGACATCGTCATTCTCAAAGACTTGGAAGCACGGCCCACGTGGGAGCGCCTCACTTCGTCTATCTTTTCGAATCTGAGAGCAGCGCAACTCGAAGGGTTCCGTTCTTTAGCGCTTGGGACGACACTGGGGGATCCGCTGACGAATATATACCTCGGCGGTTGGGATAAGGTCGAGGTGAGTGTTTCGGTTGCATAGGTACTTTGAAAAGAGCACTTGTATTGATGATAGGATGATTTGGGGGCATAGGACCATATGAGGCTTGGCACCCAAGAGGGTCACGAGATTATTGTCAAAGAGGTTGAGGAGGTCTTCCTATCCTTGAAAGATTTGCATGTGAACCATGTTCGTTTCGAACGACATGTTTGACCGGTGGTACGATAATGATCCTTATAATAGAGCAGTCTCCCTCCAAACGCGACGCTGTATCGCACTCCCATACAGTTGCATGCCGTTAACAGCATCAATCACGGTGTCTCGTGATTGACCTGAACGCACCAGACTTCTGTGACGGATTCACTCGAATGAGAAGGGTTACAATCGGCCAATGACCCACAGACCATGATGTACGAGTGTTTTCTCGGCAATTTTGATCAAGGATCTGGGGGGTTGCGGGGTTTTTCCTTCGCTAGTTAGCTGGCTCCGACGCTGAGCGCCAGAGCCATAGAGCGGATGATAGGAATTTGAAGTCGAGTGTCAAATCCGTCAATGCTGTACAGTAGCTTGTTAAACGTTATCAACGCTGCCGTTATCAGTGGCCTGTAGAGTAGCCTAAGAAAGCGTTTTTTGCGATACTGTGGACAATTGTTTGTCTGACACGTACTGCGCTAAGCCTTTTGCTGTCAAGTCAACGGCGGTCACGGTCGTGAGAGCGCCAGCGTGCCTGCCTGCCGCCCAAAGAATCGGTCCCCGTTGCCGTCATTTTCACTGCGCCATGAAATGTAACCATACACATGGTTTCCCGCCTTCCCCGTGAGCGGTATATAATTGGTCGTTCTTGTTGTCGGGGGTAGCTATCACACATACCGTGCTGTATCCGAGTCCCCAACAGAACTTGGACCTCCTCTGCTAATGATGGTGGATTTGGCCTTTCCCGTTATCGAAGTCGTGACTTTTCGTGCGAATCAAAGGTGTATGGACGACCTGGAGCTCTTCAGGGAGGTCCGCGATATCGTCGCTGTGTCCACAAGGTGCGTTTGGCCCTGCTCGGACAGACGGATATCACTGTAACAGGTCGTCAGTGTGAAAGCCATGTACTGGGGCCGTAGCATCGAGTTACCATCCGTCTTCTTCTGGGTGTTACGTGAGTGGCTCCAGCCTCCCGCATCCTTTCTTGCCTCCCCTCCCTCCTTCCCTCATCACATCTGGCTCGCGTACCTCGCTCACTGTACGATCGGCATCGCTGCCTGGCACCGCGATGGGGGATACACGCTGTAGTCTGGGACTCGCTTGCACAAAGCACAGCGAGAGAAGAGACAGTCTCGCACGCCGAGATGGTCCGCAAGCTGGACGCGCTGGTCGATGACCCCTCCCGCAAGAGCGTCTTCCACACGCGCTTTCCCGAACAAGACCCGCCATTGGCTTGCATCGAAGCGCCCATCACAGAGTTTGACGTCACCATCCTTAAAGATATGGAATCTCTGCCCGCCAGGGAACGCCTCGCTGAGTCGATCATGTCACATATGAGAACCACGCATCTCGAGGGGTTCCGTTCAATGGCGCGTGGGATCGCGCTCGAGGACGTCTTGACGAATGTGTACCTTGCGGGTTGGAATAGCATCGAGGTGCGTGCGTCTTGGTTGAGTATGGGTTTGGAGAGCGATGCGTTGATACTAGGGTGGTTGGGGAAATAGGACCACATGAAGCTAGGCTCTCATGAGAGTCACAAAATTATTGTGAATGAGCTCGAGGAGATCTTCCCGTACTTCAGGGATTTGCAGATACATCATGTTCGTTTCGAACGACATGCTTGACCTATTATATACTGTATGCTCTTGCGATCGAGGTATGATACGGTGACTTGGATAGGATAATGTTAATGATGATAGCGATCCTGATTAAAGCGCAGTCCCTCTTCGTGCACCCAGACGGTTCCATGCCGTTAAGCGGCGTCAATAACGAAGTCTTCTCGAGCTCAGTTGCAGGTGCGACTGTCGGGCGCGACCACGGGGCATACATACATAACCACGTGATCGCGAGCTGTTTGCTGTTCAAAATGTTTCTTTGAACGAAGATCCGTACAGTATTCACGCTGCGTGTAAGACTGCGCGAGAAGTCACTGGGATGTCCACCTACATCCCAGTGGTGCAGTTAACTCTACAGGAGGAACAGGGAAGTGGGATCACGTCACTCACGTGGGATAGATATTAGACGTATCAGCAGTCCGCGGCCTGCCCATCATCGTCAACTTTCCTGATGAATCATATTAGTATTGGCATCACCGTGTAGCCCCTAGAAAATTTCCATGTAAAAGGTCTCCTGTTTGGTCGTCGCTACTCACTCGCCACTCACCACTGTCGTTGCGACCCTATAGCATAGTACCTAGTCGTTCCCGGGAGATACACCACTCACCCCCTCGCAAGACTCGGCTACGAGACAAGAACGCCTAACCTTGTTGAACCTGAATTGCTATTGTACCACGATGGAGTCAACGCTCCCCATAATCGAAGCCGAAGTCGTGGTCTTTCACGCGAATAAGAGGTGTTTGGAGGACTTGGGACTCTTCAAGAAGATTCGTGATATGGTCGCCGCGACGACAAGGTACGTTCAGCCCGCTCAGACGAAAAAAGCAAAGTCCCTGACGTCTCTTTGTTACTGGAACGATTCGTCAGTGTGAAGTCCATGTACTGGGGCCGCAGCATCGAGCTACCATCGCTATTCGTCTGGTTGTTACGTGAGTAGACCCACCCCCCCCCTCTTCACGCCGGTTTCGCGAACCTCGCTCACGGTGGCGGACGCTACTGTATTAGTCTGGGATTCGCTTGAGCAAAGCACAGCAAGAAAGGAGACGCCGTCGCACGCCGAAATGGTCCGCAAGCTGGATGCTCTGGTCGACGACTCGAAATCGTCCCACAAGCGCGTCTTGCACGTACGCTTTTCCGAATGCCTCACATTGGCATACATCGAGGCGCCCGTCACGGAATTCGACATCGCCATTCTCAAAGACTTGGAAGCACGGCCCACGTGGGAGCGCCTCACATCTTCTATCTTTTCGAACATGAGAGCAGCGCAACTCGAAGGGTTCCGTTCTTTAGCGCTTGGAACGACACTGGGGGATCCGTTGACGAATGTATACTTTGGCGGTTGGGATAGCATCGAGGTGTGTGTTTCGGTTGCATAGGTACTTTAAAAAGAGCACTTGTATTGATGATATGACGATTTGGGGGCATAGGACCACATGAAGGTTGGTACCCAAGAGAGTCACGAGATTATTGTCAAAGAACTTGAGGAGGTCTTCCTAATTTTGAGAGATTTGCATATACACCATGTTCGTTTCGAACGACATGTTTGACCGTTGGTACGGTAATGATCCTGATAATAGAGCACTCTTCCTCCAAACGCGACCACTTTATCGCACTCCTGTACAGTTGCATGCCATTAAGCAACGTCAATCACGGTGTCTCGTGTATGACCTGAACGCACCGGACTTCTATGGCGGATTCACTCAAAAGAGAAGGGTTACAATCGGCAATGATGTACGAGCGTTTTCTCCGCGATTTCGTTCAAAGATCTGCGGGGTTTCTTCCTCGCTAGTTGGCTGGCTTCGACGCTGAGCGCCAGAGCCATAGAGCGGATGATGGGAATTTGAAGTCGAGTGTCGAATCCGTCAGTGCTGTGCAGTAGCTCGTTAAACATTATCAACGCTAGTGGCCCTGTAGTAGTGTTGCCGGAGAGTTGAGTTGGCTGAGTTGCAAACTGAGTTGCACCAGGCGCAACTAAGGTGGTTACGGGGATCCTTGAACCGCGACCACCACCGTGATAACTCTGGTGGTGGGGGAGGGGCTTTCCCCAATTGCTCTTGGTGGAATTCTGGGATTTTCTTGATGGTTGGGCTTTGGAAGAAGTCATGGACATGTGGGCCCACATTACCATGCGCTGAAGCAGGGCTGGAGGCTCGGAGGAGCATGTCAAACAGAACAGGAGCTTCGGATCTATTAGAGTCGTGGGAAATTTGACATTGTGGTGGTATAAGATTAAGATGCATATGCAGCTTTCACACCAAGTTGGTCCGCAAACTGGACGCGCTGGTCGATGACTCGGACCCCGCAAAAGCGTCTTCCACATGCGCTTTGCCGAACAAGATCTACCATCGCCATCCTTAAAGATATGGAATCTCTGCCCGTAAGGGAACGCCTCGCTGAGTCGATCATGTCGCATATGAGAACTACGCATCTCGAGGGGTTCCTTTCAATGACGCGTGGAATCGCGCTCAAGGACGACTTGACGAATGTGTAGTCATTACCTTGCGGGTTGGAATAGCATCGAGGTGCGTGCGTCTCAGTTGCGTATGGGTCTAAAGAGCGATGTGTTGATTCTAGAGTGACTGGGGAAATAGGACCACATGAAGCTAGGCTCTCGCGAGAGTCACAAAATATTGTGAGTGAGCTCGGAGATCTTCCCATACTTCAGGGATTGCAAATACATCATGTTCGTTTTGAGCGACCGTGACATGCTTGACCTGTATATACTCCTGCGATCTGGTGTGATACGGTGACTCGGTGTAAGGTATGCACACGCTGTAGGCTCGGAACGCCCTCAACTACCTGCTTTCCTCATCGCCCGACACGTCCGACCACCTCGCCTGACTCGACCGACGCGGCGACGCCACAGGACAGAGAGCGCGCGCGGCGCGTCCATGCCACACAAGGACACTGCCGCCTCTCCATTTTCCGAGTTACCCCTCGTTTCCAGGACAAACCCCCTTTTTCTTAGTGATAAAGGCAAATAGTTTAGATTGTAAATAGCTACAACCGAACTATATAGATCTGCGCGCAGCACCGTGAGCAGGAGGCCACGAGTGCCACCAGTTTTGCGTTGTGCTTCCCCCCATCTTTTGCATCTAGTTCCGTCTCGTCTCGTCTCATCGTTTAGCATCGTTCACGCGGCTCAAACAGGGCCATCCACATCTCACACCACACACCTCAGGCTGACCTTCTCCGGACTCACTACTAGCAGCGTGGACTTTCCACCTGCAATACACTCGGGTAGGATCATAAATGATGATAGCGATTCTGATCAAAAAGCGCAGTCTCTCCCTGGGCCCAGACAGTTCCATGCCGTTAAGCGGCATCAATCACAAAGTCGTCTCAGTTGCGACCCGTCGGACGCGAGACTGGGCCATACATACACGTGATCGAGAGAGCATCGTCGCTGTTTAAAATTCTGTTCAAAATTTTTCTTTGAAAAAGGTCCGTATTCACGCTGCGTGTAGGACTGGGCGAGGAGAAGTCACTGGGATGTCCACCTACATCCTGGTGGTGCATTTAACTACAGGAGGAACAGGGAAGTGGGTCACGTGTGATAGAAATTAGATTAGATTAGCAGTCCTCGATGTTGGCAGTCTTGCCATCAGTCGTCTTTCCGCTTTCCGGATGATTATATTTGTATTAGCATGAATGTATAGCCCATATAAAATTTCCACGTGAGGGACCTCCCGTTGTGGTCGTCGCCACTCACCTTCGCCACTTGCCACTGTCGCTGCAACCCTACAGTATACTACAGTAGTCATCCCCGGGACTCGGAGATATACGCACCCGTTCGCAAGCCTCGGACACGAGACAAGGACGCCTCACCTTGTCGGACCTGAATTGCTACTGTACCACGATGGGGTCAACGCTCCCCGTAATCGAACTCGTGCTCTTTCACGCGAATAAGAGGTGCCTGGAGGACATGGGGCTCTTCAAGGAAGTCCGCGACATGGTCGCAGCGACGACGGGGTGCGTTCAGCCTGGTTCTCAGATCTCCTGGTGTCACGCGATTCGATTTCACAACTCGTATGACTCAGAGTGAAGGCCATGTACTGGGGACCTTGCGTCGAATTACCCAAAATCATCTTCTGGTTATTATGTGAGTAAGCCAGCTCTCACCTACCCTCTACCTCTTCCGTCCATATCAGGTTGTTGCAGCGCCTCACTCATCTCGTCGTCGTCTTCATGCCACACGGCATATCGTGCTGTATTCCGCAGTCTGGGACTCGTTTGAACAGAGCACCGCGAGAGAAGGGACGCCGTCCCACGCCGAGGTGGTACGCAAGCTGGACGCACTTACCGATAAACCCTCCCGTAAAGTCGTCTTACACATACGCTTTCCCGACCTCTATGATCCACCATTGAGTTGCATCGAATCGCCCGTCACCGAGCTCAACCTCGGTTTTGTCAAAGAAGGACTTGTGGACGAATGGTATCCCCGCGCCAAGTCATGCATGTCACACATGAGGAGGATACAGGCCGAAGGGCAAGAAGGACTTCGTGCATTGACGTTTGGAAGGGCAGTAGAGGATGTGACGGGGTCCGTATACCTGGTGGGATGGAACAGTATCGAGGTGCGTGTTTCAGTTGTGTGGCGTACTTGAGGACACTTGTATTGATTAGGCGGTATTGGGGAATTGGGGACACAGGATCATATGAAGATAGGAATGCAGGAGGGTCATGAGATAATTGTGAAAGAGAGCGAGGAGATCTTCCCGTTTCTCCGTGATCTTCAGTTGCACCACGTTCATTTCGAGCGACATGCTTAACCTATGCTCTTGCTATACGAAGTTTGTACAGTGACCAGATGCCAGTGGATTGTTGCCAAATGGGCTGTTACCGGAATTCCTATCAACACGAACATAATGTCAGGGATGCAGACGCGGTGATTCACGTCAAGAGCACGTGCCCGTGCCCATACCGTTGTTGTTGTTATATGCCGTTAAGCAGCGTTTCAATTCAATTACGAAAGGTTCTCAGCAACGCACTGATCATCATCATCATGTGATCGTGAAGAAAGTCAAAGTTGGTCCCAACGCGGATGTGGACACTAGAGCTGCACCTGTATTGTGTCCCGTACGGATGACGGGTGACGATTTATGGACAAGACTCGGACTCGGGTGCATGCACCGGATGCATTTCGCAACAAGACAGGTACGATCCCAATTATGCTCAAAGCTGTCAATCGCTGGCGCGCCCGTACCCTGCCCGTACCTACCATATCAAATCAAATACAGTTGGGACCTGGACTTGTTCAGTCCACCTTTGCTTGTTCTCCTTTTTGCCAATTTCTGTCCGCCTCCGCTCCTCTACCCTCCTCCGCCCCGCCACCCTGCCCTAGCTCTTGAGACTAGGCCTAGACTGAGACTAGACGGGTGCAACGGAGGCTGATATATACAACATACTTAGAGTAGGGGTCCTCTTCATACCCTCTTCGCCTCCCCCCCTTCTCCCCCTCATTTGTGCGTTAAGATCTCATGGCACCCGAGGCTCTCGTCGTCGAAGTCATACAGTTCTCCGCGAGTGATCGGTGCATGGCCGATCCCTCCGCTTTCCGAGCGGTCCGAAACTTCGTACAACCCTGGCAGTAAGTCGAGCCAAACCAATCCTTTTTTTTACCCCCTTGATCGGCTCCATGATCACCTCTCCCTCGCGCTTGCTCGGGCCCAAACCTAACTGTACTGGTACCTCAACAGGGAAAATGGTTTAAAGGCGCAATATTGGGGCACGTCGGTGGAACGTGCCAGGGACTTTTACTGGCTTTTATGTGAGTCCCTGAACCTTCTTCCACCACTCCACGTTCCGCCATTGTCATCGTTTTCCTGACGACTGACTTCCGCCCAACCCGCCCCCACCCCGCGCCCCCCATCCGCCCATGACCCCGCCGCGCAGTCTGGCAATCGCACACGCACGCAGCCGCCATCAAAGCGGACCCGTCCTACGCCACCTTCCTCAAAAAACGACAAGTCCTCGCGACAGGGCCGATCTTCGACTTCCACGTTCGCTTCTCTGGTAACCCGCGGCGCACGATCGAGTCGCCCGTCGCGGAGGTGGACATCTACAGGACGCACGACGCGGGGGCGGCGGAGACGCAGGAGCGGATACGCCGCTTGACGTATCGCATCGAGTCGTTGCAGATGCGCGGGTTCATCGCGCTCAGCTGGGGAGTCACGGTCGAGGACGGCGCGAGGGGTGTTTACCTCGGCGGGTGGAGGACTGTCGAGGTTCGTGTTACCGCGTTTATCGTCTGCGCACCCCCTTCTTAGAGATCGGTTTTGCACGATTCTTTTCTTCTCAGGAACACATGCGTCTGGGCACGCTAGACGGGCACAAGGTGTTTGTGAAAGAATGCGAAGATATATTCCAAAACTTCAGAGAGCTCTCTGTCGCTCACGTACATTTCAAGCCTCATGACGCGTAGTCGAGTAATCTTATGTGAGGACACAACCCCGTTCCCGTTCGAATGGGAATTTCGTTCTTGGGTTTATTATCGGCATGTCGATCTTATACTGGGTGTTATTAGTGTATTTTTCTCTGTACTTATGCTTATTTCCTGGTAATGTGGACCATCAAAGCTTTCTGTCGCTGCGCGCCAGGGTGTAGTCACGTTGAAATCGTCTTACACCCGTCAAGCATGGGAATTGATTAAAGAGTGGCATCATGTCATTAAAGGAGATCTGGGCAGTACATGGATAGCTAATGCTAATAATAGAAAGAGCTGTTGAAGAGGAAGGATAAACAACGAGTGAAAGGCGCGGATATGGTAGAAAAGGGGGAAAAAGAGAAAAATGCACATCACAGCACCCTCAGAACCGTCGGGGACCGCCCACCAAGCCCTCGATCGACTGGTGTTCGAGATCGTTGCGCGCCTTGAGGATCGACGCGTGCATTTCCTTCATCGCATTGCCGAGCTTGACGCCGAACCGCGACAAAATGTCGCGCTGCCATGCGTCGTATCTGGCGTTCACGCGCGCCTGCACCTGCTCGTACTCCACGATGCACACGCCAAATTCCTTCTGCGTCTCCGTCGTGTCGAACGTCGTGCGCGTGCGCTTGATCTCGGTCAGGAGCTGTTGCCAAAGCGCGAGCGAGTCGCCCAGGCGATTGAACACGTATTCCGCCTCGAGGTCCCACAGCGACTGGAATTGCAGCCATTTGGCCACGTAGTCCTTCAGCTGTTGTACTTTGATCTCTATGAGCGCGAATGGGCGCTGCAGCGTATCGTCTGAAAAGCGCGTGAGCTAGAAAGGGTCAGTTTTTTGCAGGCCTAACAGTAATTAGCCATCACTCACCAGCGAGGTATATAGTACTTCCGATGCCACGTTTCCTTGCATTTGAAGTCCAATTTCATACCTTGAACTTTGAATCCGCCGTAAACGACAAATAACACCTAGAATGACAACTTGTGAATATCAAGCCTCGGGCGTAGTCAGGCTAGTATTCACCGAGCCAATCATGTAGCTGTTGCAACCATGTTTGGCGCGCACTTTCTATTGGAGGGTCGAGGAAAATGACCTGATTCTGTATCCGGATTTCGTGTACAATAGGCTTCAGAGCCATACTCCCCTCCAGGAACTGAGTTTCATGAGCGCCAGTGCCTGGTGCGATCAAAGTGTGTAAGAAAAGGGCCCTTACCTTCTCTCCGCGCTGCTTGTCTCCACGGCGCTTGCTTGGAACGGGGTCACGCCGTAACTCGCCATCATCCGCGGAACGGTCAAACTCAGCGCACCATACCTGAGCGACGTGCTTCAGTCGTTGGAGGAGGATGCCTTCGATCTTCTTATCCAACTCAGCAACCCAATGATCAAGGTTGGCATAGCCTTCAAGGTTAAGTCGGTCGATCTGGAGAGAATCGTTTCAGCAGAGAATAGAGCAGGTGTTAGTGCCCGACACACGGCTGCTTGAATGCGACTTAGTAGTTCTGTGAACGCATCCGTGGTATAAGAACATGTTGCTAGGTCATCCACCGCGCGCAAGATGTCTTTGTACAAATCTATGACATTGTTTGTTTTGTCCTGCCAGGCCATCAGCGGCACACTTGGACCAGAAACTATAAAGCGGACCTGTAACACAGACACTACGCTGGCGAACTCCCGGACGAATTGAATATGCCGTGTGTCCCGCCCGTCTGATGAGACGAACCGAGCAGCATCATACTGGCTCACGAAATGCTCCCAGCCAATGTTCATGCCTACATCACGGACTCAATAAACACGAGCATTTGCTCAGACGTACGCCGACTGACCTCTCATAACCATCCGCTGCGCCTCATTCCGATATTCGGCGACAAGCCATTCGATGCCCTTATTAGTTTCCACAAGGTCGAGTGTCTGGCCGTATGTTCGGACGGTCTCCATCAGACTGACTGCGTGGGGATACACTCGCTTGGCATCCTTGGCCATATTTGTGATCGCATGTGGCACTTGGAAACCAAGCCAGAGGAGGTTACGAACGTCCTTGAACAGCGTGATTATTTGTGGGTCGAAGTTGACCGCGAGCTGGAAGCCACCCCCACGCAAGCGAACGATCTCGAACAGTCGTCCGGTAACACCCATATCGCGGCGATTGATGTCGTGGAGCCATGCTTCAAATACTTGCCGTGTGTCGAGCTTGCGTCGGAATGCCACTGATTCGGACTGAAGTTTTTGACCTTCAGCATATAACTCCCAACCTTTGCCAAGCACATCCTCAACACGCTTCATGTATGTGAGCAATTGCCGCTCAATCTGACGCGCCCAGATGATGGTACCCGCGATGGGTGGTAGGTCACGCATTTGGGACATGTGATATGCTTCGGAGAATCGATATTGTGTTTTGAACTAGGGAGAAAACAGATGAGTTGGAAACGCGGGATTTAGGGATCCGCGTACCTTGTCATGAAGGCGCTTGATGTCCTCTTTGACAGAATCAATGAGCTGTGTCTGATATTCTTGGATAGCACCTCTGATCTATTGGTATGGTAAGACTGCCGGAAGCCTTAGGGAAAGATGTGCAGGTCGTACCTTTGGTCTTACGAAGAGCGCGTTGAACTTCGAGAATACGCGGAACATCTCGTTGGCATTACGCGCTGTACCTAGCCGATCACGGAGTCGCGAAATGATTTGATTCTCGACCCGCGCCACCCGCTCATTATACGCATTTTCCGCCGCGACCCATATCTCCGTGCCCTCTATTCACCTTTATGAGTTACTCAACTCCTGGAATTGGACAAGGTGACTCACCAGTAGACACATCCAAGACGTCAATCCGCTTCATTACCTCATAAGCTTCCTTCACCTCCTCTTCCATGTCCATTCCACCGACTTCCACACCAACACTACCTAACCCCTTCGTGGGCCCAGTCATCACAGCCAGCTGTTCATGCTGTTTCCTCCATTCCCTTAAATACCTTGTCCGCTCCTGCAACTTTGCATGCGCGGGTATGACCTTTATCGGGAGAAACCTCTCTGACCGCTTCCGCGTGACCTCACGCGCGACATCCGTGAACCCCTTGATGAGGTCGTCCCATGTGCGGAAGACTGCTGTAGTTTGGGCGAGCAGGCGCTCGAAGGTCTCGTACGGGGTGTAGAGTAGTCGGTGAGAGGTGAGGATGCGGAGAAGTTGGTCATTAAAGTCGCGCGAGATTGCCTCGACGAGCGGCAGCGCGCGCCGGATCGGATATGGCGAGAGACGTAACTTGCGGTTGATGTGTTGAAAGATGAGAGTGAGTGCCTCTTGGGCCTTGTCGACATCCGGTGCAGAAAGTAGCTCGTTTAGGGGGAAATCTTTCATCAGCTGGTTGTACTTGTGAACTACACGCGTTCCCATCAGCCTCCGTATTCGGACATACCCAAAAATACATACCATTATCCGTGGCGTCCTTGAGACCAGTATCGGCAATGAAAGAGACAGTAGCATGGAATCGCTTTGCGTTTCGTAAACATTCCATGACCATGTTCACTTCTTCGCTCCGTAGCTGGTTTTCAATGCCTTCGAGTGCTCGCTCCAGAGAAAGCCAAAAGTTGATTTCCTGAGATGCTGTACCCGATGCAACATCGCGATTGAGCTTTGTCACTGCTTGAATAGACTTGATCCATGCATTGACATGCGCATGAAGGGTGTTCAGAAAGGTACTGTCGTTCAAAAGTTTGGAGGGTATATGAGAAATATTCGATCGGGCGCCAGTAGCACGTGCCTGCAAAGCCCAGTTGTCAGTCAGTTTATCACAGGGCTCGGACCCAGTTACGTACGTGTTCAACTGCTTTTTGAATAACAGGATGAATGATGAGATGTGTTTCGGGAATTTCGACGTTTTGTTGTAGGTGTAACAAGGAAAGCTCGAGCTCAGCGAACTTCTTCTTAGTCATCGGAATGCCTGCAAATGGTGTGCATGAGTGAAAATTGCGACGAATCATCTAGACTAAACCACAGAATGCCAGGGCACCGAACAGAAACATCATTTGTGTCAGGCCCCAAAGTGTTTGCAACGGGTATTACGCGGCGCGTGCGTAGCATTGGCCACGCTTAAAAAACGTACTCACCCATCTTGTTGTCGCCATCCTTGCCCTGACCCCGAGCGCCAACGAACGCGTCGAACCATGGCTTGACGCCATTACTGACAACAGCATGCAAACTTTCGTACGGCGTCTCGTCGCTACCGAAGAGATTGAGTAAATGGAGCTGAGTGGCGAGTGGTGTTATTGGGTCAAGCGTTGGTCCCCGTTTAATCAGCGCAAGCGTCGTACTATTCGATGGTGTGTACGCGAGATGGGTGGTGAGGATGTACGAGAAGGTAGGAGGCATGTCATCTATTAAAATTCGCGATTTGAGACGGGCGTAGAGATGAGAAATCAACGTGCCTTCTACATCGTCCTTCCTCTTTACGATATATATCACGCCTGTGCCCTCGCTCGCGAATCGCGCGACACGCTCATCAAAATCACTGTCGAATATAGATTCGATCTCTTCTGGGGTAGTTCCAAGGACAGGCGGAAGGAGAGAGAGAAGGTAGCTTCGAAATATGCTGGTATCAAAGGAGGACGACGGCACGGCCTCGTCAGGTGGTGTGGGGCTACTTCCATGGATCCCATTGGTGCCATTTAGATGTGTTGGTGTTGAAGGGGTATACGGACCCTCCATCTCTCCTGATCGACAATGTGGGAGATGGGTACTGATCTGTCTGGACGAAGGAAAGTCAAAATATGCCACGCGGTGTAATGGCTTGACACCGTACCACAAGTTAGAAGACCACTAGTAGAAGGAAATACTCTAATCCTGTTATGGTAGACGCGTCAACAGTGTGATGGACGTGAATGGCGTCGTCGTCGCGAATAGTGAGCGGTGAACGGTGAGCAGCAAATCATGGGACGGGTCCGGACATGGTTGCAGTCGTGGGAAATACTTACGTACTTCGATTTTTGCCGTTGCCCTGAGCCAAGAGCTTTGCCATACAGTAATGACAAGCATCTTGTGGATTGCAAGACCTGAATGGCTCGTGACGACGACCTCATTCCTGGTTTAAATAGTAGGTTCTTAGCCCACCGAGGCCCTCAATTTCAGGAAAGGTGGTTGCCGAGGTTCACGCTAAATATTATGCAGAAGCCGCACCCCCGGCTAATGAGTTTGGGGGACGCTCTAGCTATATCAATCGAGTACGTGTTGAGGTAGGAGGTCGTGTACAGTCGAACCCCTTATAACCCATACCCCAAAAAACCCAAATTCCTCAACAACTCATTGGACTTTCCAAGCCGGAACTTTGCCTTGTTATTAGTTGGCCTGTTGTTAGTGGCTCTCAGAACCCACGTTCCCCATAAGTCAAATTTGAGACTGCTAGACCTCTCCGAAGGGGTATGGGTTATAAAGGGTTCGACTGTATGGACATTGCTGGGACAGTCGAGGTGTCAAGGTTGCCGGACGCCGCCACTCGAACCAGACAGGAGTGAACTTGAGGCGTGCTGCGACCGACCTTTGTGCGTCGGCAACTCCAACCCGACTTTCTTTAGAGGAGTCGCAAGGACGATCCTGATACTGTACGGCATTTTATGAAATGATTGTAATCTCATTTAGACTTATATGAGCATCGATACAATAGCCCTTTGTTAAGACATCAACGCTTCAGTTCCAGCATTTCGCTGTCCTATAAAGCCGGGTGTGTTTCCCTAAGACTCGCCTCCTTGGTTATTCATCATCCCCTTACCCCACGTCATTCCCGCCTGGCGAGGGTATTTATGCATAAAATCGTCGTATAATCGAGCTGGCCGCTTTCACTTAGCATGTCACCGTATTACGTGAATCTGTACCAGTTAAATTCTGAGACGCAAGATAGCATGTATCCAGGGCGACCGCAGTTCCGAAGAAATCCCCGTGATAGAGATGCCAGCGGTTCTTCATCTGACTATCTCCGCCCGAGTTCTGCATGGCATCTCACACTAGCAGCAGCAGGGGTACCCATCTCACTTCCCCAGATCCTCGTCTCCTGCCAACCCGAGCCCCGCGCCTAGACATCCCTGGACACCGACCTATGCCCGAGTCTGATAGGGAGCCCTCCGGCGACAACACCCCGTCCTACCTCGTCATATCAGGCGGCACGGGCTGCAACGCGATCTGTGCGGCGTTCGCACACGCGTGCTACGTCCTGCCAGTATCGGACGACGGCGGTTCGTCAAGCGAAATCATTCGCGTGCTGGGCGGCCCTTCCATAGGTAGCTCCTCACCTCCCTCATCTACATCATCATCACTACAGTACCTTTTCGCCCACAGGTGACATCCGCTCGCGTCTCGTACGTTTGATCCCGCCGGCGCCACCTGGAACACCCTTGGATGCCGTGAGAACGTTACTGGCACATCGTCTTCCCTCCGGCGCCGATGCAGAGCAAGCTGCCCGTGAAGAGTGGCGGACCATTGTTGAAGGGCGGAGTAGCTTGTGGGCTGGCATTCCCGAAGACCGAAAGGAGACCATACGAGGTACGAGATCACACTAGCAGTCGTCTGTTCCCCCATCCAACTCGACCCCCTCCGAGGCGCTTCATTGACACGTCATAGGCTTCCTGGTATATTTAGAGAGCGAGATCCTTCGACGCGCGCACAAAAACTTCTCGTTCGTGAACGGGAGGTGAGCCTGTCGTGCACACCCAATCCAACTTATGCCCTACTCCATTTTACCGCCAGTATTGGAAACTTTCTGCTAGCTGCTGCCCAGTCATTCTTTCGTTCGCTTCCCTCCGCTATCTTCCTGTTCTCTTCCATCACCAACAGTCACGTACGTGGCCTAATCTCCTTCCCCTCACGTCCGCCCTGATCTCAACACGGAGACAGGCGAACATCGTTCCTGTGATTGCGACAAACCATACTGTCACTATCGCAGCTGAGCTGGTAAGCATGATATCGCTTTGTATGCTTTCCGTTCCCATCTTTTCTTCCCGCAGACGAATGGAACACATCTTGTTGGGCAATGTGAAATCTCCCACCCAGTTGCACGACCCCTTTCGCTGGAGGGCGAGGATGAATACATGTCGTCGCTCAGCTTTGACACTATCTCACCGACTGTGAGCACTCAAAACCAGAACGTCTTATTCGGCGCAGGTTCCAAGGATTTGTATGAAAAACTCCGCGCACCCATAAGCCGTACTGCTATCCGTCCCATATTGCGCCCCATCTTAGACTTAATAAACACATCTTTATTTCGCAGGACTGTACTACATGAACGCATATGGGCACGAGATGCATCCTGTTCCCACTCCGGAATACATCTCAGGCCTCGGTGATCGTCGAGTTCTTGTGTACTCGTGTGGGTCTCTCTGGACCAGGTTCGCTTATCTCTACCTTGTCATGTCCATAGCACTCAGCCCAGGGTCACGGAATAGTATAATTCCCTGCCTTGCGCTGCGGGGAGTGGCTCCAGCCATCGCGCGCTCACGTTCCCTGCGCGCAAAAGTCCTTTTCTGTATGTAGTCGCCATGTATCTCGTTCAAGCTTCCGACGCTCACTACGCCAATTACCAGTAAACTCGAAGAATGACCGCGAAACGGAGGGCTACACGGCAGTTGACTATATACAGTCAGCCTGACCCGTCGTCTCGCGTTGTCCTCAAACCGTTTACTAACGGATTCTGAACGACCAACCAGGACGATCGCCCGCACACTAAACGCGCGCTATCAAGTAGAGCCGTATGGTCTTGGACCGGATAGCGTGGCGACGACGTACCCTGTGTCCACCTTTGTGACTCATCTTGTCCATCTGCGTGGCTGCGCGGTGCGCGTCGACGTGGCGCTCACGTCGGTACGTCTATCCCAGCTGTCTCCCTGTAGGGCCGGGTGTGCTTGCTCATCTCTTCGTCCATAACCAAACCGTTAGGAACTTGGGGTCAAATGTATCGAGGTGGAGAGTGATACAAGAGGGCCGGATGGAATTCCCCTCTACGATGCGGCGTGCGCCAAAAAGGCGATAGATTTGGTGCTCGGGACGAAGTAGTCCCGCGCTTGGGCCCCGCTCGAGAGGAGGTAGCGGGCGCTAAATGGCCTCATCTTAGATAAGCACAAGGTAAACTATGACGAAGGATGTGTGACGTCATAGAACTCCATCGTGACCCCAAGTTTTCCGTATAAAATAGAGTAGCTTGCATACAACTGCGGGAGGACTGAGACCACGCCAACATGTTTCAACGCACGCTGTTAATGACACCCGCACGGGTTAGCGGTGCATACACTACTCGCACTCTGGCTCCTACATCCCGATATTTACACTCTTCTCCGATTGTATCCAAAACCACTAAAGAGAAGGTCGCGGAAGTCGCAGACAAGGTTCGTGCGCCCCCTCTCTTGACGTCTCTGGGAAATGCCCTTGAACCTTACACCCGTGGACGATAGGTCAACAAGTCTGTTGGCCAGGGACTTGCCTCTGCGATCGAGACTGGTGAACAAGTAACAGAGAAGACGAAGGAGGCACTTGGTGAACAGACGTCTACAAGTACTTTGGCTATGCCGCGTATATTGACTATCGGAAAACACGCAGGCACGACGAAGGAGAAAGCAATGGGCGATGCCAAGTCCGCGGCGGAGAAAACCAATGAGGTGGGAGCCTTTCGACTCAGACATTCATGTCCTGTTAACTCACGGCTTATAGGCTGCACGTGCGACGACAGACAAGGTATGTAGTGTCCCATACATTCCGTCCTGGGCCGTGTTATAACATTGATTATGACCGTGTCGTAGGTGGCATCCGAAGGAAAGAAAGCGAGAGAGTCCATAGATGAGAAGCTCTAATCCATGCCAATAATCATTGTATTCTTCTTCGCACTTGCGTACAGAATGCTGGCGTGCTTGAGGATCCTCACTGGCATACACTAGCATGGCTAAACGCTTGCACTATGCAAGCGAGCTTGAGATACACTGATACTACCTGGCATTTTCACGATTCGGGCGTACCGAGTGCCGGGTACGCTTACGGGTACGAAACACGCGGATAACTTGATGCACAGGGGCTTTTATGTTGACAGAGTACCATGGGTTCAAGTTGACCAGAAAGTCCTTGACTCCTCTGCTCTGAGGCCGATAAGTTGCATCTCAATTACCTTAGGCAGACTTCATAAAGAGTAGATCTTGGCATAAGTACCGACGAAGTACCAAGTATGATACCTCAATGGGGACTTCTATGCTAGAATTTGACCCGTTCGATGCTGTGTGGAGTATCCTTGATACATACGTGGCAGAGGCATTCGATGCCCATTTTTCCTTATCTTAAACAATATAAAGATGATCTCGCCTCCATTACACCGGCAGCCTCTAAATATGACAATCATTATACATAGGACGATTAGAACAATATCACCCTGCCAATGGTATTCATGTTGTTGTGGGCTGCTGAAACTTTTGCTTGTCCTCGGCTGCGGTGTCACCGCCGTGCTCGACTGGGAACCGTGCGAGCTCGTGATGGCCCCCTTCAGATGCCCGATGCCGCGGAGCCAACCCGCCCCCGTCCTTGGCTGCCACATCGGCGCTGTGCTCGATCACGAACTGCGCGAGGCCTACATGATCCCCTAAGGACGTCCGACGCAGCGGAGTCGACCTTCCTTGGTCCTTGGCTGCCACGTCGGCGCCGTGCTCGACCAGGAATTGTCCGAGTTCCGGATGACCCATTGACGCACAATGAAGCGGAGTCGGCCCGACGAAGTCCTTTGCTGCGGTATCAGCGCCATGCTCAACCAGGAACCGCGCGACCCACAGGGGACACCCGATGAGTCGCTAGGATCCTTGTTGAGCACGGGGCTGGACGTGGCAGCCAAGGACATGATGGGATAGACTGCGCTGCATGTGGCATCTCAAAGTGGTCACGTAAAGCTCGCACGATTCCTCGTCAAGTGTGGCGCCAATGCAGCAGCCCAGGACAAGGGAGGGTGGACTCCGCTGCCTAAATGTCCCTCTTTGGAAGCCAGATGTAAAGGGGTTAAACGATCGTCGAAACTCTGAGAATGCACATCCTGCGACTGGTCAATGGCCAAGGCCTTTACGATATCGTGTAGACCGCAAAAAGCGGCGTAATGTAAGGGGGTCCCACGGGCCGTGGGACCCCTTTACATTACGGCGGGGGTAGCCATGGCGTTTCGACTGGTCCGTGTGGCGGAATCCAGAAGGGTGCTATTGGGTCATGTATCCATAGCCAAACCGCAAGCAATCCTCGCGAAGCTTGGGAATAGGTCCTTCCCTGAAATCAAATGTGAGGATCTCTGCAAATCCCTCGACGCGGAGCGGCCTGAAGCGACGGCGATACACTGCTGCAAACCGGGAAATACGATTAGCCTCTGAGAAAGAGTAAGCGCTAGATGGTAACTGACGTTTCCCAAGGACCCAGAGAAGAGAACTCGGTCCGCCATCCATTCTGAGAGCGTGTTGTGTTGCCTCGGATGGACCATGCCCCTGTCCCACTGTGCCGCGATCTGCGAGCAAGGTTGTGATTTTTTCGTGGGTCGGGCGGAGACAGCCAAGTTCGAATATCTTTATGCATTCTGTCACCTGCCAGACAGTCCTGATGATTCCAGGCAGCGATGACAATATTAGAGAATAACTGACGTTTCAGCTTGTTCGTGTCGCTTGCGACTTGATGTAAGAGGCCTAGCGTTCAGTTAGGCACGGAAGTAAGTCATTGGCGTCAACAAAGCGTACCGAGGGCTTCCCGGAAACCGTCGGTGGATGCTTTGCCGTCTAGAGGTAAGAACATTCAATAGACGGCGGCATACAAGCCGAGTGTGTTTTCTCCCGTCCATGAACTCCCTCATATCTGGACCAGTCCGCAGATGACCCCGAGGGTCTGAATTGTGGTAGTCCGAACCTCGTCTTGCGTGAGGCGGTTAAGAGGGAATGGTACGTACATCAAGTAGTACACCGATACCATGGTGTATCGCTTTCGCCGGTGGTTCTGTGAAAAAAATGTTCAGGGATGCGAGACAGACCATCAGTGTCGTCCGACGTACCAGGCCCACTGTGTCGGGGAGGAAAGCGACAAGAGAAAGTGGCGTTAAAATCGATACGATAGTATTTATCGAGTTCGTGACCCTTTCACTGTGTCTGAAGTCCTGTGCTGGGCGCCGTAGAAGGGTAATGATAGAGTCGACGCACTGGCAGTCGCAATTCTGGAGTTCCATGGTGAGTATTGGGCCAATTTGACGCCCGTCTTTTCCTCATAAACGCCCAGGGCAGTCGAAAACTACTTGAATATGAGCGGACCCTGGTCAGCCATCTCGAGAATACGGAAGAAATGAGGTCTTGCCAGAGAGGGGCGTTGGTTCGCTGTGAGGGGACGGTAGCGACTCGGAGATAGCAGGCGTGATGGTTAGAGGGTTGGTGCGTGGCCCAATGCACTCGACGTATTATATTCACCTGCAGAAACAATTCAAGCAAAATGTCTACTTAGAATAGATGTGCTG
>Ga0307512_10001681_pt1 | contig 30320 bp, 31 predicted proteins | sample 14_EM_MG_FD_200267 | JGI IMG/M metagenome (GOLD analysis project Ga0307512, IMG submission 200267) | Populus trichocarpa ectomycorrhiza microbial communities from riparian zone in the Pacific Northwest, United States - 14_EM | ecosystem: Host-associated > Plants > Roots > Unclassified | place... | reverse complement strand
AGGTGTGCATCTCGGTGGGGGGTTGTGAGACGGGAGGTTGTGTTCTGTGTTACAATTGGAGGCAGCTCGTTGCGTTCAGAGGGTGTAGATGTTGTGGGGTGTGTTTCTTGGGGGGAATCACGCAGTGGGTGGGTTGGGAGATCTGAATTGGTATTTTCTATTGATATAAGGATAGAATCTATGGTATGTTGGCGACGTAAGGTGTACAGGAAGGAGTAGTGAGAGAATGCCTGGTGAGGCCGACGCCTGGTGGGCGAAACATTGCAGGTATGCATTTATTGGGGGCCGAAGTTACTCGAGGGACAGTGTCCCATCCTTGTCTCAGCTGAGAAAAAACCGACCATGGTGGTGGTAGCGGTTCAAGGAGCCCCCCGGGGTTACTATGTGGTGAGCTCGGAAACGAGCGCTGGCTGGCCGGCCCGGGTGCCATAGTTTAGGGCTGCTTACTTGAGCTGTATTGCGAATTTATCAGTCACAATCGATACGCAGTCGACACTCTCCCAAAGCGTACAAGTCCTCGTTTTTCCTCGAGCCCAGCCAGCCACTGTTCACGAGTCAACCCTTTACCTTTTTTCTCTTTCCTCGTACTCATCTTTTCATTTTTACTCGTTACAATGATTTCCCCAGACTTCCTCAGCGATTGTATTGCCATCGCTGCTCGGCGCAGCATAGGATCCCCTATCTCTCCCATCACCACGCTCCCTCATTCGCCCCTGGGTTTCAACGCCCATTCTGGGGCTCACACTGACTTCTACGGCCTTCCCTCCAACCCTGTCTCTATCTACCACACGGGGGACCTCTGGCCGAGGCCCATCGACCCTGAGGCGCGGCGCGTGCCCAAGGAGGCCAGGCCAATCTGCGAACATCCGATAGCCCCCGTGTGGCGCGAACTAGGTCGACAGGTCTACGAATACTTGGATTCCGTTGCCGTCAAGTGGACGAGCATTGACCCTGTCCGCTTCGCCCAGGTCGGAAAGAAAGCTGGTCCCCTTTTCCTCTGGGTGGGCGTGATGCCCGGGACACTCTCTCGTGACGACGCCGAGGTTGCGGCCGTCGGCTGCAAGGACATTCTCGCGCAGTCTCAGATCACCGACGTCGAGATTGCATTCCGGGAGTCGGTCTTCACCCGGTCGACCGGTCCGCAGCTCCTTGACTACGTCCCCTTCGTATACCCAGACGCCGACGTACGCGGACCATTTACTCCTGCACTCGGTCTGCAGATCGCTGCCAAAGCCACTCCTCACTTCGAAGGCACCGCGGGCCTCTATATCTGCGAAGGTGGTAAGAGCAACCGAGTCTTCGTCCTTACGACTCGCCATGTTGTTCTCCCGCCGAGTGCATATTGTAACGACCTCTACTCCCAAAAGAAAAAAGCCCTGCCTCATCGCGAGGTCATCCTTCTTGGTAGCAAGGCCTACCAGGGCGTACTCGAGTCTATTATGGGTAATATTGGGCGTCAGGCTACCTTGGTCGACTATTATAAAGACGAGCTTGAGGGTTTGGGAGTGGCCGTCGAGGGCGAGGGCGCCACACAAGCTAAGAAGCGGGAGAAGTTTAAGGTCCTGTTAAAGGATGCGGAGAAGTCGATCGAGAGCCTGGACAAATTCCATGGTATGAACACGAAGTTCTGGGGCGCGGAGAGCCAGCGTATCCTGGGTCACGTTGCCTACGCCCCGCCTATTTCCGTTGGTACCGGCGACAAACGCTACACGGAGGACTGGGCTCTCATCGAGCTCCACCGCGAGAAGATCGACTGGAAGGGCTTCAAGGGCAATGTACTTCGTCTTGGTACGGTTTGAAGTATTCCATCAAGGCCGTCTAACCTAACTATTATATCCAGGAACCGAAATTTCGCCCGCCGATTTCATGATGAAAATGTATCCTCATGACGAGACCCGTACTTCCTTCAAATATCCGCTTGGCGGTTTCCTCCAACTTCGGGACGTCGTCAAGGAAGACGATCTGCACCGCCCAAACATGCTCGACGCGGACGGCAAAGAGTGTATCATCGTCATCAAGAACGGCAATGCCACTGGAGTCACCATTGGTCGCGGTAGCGGCATCGAATCTTTCGTCCGGGAGTACGACGACCATGGCATTCGCTCAACGTCCATGGAGATTGCCATCTACCCATACAGCCACGAGGATGGTGCTTTCTCTGCCCCCGGGGATTCCGGGTCCACCGTCATTGACAGCAAGGGATGCATCGTCGGTGTCCTCACCGGCGGTTCCGGCCAGACTGATTCCACCGACGTGACCTATCTGTCGCCATACTACTGGGTTTGGGAGCGTATCAAGGCGGCCTTTCCGGACGCCCACCTCTACCCGATCACAGCCTAGGTGGCGACATCGATATACGACGACATCGGGGACGCTGGCGAGGCGATCCCCTTCCTTTTCTTCTTGCTACCTATGCGACTTCTTCTCCTTCCGTCACGCTCCTTTATCTATGGGCTAGGTGTCGGTGCAGACAGGCGCTTTGGCTGGTGGAGCGCTGTTTAGGTTCGTCTCTTTTTTACCCTCTCATCTCTTGACGTCTAGGCCCTAGACTAATGGACTCGTTGTTCAGGTTCGTCTCTCTCTTTTACTCTTATGTTTCGTATAACTGACCGCCGGGACTTTTAAGGCCCGGACCCAGTGGACTCGTTGGTCACGTTCGTGTCGTTTTTTCCTTTCCTTTTTTGTATAGCTAACGGTCTTTACTCAAACAGCGTAGGCAACAGACTTTTAGACTTGTCGTGTAGGTTCATCTCGTTTCTTTCCTTCCTCCCTTGGCGCAACTGACGGCCTTGACGTCCAGGTCCCAGACGACTGGATACGAGTTGCTGGACTGACGGACAAGCTCGCGACCTTCGAGTGGCATCTACTGAGCATACGCAGACATTCGATTAGTTCTATTAGTTCTCGTAGGATAGTATTTCGCTTTTTTTTCGGACGCTAGCAACCTCATCGTGTACAATCACCCTCCCCCACTCCTCTACCCCTTTCGATCACTTGTATCAACCTTGTATGCTAAATCGACAATGCCGATTTTGTGTTTAACTTGCGCTCGGTAACATAAAGTTCAACACCCAGGTAAGTCGGCTTGGGCGTATTGCCTATCTCTCTCTTCTCGCTAACCACTTCGCCGTCGCGACTCGCTTATTTTTTTTTATCCTTAAAGCTCCACTTGTGAACCTCGTCCTACGACTTCGCTCTCACTAATCAGCAAAATGTCAAAAAGTATGTAAGGGTAAGGGCCTTGTCCGATAGATGACACATCGCGCGTGCCAGGTATTTGTCTGGGAAAATATACTGCGTAAAGTAAGCAGCTCAGGGTACAGTACTGATCCATGTCCGAGTCACATTACAATATAGCGCGCCATGCCTGCGGCGCAATCCCTAGACGACGTTCGCGGACGCGGATATCATTGCCCCACAGGCGGATCATCTTTCCTCGACCGGAGACTCCCATAGGAAACCATACTTGAGTTAGGCATATCACGAGACGTGCTGAAGGGCGAATTGTGGTGGGAGGAAGTAAAGCTGGTCTGAGTCGAATGATCGTCCACAGCACTTCTTCTTATCGACGACTTGGGTGGGTACCTTCCTATGCGATGCACGTGCCAATTCTCCTCCTCATCGCCACTATCCTCGGCTTTGCGCTTCCGACGATTGCGACTGGCTGATAGGTCCGTTGGAGACTCAGTAATGTCCAGGCTACCATCGTTGTTGATGTCCCAAGCAGAACCTAGGTGTCTTTCGATAATCCCTAGGAACACCCCGGCGGTTCGGAGCTTCTCGCGAGCGTCTTGGACTCTCTGTTCCAGTTCTCTGTCCTCGTCTTCATCAGTACCCGATTCAGTGTCCGAAACGTTGCCTTCTGTTATATCGCAGTAAAGTTCGCGGAATAGAGAGCGCATTTCTTCAATGATCCTGCGGCAAGGTGTTTTCACAAGACCCCGAATGACCTTCCTGGAAAGTTTGTAACCCCCCACACAATTCAGTTTCCCATCGCCACCCCTGACGACGCCCGCCTTGTCGGGTGCGGAGTATGAGTCAAATACAAATCGCATCGCTTCCGCGAAGTCCTTGGCCTTGTCATTTCTGAAGCGGACGACCTCATACATAAGCACCCAGAAGAATGATTCTAGATCGTCGGAAACTTCATGCGGTCGCGACCAAGGATCTATCAGGCGTGCTATGGATATGAATTGCCATGTTCCCTGAGCATCAATTCAGTCAATATATCAGTGCGTAAGAGATATATATCTGCGAGTAATTACCGTTCGTGAGTGTCGCCTAGGTTTGGCAACTGCGTCTTCTTTGACTTTCTTCAATAAGTCCCAGTCGATTAAGATTCCAGTGCCCTTCTCCGTGATGAGGATATTTCCTGCGCTGACATCCCGATGTAAGATCCGAGTCTTGCTATACGCATCAGTGTGAGCTATTGGCAAAGTCAGTTTGTGGAGCGACGCGGGGAAAGCCTCCCTCACCGACGACGGCATCTCGAATCACCTCACATAACTGTCTAGTCGATTTGAATCGGTTCAGAGGCATCCCAACCGTTTCGAGAACCAGTCGATAATGAATGAAAGGTTCGACCACCGGACGACCGGGACACCATGGGTGATTTAGGTAGTCCGGTGTCCTTGTCCGTTGGACACCCACAGATGCGCGAACATGGCCATCATTGATTGTTAAACGAACGTCACCGGCGTGACCCATCTTTGCAATATGCCGGACCTCAGCGTCATGTATTTCACGATAGACGTCCCCTTCCTTTTGTATTTCTGGATGATCAACACGCCAGAAATCTTTCAGATAAACGAGTTCGCCTCTCTCGACGTCGAAGGCAATGTATCCGAATGTGGCGCGTCCGATGAGTGCTGTCGTGGCCCATTTCGCGCTCGGCGTAATGTAACGCTTAGGCCCGTCGTCTGGAGAGCGATCGTCCCACACAAGAATCCTGTGAAGATGTCCCTTCTGCACATTTTCGAACTTGGGGTACGTCTGTAATTTTGGAAGTGCCAACTTGGCCTCATCGTCGTCTGCCGGGGATACAGTGGCGTCATATCCGCGATCGGCTGGGGAAAGGTGGTTGAACCTCCACAAGAATTCAAGAAGATATTCATCTGCCAAATTAGATGGTGCAGTATAGATGATCCCGCTGCGATCCTACCGGAGTAGGCGAAAGGTATCTTCGACCACAGCAACAGAAAATGAAAAAGCCCGAAACTGAGAGCGATGATGGGACGTTGCGTACTCGATGAGCTGTCCACAAGTCTTGTAAGCAGGGTTGGTCCAATTGACGTGACAAGTGGCCTTTGGATTCCTCTGTAGTTCCTCAATTTGTATAAAGGGATCATCCACCTTCCGTTTGTTTTTGATCCATAACTCGACAGTTCCCCAGTGGAATTCCCATTCCTGCCCGCTTGCGGAGTGGGAGTTAGGGGTGCAAGATATAGCTGTGATGTCTGGTTTGTTGCCAAATATTATGCTAGGCCGAGAGGTTGTGTTCTTGAATTGTAAGTCGGGGCATAATCCTGAATCCTGAATGGCAGCGACCTGGGTGGCACTCAGCGCGTGTGTGTATCAACAGAGGAGGGGGCCCACAAATTTGTTTTCATTCTGCAAGACCGGCTCGTGGAAGGAAATTTCGCTCTGCGGACGAGGAGTGAGGGCATTCGGGACAAATTCTTCCAAGAAGTCCTTCACGGGCATAGGCCCAACGAATTTGTTGCGTATGTCGAACGTCATGTCAAGGTAACATTCTAAGGCTTGTTTGGGAGTGTGGATGTGTGGGCTTTGCTACCAGGAAGGTCTCTCTTTGATGGCGTTGTGTCAGATAGAGCTAGTATAACGGAAGTGGGTTGGGAACTGGTGGGTGTACTGGGTTTAGGCATAGGGTAATGAGAGCGTGAAGGGGGTTGACGCTCGTGGGTGTAGGCTTCACTCACCTTTGGTCCTAAATACTCGGATGAGGGTTCGAAAGTGATTCAAACTGCGAGAATATCCGAGGGAACGTAGGTCGTATCTGGTTGTGTATGATCGATAAGAAAAGTGCGTGCCACAACAACTCGAGGAACAATGGCACAAGCAACTTTCGCCACCGCTGAACTGAGCTCAGGTCGCGGCATTGATATTGGAGGCGACGCGCTGGACCACGTGATCATACAACCTGCTTTATGCGCGCGTGATGCCGGTGTCACGTGTCCGTCATAAATTGCAGTTGTACTTTCCGCGACAACTCGCCGTGTAAACGAACTTTGTTGCTTCGTAGGTTCAATGACACCTAACTCCGGGTTGAAACAACGGTGATTTCATCAGACAAGTAGGTCTCTTGTTGACGTGCTATCCTATTCATTCGTTCCAACCCCATGCCCAATGCCTGCGCGCCTGACCACAAAGATGATTGACTTGAGCGTGACCATGCCGACACCCTCCTCCGGTCGGATTCATTCCGACAAGCGCCTTCGAGTTCCAGTTACAGATAGAAGTTTAACAACCCATCACGACATCCGAGCTGCGCGCGAGTCGTCAACCCATCGTAGATGCGTATATGCTCGATGACGATATGATGACAATAAGGAACCATTTAATTCACCCACGCCCACGGATGAAGAACGGATGAAGAATACATGCATCGCAAACACAGGACGCCGCGAGGGATATGAGAAGTCGCATAGATAAACGCGAAAAACCGGTGCTTTATTTCAACCATGGGGTAGACCTGCAGCCCGGAGAATTCTCCGGGCTGCCATGCTGGTAAATTACAGTCATTGACCTTCCACAGTGAAACATCCGCCAGGAGCCCCTTCCGTGATCACTGTTGTTGAAAATATCATAACTTCTGTTCCGGCTCGTCCATCGTTGTTGTAACTCGAGGAATAACAATACCCGTCTTCTAAGAAGCTCCAGTCCTTCACGCATAGCGCGCCCAAGTAGTTCAGCTGGAACAGCTGCACTGAAACCCGAGCATCTTCGTATCGCCGATGCCACATAGCCGCCTCTCCTCTCTCGTCTCAGCATCTAGCTCATCGCCTCCTCTTTCATCTCCTTCTCCACCCCAAGGCTCAAAGGGATTACATGCCATCTGCGTTTGAGAAAGCGATGGCGAACGTGAATCTGGTCATCAAAGGACCGACGCATATCGAAGGTGCTCACCTGCATCACCTTTGCCAAGACATGGCGCCCATTTTGCGCATCCGCCTCGACTTTCGCGATCACCTCCTCCAACACCCATTGCCTCAGGACGAAACGAGGATTCGCGAGGCGAGCTTCCTTCTCACGCTGCGCTTGCCAGTCGCCTTCCAAATTCTCCTCACTCGCGCTGACCCATTCCTCTTTCTCGCTCTCAATACGGGCCGCGTACTTCTCGAGCCAATTCTTCCACTGCTGAGAAGATTCGCCCCCCTGTTGCACATCGCCTGTAGAGGTGAATCGAAGAAGAGTGTCGATGAAAGCGTCCGGAGACGAGAGGAGTGCCGGCCGGAAGCGCGTTAAATGTCTGAAGGTGAGATGAAAATCTAGCTTGTGATCCGCCAGCAGTGCGAACAAAGGTTGTATCAGGACTGCATCATCCGTGTCATCGGCACGTCTAAGTCCGAGTCGCTACGGTGAAGTTCTTAAGATCCACGGAGGTTCACAGCCATGTGGAACAGACATACTTGATACATTTTCTTCTTGTACTCTGCTTCATACTCGCGTTGGAAAAGAGTCTTGAGCTCTTCTCCTATGAGGGTGATACCCTTGGAGCTCCAACTGTTTGTTTTATCCTTCTTAACTTCTTTTGTCCAACCTTCGGAAACGGCTTTGTTCCCCGATTCTACCTCAGCACCGATTAAAGGGGCGAGGGCACTGAGCAACGCTCTCAGCGAATACAAACTGTTCGCTCAGTGAGCGCGCAGGACAGTATCACAGTCAAGAGCACTGACATCATATCTGGTTGGGACTGGAAGAAGAATGGCGTAAACACAGGCGATGGTATGACACTAGAGGGAGTACCTTGTACGCGTATCTGCCTTCTTGGTCTGTATGATTGCAGACATGCATAGGGTCAAATATATCCATGAAGGCGTAAGGTCCTAATGCACGCGTCAGAGATCCACCATGTACACCGCGCCACCCCCTTACCATAGTCGATAGACAATCCAAGAATCGAGACACTAGAAAGTTTCGTGAGCAAGTGCATCGCAAACCCCCACAGAGTTGCAAATACTTGTCTGTATTGATGACACCATGCATAAATCCATATGCCTGCCAGCCTGCCACCATTCTCGCGTTTCTCCTCGTGGACTCTAATACCAGCTCACGTCCCCATGCGCTCCCTTCAGGTCTCTCGATACGTAATACCTGGTCGACGACCCACTCGCCGAGCACGCGGAGCGCCTCTAGATCCGCTCGCTGCTGGCCGCCACCAAGGAAGAAATGTTCCACGGGTGGGTTCAGCGCCTCGAAAGACCCAATACGCAGAAAAGAAGGCGCGACCCGCGTGACGATACACGCGGACTCGAGGCGTTCCCGTATGACAGGTACCGAAGGGACGGATATGATGGAGAGGGAGCGCGTGGTGGGTATGCCGAGAGCGTTTACGGCTGCGTCCTCGCGTTGAGGAGGGGACAAAAAATATGAAAAAAAGGAGAAAGGAGTGCTCACCTTCTGCACACAGGTACTCGCGTACGGACGAGCGGGTGACTGCGAGGCCATCGGCACTGCGCGAGAAAGGCGTTCGACCCGCTCCTTTCAATTGAAGCTCGTATGTGGTCTCAGGGTCGGAAGGATGTGGTGTAACGTCTGCGCAACCATCGTTGAAAGATGCACACGGAGAGCGCGGAAGGAAGAAGAAAAGAAAAAAGACACACGGATTGAGATCGCACGACCGTCCCCGAGTTGTCCTGCCCACAGTCCAAATTGATGCCCGCTGTAGCGGAGCGACCAGGGTGCGAAGGAGACGTCTGCGTCGTCACCCGATATGAGCATCGCGTGGCCTCCGAGGACGTCGATGAGCGCTTGGCGCGTCGCGGCTGCCTTCGACTTTCCGTCCTCTTCTGGTTTCTCCTGCGAGTCAGGACGGCCCAGTAGAGAGGGCTTCCCGAGGACTTCGAAGGCGTCCCCGACATCTAGATGTGGCAGGCAATCCCGCAGGCCAGTGTCAGACAGACCCAGAAGTTCCATATCGTTATGCCTGCTAGCGGGATAAAGCTTCTGCAGAGGTTCGCTGGTGTCCGATTCTGTCGGCTCCGCTGCTTCCCTTGGGTTCAGGGCTTCTCGCTCCGAGAGCCATTGCTCTACGTACTCCCCGTGGTCGAACGCTTCGCCAGGGTTTTCTGGGGGTTCGATCTCGTACGGAAACGGTAAGGGAAATGGGGAGACATGAGAGAAATGGGACTGCGGGGCGGTGAGACGCGCGCGACGTTGTATGGACGGATCATTCTTCAATGTGTATTTGAAGGCAGACACCGAAGGAGTCACTTGATCTGGGGTGAGGTTGTGAATGAGAATCTTAGAGGGCGGGGGAAGTGGGAGGGCAGATATGGGATACTTTGTGATGGAAGCCATTCGAGTTGCGGCCAGTGCAATTCGGGTCATCCGAGGTGGTCGTTATCATTCAAATATTCAGATGGGGATGGAGCGGTGATACGTGTCGCTCCATCAAAGTCGGCCCGCTGTCATCTTTATCTCACTCTTATAGACATGCCTCTCAGGGTTGGCTACGGTACGTGCAGATAAGTCGAGAGCCACCACGATTAGATCCCTCATTCTGTCCTCATCTCAGTTCGTGAACATTTCTCGTCCCCGCTCCTGCAATTTGCCGCAGAAGATCGGAACAAGACCTTCACGCTCGTCGAATGTCCCAGTATGCTGTCTCGGATCATCGTCGAATCGCCCCTGTGCGTTCGTTGACGCGAACATAAAGGTGGCACTGGCCAACTCATATCGCGACTGACCAACGATGAGATAGACGTGGCGATGTGAGTTCAAAGTTCCTGACGTCAATTATCACCGTAATTCGAAGCGATAAAAACATTTTGGCAGTGCTCTTACCGACGCACTTATTGCTGGCATAGCGAACGGATCGAAAGCATACAGACTTGTCGGGAGCTATGTTAGCACACCGTTGAATTGGTCTCCCTCCCCACGTTTGCTATCCCCATGCGTCCAGCTCACACCGACTCGGATGCTGCGCACAGGGCGGTCATCACTGGCGCAAAGTCCGAATATCAGAGCATCGCCGACCTCGAGGGGACGCCCATCGGCATCTCGCGCCTCGGTAGCGGTAGCCAGACCATGGCGTATGTCATGGCCCTTCAGCAGGGCTGGGCGACGGACGCGCTGCAGTTCAAAGGTGCGCGTTTCTGCTGCACTGACTGCGTGCCATTTTCCGCTTCAACGGCGCCCGCCCATGCTAAAGAATTCTGATTTCCCGAAATGACCTTGATCCCTTTTCGGTCTAGTCAACAACGACATTCGCGGGTTGATCGACTCGGTCAACGGCGGATCCACGAGCGCTTTCATGTGGGAATGGTTCACCACCAAACCGTTCGTCGACGCCGGCCAAGTGAGATTTGTACGTCACGCACCCCTTCTCACTTGACCTGGCGGCACGCGCCCATACCCATATGCACGTTAATCACACGCCCGACGTGATGATGACGGTTCGGTTTGTGATTCTGCAGATCGGCTCGGTCCCCACGCCGTGGCCCTCGTGGTTGATCGCCGCTCATTCATCGCCAGACCGTGCACCATCGCACGAGCTGCACACTTTCCTTGAGGCCCTTTCGACATATGTGGTTGCTTTCGATGCGCCAGAGAACCGGGCTGGACCGAACGTCGAATTCATCAAGAAAACGTTTGGATACCCTGAGGAAGACATTGGCGTTGAGTTTATCCTTATACGCGCTCAATGATGCATCACTCGTCTTAACTCGGCACAAACCTAGGCTTGGCTCGACACTGTTGCCTACCCCAAGAATTGTTCCGTCATCCCGGAGAAGGTTATAATCGATACGTTGGCGTAAGCGCTATATACTTCTAGAAGCACCGTGACTCGTTAACATGGTCCTTATGGACAGCACGCTTGAGAAGGCAGGTGTCGTGAAAGCACCAGATGGGCATCAATTTGATGTGAAGACCTTTATCGATACGACGGTGGTGAACCTAACATGAGATCCAATGCTATAAAAATAACGAATGAGCAATTTGTATGTCTGTCCGTATATCCTTTGCAATCCTAGAGCAAAACGTGAAAGATGGTACTTCTAGAATATACAGAGCCACGTGATTGGAGATCTAAGCAGGGATGGCGAAAAACGAGTGGGACCTGTTGTCCGTGAGAGCGATGCATAATTAATATAATGGTTTAAAATGTGGCCGTATTCTCGGAGACAGTTGATGGATTGATATAAGCAGAAAATTGGCAAATTCAAGGTTCGGGCAAAGGGGTGGGCGCAAATGGAGCTTGCGGGTGGAACCGATGACAAGTGGATCCCACCGTTGACTGGAAGGCGAAACTCAAGCCGGAAGCATGTTTGACACGAGCCTACAACAGGCAAGTGGAAGTCATGTATTAGCACTCCGAAATTTGACACCATGGAGGTAAGGACAGACCTGAGCCATATTCGGGACAGGGTGCACCTCTCCATAACTATTTCCCATTCCCGCTCGGCGCGGGCATCTCCGCGCAGGGCGTCCAGGAGAAATTGACGCCCTTCCTTTGTACCTTCGCCTTCTAGAATCCACTCACAGTGCCATCTCTCGCCAAGTCCGGGACGCACGTGCGGGGGTAGACGCGCCAGCCACAGGTACTTTTTGGTACGTGCAAAGCCATTGGGGGAATGTGGGCTGCGTACCCTCACAGGAAGAAGGACGAGGGAAAGCTCTGGTTCCCCACGGGGCAACGTTGCGATGAACCTCGGGTTGATTGGCGGAGAAGTAATGTGGGCGTAATAGAAGGGTGAAGGGAGTGAGAGGGGCTCCGGCAACGGGAGCGGTGCCGAGGGGATGTACGGCATAAGGTTGGTGCCATCAAAGATCATCCATGACTCAGAGTCGGATGTGTTATCACATGATGGGTCGCCTTCGTTCACGAAACCCTCCGCACTGACGGGGGGCAGATATCCCAAATTGCAGACGATATCCCCGACCGAAAGGTGCTGCCAGAGCTCAGCGTCTTCCAATTGCGCTTCGCAGGCGGCTATTGCGCGGTGATCCATCTCCGAACAAGGAAAGTAGACACGCAGGATCGGCGCGCGCAAGCGGGATACAGCTGCGCGAATGTCATGTGGTGTATGTGATGCGAGGGTCGGGAACAACTCAGTTAGACGAGTCGAATTGGGCGAAGGGCTATCCCGACTATTGTCTGTCGACGACCCACTCGAATCCCTCGTGCGTCCAAAGTTGAGCTTTGTTCGCCGAAGGAGTGACTGGACATCGGGTGCTGGACTGGGTATCATGGACGTGCGCCTCGGGCCCCTCCAGCTCCCAGAATAAATCTTCAAGCTGAGAGGATCCGCGGATGGAGGTGGTGGAGGGACCTTGTTTCTCCCCAATAAGGACATGCGAGAAAGGCTCCGCCTGGGGGGGTCGGCTTCCTTGCGACGAAGACATCCTGGGGTAGTAGGCGCAGAAAAGAATCTGATATGTCCCCTAGTCGTTGCGTGGTTCTTACTGTCCCTGTCATTTGAGAGGAAAGACAAAGGAGCCGGAAACACGAGCTCCCGTCCACCCTGCTGAGCGGCACTACGGTATCGCAACGAAGGATCCTCTAACTCCTCCGGGACCGGTGATGAGGAACTATGGATGATGGCCTGCAAGAGTAGAACCATGCGTGAATGGGCTTGGCAAAGCATAACGTATTTTCGTGTTTTCTCTTCCAGGTCTTCAATTTCGCGCTGAGCCGAAAGTGTCGCGAGGGCATCAGTGGGGTAATGATGCAAAGGTAACTGCTGCGAGATCACTGATAGGCTATCATTATCATACATGTCGTGGAGATGCTCGGTGCTATACTCACTGAAATGGTTGAGATCACTGAACTGAACGGCGATACTGCTGCGAGTGTCGACATCGGCGTGACGAAGACAATATGAGTAGCCGGGGACATAAGCGGATAATATGACATCCCGGAGATTGGGGTGCTGCAGAACGTGGCTATATGCTGCGCAGGTCAGGACAAGCGACTGGAAGTCATCCCATCGAACGTAGCGAAGAAAGTTGGCAAGGACGCGAGGCTCCTGAAGCACGCTAACTAGGGAGATAGGGGCCCAAGTAAACATAGGGGAGAGGAACGTTGATGGTCTTGGTCTTGATTTTGCCGCAGCAGCATGACGATGTTTATGGGTTGGGAGTAAGGGAAGGGGTTTTGAAGATCCGAGTAATTGTGACATCGGAATGGAACGAAATGGATTGGAAGATGAGGAATTGGCAACAGGACATGGGAGAACGACGGCGGGCATGGGTGAGAGAAAGGGCAGGTTGGAAGGGAAAGGACGGAATATCCATGGGTGAGAAAGGAGTCAGGGAGCGTTTACTGGGTGAAATAAATAACAATCAGTGGGTCGGTTTCCACACAGCACGTTTTAGCCGTGCCGTGTCATCCACTAGGTACTTGTCATCCTTAAGGAGCTTACCATTAAGGGTAATCCTTGAACGCCGAGACGCCGAGTGTTCACCGCCGAAGTCCGGTCGGTCAGTGTCAGTGCTCTGGGTCGTCCGTCCCTAAACTGAGCATCGCATCACTGCCAGTTTGACGGGTTCAATTCCCTCAACTTTGATGCCAATCGCGTAATTCACACGCACCAAGGTCGCTAACGTGCGCAGACGTGCCCTGCCGAATAACGGCACAAGTATTAATAGAACACTCAAAGGCACCGACCCATGCACCACAAGCTCCTCTCGACATATGACTTTTGTCAAGTCTTGTCCCGTCGTCCGTCATCTGGCTCCGGGCCATATATATATATATCCTCCCACCATTTCCTACAGGAATTTGTAACAGCGGGCCTCAACAGCGGATCAGAATCGTTGGCAGTGCATCCAAATTTAGCTAATCTAGGCAACGCGCAGGTGAAAAACGGTAACAATGGCACTGGCACCTGTTCTCATGCGTTCCTACGTCCTGCTCTGGTTCCTATCAACATTTTCGGTACCCTTGCCCATGAGCCCAAGCTGGACGTCTTTATCCTTCATTAGGATGGAGGGTTTTTTTATCCATTTGCCCGGTGCACAAAGCCGCTTATACACCAACAAACCTGTAGTGACGATTTGTGACGATTCACATCCTGTACTTACGTAACAATCAGGTCAAGGTTCCTAGGTTCCTTGAGTCAGGTTTGGTTCTCCGACAGAACGGGCAGCTGGCAGGTGCCATCCTTGCTGTACTGTACTGGACTTCACCGGTTCACCTGTCTTCGCTTCTCTTCTCCCTCGCTGTCAGTTCATCTCGTTTTGTGCTGACACATCACCTGATTCAGATTTCGTTCTCGGGCTGACTTGGACAGCCGTAGCAGGAGGCAAGTGAGGTCGGGAATCGGTCTTCGTAGGAAATGACAGCCGTTGAATCGACCAAAAAAAATAATTCACTCAGGACAGTCTCTACTTGTATACACCTTTTACTTAAAAAGCCTGATTTGAATCAGGTCCCGATTGCAGCACAGCGGCTACTCTCACGTAAACCGTCGGATGTTGGCGCCTACTACGGGCTGCAGTACAGCATGTGGGACTGTTTTGTATGCTCATTCTAATCCTACCACAGCACATGCCTTTCATATCTTTGTCTTTGCATTTACCTGTTGGGGTTTTTGCATTGCTGGGTGTCCTGATATCTAGTCTGCCGCCGATTCGGCAATAATTAGAGCGGGGCGCTCTTCTCGGCATCCACTCGTTCTGGGTTCTTCTGCCCGCCGGCCACGCGAGAAGGACACTAGAAGGACATACTGCCGTCGGCAGCAGCGCAGCTGGTTGTTTCCGCCTCCGTGGTTCCGATCAGCTTGCGCAGCTGTTCTGGTTTGTTGGTTGCGCAGATATATTATATCTTTGTCTGTATGCCCCAATGTCACACCCTCTTCAACGAATGGCAATGCTCTGGCTCGTAATTTCGCTCCATCACGTAAATGATCTCATCCTGTAGTAGATGATCGTTGATGCAAGGCCGATGACAAACGTTGTGGTTACTGCCTCCGAGTCATGAACTCAAATTCGTTGTTGACTTCGAAAGCGAAGGCACTCATGAAAAGGTAGGACGTGCGACGACTAGTTTGATTGTCGCAGCCTGGACATGCACTTCATATCTGCCCTGGTCGGTGCATGTATTTTAGTGAATATCTTATCTTCGGGTCCATCGACAGAGATTCACCACTGCATCCCTCGCCTTTTAAGACGTGTCGTTATATCCTGGCGCCATCTGACACACCTTAACTTACCCTCAGGCGTCAATACCTCAGTAAATCTCGTCCTGGGCCAGAACTCTGCTTACCCCCAAACCCGACTAGACTCTGAGGCGTCCGAATATGCAAGGTCGGGCCATGGTCTTTTTTTGTTTCCCCGAAGCAACCCGCAGTTAACCACTTAATTCCAGTGGGATATATCAGGAAACCTGTCAGTCTCTTAATGTCCTTAGCGAGCCTAAAATGGGCTCGCTAAGACGTTTAAAGAGCCAAAAGGTTTCCTGATGCCATTGGTGTCACACATGGGTCTTACTTCACGTTCATCACAAATCAAACGGCCCCAATGATTTAGCTGCTAGATCACCTTGGGTGTCAACTAGTTTCGGCTGGGCTCGATGCCATGCCATAAAGCTCCCATGATCCTTGTTTGTTCGCGACTTACGAGGTCAGGACTGTTAGCCTCTTACGAATATTAATAAGGCTTATCCATATTTTCCTAGCATTGATGACACGAGGGGCACAGCAATCATAGAAGCCGTTATACAGGATCTCCGTACTGTAGTTCAGCGGGTATCTGAGGCGCAGCCTCGTAGCCTTCGGGGTTCGCCTCTGCCACCGGACATCATTCCCCCTTATCACGGTCTCTCTTTTAGTTTAGTCAAAGGCACCCAGGTGTACTATCAACATGAGAAATCCGACGGTATTCAACAAAGACGATCCTGTGCCACATACTATAATTTGCTATAAGCCTCCGGCCATCGTCCTGGTGCTCTCCCCAATGACCGACGGAACCCGAAAATTTGAATGGCTCTGAGGTGGAAGGACTATGATGTCTCCTCTCCAAAGGACATATGTACAGTATTTAAAGGTGTACGGTGTACAAAAAAAAGATCTTGATACGAAATTCCCTATGTATTCAGAATCGGAATGGGTCGCGAGGACTATAATCGGAACGCTCTAGTCACCTCAAAAGATGGGTGACTCGGAACGGAACGTGAAAAACGGAGGAGAGGAGGGTGGAGTGTTGAAATTGATCGTCACGTGTTTGATTACGCACCCGTGAGAACCTGCGGCCATGCCCAGAGACTGCCCAGAGTGGCAGCGCGCAGCCAGTTGCCAACCTCTTCATTGTACCACCATCATGTCTGACGACGAAGAACGATATACCGTATTCCTTGGTTTCTAATTCTCATTTGACGAAGCTAACTTACTTATCCTTTGTAGGCGCGTGCTGGGCCTCAGCAACGGTACCTCGCAAAGGACATTTTCGGCAGTGACTCTGAGCTTTCCGACGCTCCCGATGCAGATGGTACGCAGTTCTATCGTGATTATGGCCACCTTTGTGACCGTCTTTTCTTTCTGCAGAGGAAAATCTCCCACCACGCTCACGCCCGACTTCGGTGCCACCAGAGGTGGGAGAGGGGTCTTCCGATGACTCATTAGACGAGTACAGGCAATCACGGGCGATACCTCAGAAGCGGAGGCGGCAGAAGCGACGTGAACACGTTGAGGATGAGGGACGGGTGGTGCGTGTAGGCAAGGCGCAACGCAAACGCAAGGCAAAGGTGAAGAAGGGTCCCACTGAGGAAGATCTGTTAAATCTCCCCCCCGAAGAAGGTGCGCTCTCATTGCCCCATGTCATTTCGATATATTTAGGCTGACGAGATACCTTGATGGATCAACGTCGGTGCGGCATGGACAGCGAAGAAGCTACGGCTTGATATGGAGATTGACACGATTCTGAAGAGTAACAAAGCGTCCCGGCCAAAGAAACGCAAGAAAGAGGATGACCTGGACCAATTTGCGGATGCGGAGGTGTCTCAACTGCGAGAAGAGATGTTGAACGCAGCCGAGCTCGACGAGCAGGCCAACCGCGAAAAGTTGCCAGCAACGTTGAAGCTGAAGTTGTTACCCAAGGTCATGGGCGCGCTTCGAAAGTGCGTGTTTTTTTCGCTGGTTCTTATGACGACGCTCACTCTTCGGCTTCATCCTTTCACAGGAGCTCTCTCTGGCAGTCTATCGTCGATAATAACCTCTTGGAGGGTGTGCGGCGGTGGTTGGAGCCATTGCCGGACAAATCACTACCCGCCCTGAACATACAGAAAGAAGTTTTTGGCATTCTACCCACATTGGACATCGATACAGCCGTTCTCAAGGAGTCAAAACTCGGCCGTATCGTGCTATTCTACACCAAGTGCAAACGGGTCACACCGGATATCACACGGATAGCGGACTCACTCGTGTCTGCATGGTCACGTCCAATTATCAAAAGATCTGCGTCATACCGTGACCGGGCGATACCAACGGCGGATATGTCTGCGGCCGATGGTGGTGCTACACATGAACGCCTGAACGTGATCCTAGCACGGGCCAAAGAGGGCGAGCGGAATCGCGTACGGAAGAACGCTGTGATGGTTCCTCAACGGGAACTCGGATCATACACAGTGGCGCCGCGATCCAACTCTGGGGTACTGAAGAACAACGTCAGTGTTGATATGGATATTGAGAGGAGGAGGCGAAATGCGGAGAGACTGAGGAGCTTAACGCGAAAGATGATGTAATTTCGCAATTGCGGTGCCGGTGCGGGGATAGTTAGACACGAGGTTGGGTCATGTGACATTCACAAAGGAAAAAAAGAGTCGCTGTGGCTGAAAGGGGCTGAGATTGAAATTGACATGTTCGGGCGCCAAATTGAGTTTCAACATTCTCATTTCGATTTGTTGGTTTCCGTTCGGTCTCGTCTCAGCTTTTGGCTCTTGCTCTGTCTCATCTCTTAACTAACTAACCTTTCCCTTCCCTCTCTTTTCGTCCATCTATGCCTCCCACTTCAATCACTCCTCTCCCTATTATTATTCCTAATCCTCCCCTCACAAGGCGCAGATCTGCCCTGCTATCCCGCGCTCCTTCTCCAAAGACCCCTTCTATGCGCTCCCCGATTCAACCTCCTCTGCACATACCATCAACTGACAACAGGAAGAGCTCGGACAGCTGGAATAGTTCAAATTATGACCCAGCAGATGATTCCGACCTCGAATGGAAACCCGAACACGTCCTTCTCCTCACAAGGGTATATCCTCGCGTTCTTTTTCATATTGTCTTTATCCACTGACCATTTGTCTCTACCTTTTCCAGACTCTCGACGCTCTTCCTGCTAACGTACTCACCCCCTTCATCGGTCCTGTCCCCCCTTCGAACCTGCTTGACAAGATTGCTCGCGGTGTAGCTCAGGCCAAAGGCCCCAGTGAATGGCCTTACTCACTGCGCGCTACGCGCGCCAAACTTGTCGAGCTTTGTCGTGCTCGCGCGAAGGAAGTCTCCGCTGAGCAAAAACGATACAACACCATTGAAGAGGAAGATATGGACCAGGATCTCGAACAGTTTCGTGAGGTGCTCAAACGCACCACTAACGTCAGGCGTCCCCTATACCGTCAAAACAGTATGGACTTCATGCAATCTGCCAAATCCGAATTACGCGGTACGGACGCGTTTTCTAGGTAAAATTTCACCCCATCCCTCTCTCGCTCGTTTTGACCTTCTCACAAACCTGCCTTATTGTAGGACCTCTCGTCGTCTTCATCACGCTGACCGCTCGTTCCCTAACCCGGCCTATCACCCTTATGCACGCCCTTCATCTGTTGATTCTCAAACCCTGAACATCTCAACACCTTCCTCTACTACACTGATTTCTTGTGGTACGGCGGAGCCTCAGTGGAAAGCACCGCCGTCGCGCTCGTCTGTCTGCCGCTCCATGTCTACCATGTCCACCAATTCATCTTCTTCCCTGCGGTCCCTTCCACGTGCTCCTGTGCGGCGCACCGATTCATTCGGTGAGGCCTGCAAGTCAATGAAGCGCGCTCCCTCGTTTAGCGTTGCTGCGAAATACTCGGACGTGAGTTCTGACGAAGAGGAGAACCTTCGCACGAAACAGACGAAGAAGGCGCGTCGTGGTGCTGAGCATCGAACCAACAAGACGCCGTCGATCCAGGATGAAAGTCCGGCCCGTCAGCCTCGTATGAACCTTCAGAGAAATCCTTCCATGTTTGGCCCTGAGCTTCCTCACCGGTCTCCACAGCCTACCACGTGTCCGCAGCCTGCATCTACCGACCTACTGGGACCAATCCCGGCTATGGGCGCTCACCCCCCCCCACCCACTCATTCTCCCCGTACTCCTTGTACCCAGCGTACTCTTCGGCGTATGCGCCCTTTCCCCTCACGCGCCCCACGCCGCATCAGTTTCGGTAGTCAAGGCGAGAACGAAATAGCGTCCGATCCCGTGGACATTATTCCCACCCAAGGTCTCGGTAATGGGCTTGCGAGCGCCTTCCAGTTGCGCTGATTTCTGCGCTCCCACACTCGACTCTCGGGCATCGATTTTTTCAAATCCTGCTTCTAAATGCAGCAAACAGTCCACCTTCAAACACCATCTCGCTCCTTCCGTTCACTAGCTTTATCCCTGACATCACTCCTTCACACGCTCATTTATCCCCATCATTGCTTCGGGATCGTCACATTCATTGCTTTCAGCTTCGTTTTGTGTCGTGTTATCCTCAAATCGTAGTGCTTTTCCCGCCATCAAGGTTGTACTTTCTCCGCGGCCAAACTTCGCCCGGCACTCTCCTTGTTTCACCCGGATCTACCTCTATGCGCTCACAGCACATTTCCCACACCCCTACTTGCACATACTCCGTCATCGGCCAATATCACCTGTACAACACCGTGCATTATATGAAAAAAAAATCAATTTGTTGCCATGTACAAGTTCCTCCGGGCATCCATACACACGTCCGTCCACTTAATTCTGTCGTCGCCCACGGCTCCTGGCGTGTGTGGCTGTCCATACTTTGGCTTGTAACTACCATCATCACTTTTCCGGCCGCGCGCCTTTTACACTCCCTCACAAATCCTACACTTTGTGTACATTCTTTCCTTCGGATATCTCTTTCTACTCTCCCGCTATTGTCTGTCTTTTCTTGGTCGAGGCAGAAGGACGTTTGCAGCGCTGGTCCTGCTACTCCAATATACAAATATGTGATCTATGAGAGAGGGTGACTCACATGTATTTTCTTCAAGTTTCGCTGGAGGACTAACACCGCGGGCCTCCCAAAACCTGCCTATCGACGTCTGAGAATGTCTGTCAAGCCAGGACTAGGAGGAACTCTTGATCAATGTGTCCATGTACTATATCATATTTCGGGTGGTGTAATCGGATATGTAGACTTCCAATGTGTATGGCGCTTACGATAAAATAATCTCAGTTGTGATCGAACGAAGTAACTATCAGTGTAAATGGGTCGGTGGGAAACAGCCCCGTGGTTGGTTTTATTCAGTTACACTCTACGGGTGTGATCTAGACATTCCCGTCTTAATGACATGTCTGGGAGGCGACCACCGAGTTGTCGGGAAGGAGAAGAAGGAAAAGGAAAACAATTGTGTGTGGAGCGACCCTGCACAGTTAGCTGGCCCAATTCAGGTCATTGTTCACTAGAATGGAATATTCATCTATACGACACGCCTGAAAGGTACGGAAGGTGGAGGACGTATGCGCCACAGAATAGACGGGCTCCATCTCATCCTCCCATACAGAATAAGGAATAGCGATTCAAGTCTGCCGGAGCATTACACGGTAAGCAATAGACAAATTAAAAAATTGGGGGGCACGCACAATGAGAAACGCTTATGAGGCCTCTGCCAGCGCAGCGGCAGACGCCTCCTCAGCCTGCGCAATCCTCAGCTTACGCCGCTCTGCGATCTCCGCACGTTTCTCAGTGATGAGCACCGATGCGCGTTCGTCCCATCGATGCGCCCAGTAACCGAGATAGCCAAAAGCGAGCATAGAGACGATGTGTCCGCCGGGGTCTGTTCTCCGACAAAGCATGAAAAACGCGCGCGAGCCAAACACATGCAAAAAAAAAAAAAAAGTCAGGAATGATATATTTTGGGCGAGAGAGGGATGTATGGGAGGATTGGTGGAAAGGCGGGGAAGAACGCACTTTCGATGAGGTTGCGCTTTTGGATGCCGAGTTGGCCTATGCGGGCGCCGAGCCCGAAGAGGGAAAAGCCGAGGATGGAGCTGAGCAGTGCCATGGGGGCAGATCGGTTGGGCGTGTCGCTCCGTCGATGCTGAAGAGGGAAAAGGTAGTGGTGGCTGGTGAGTCCAAGTCGAGTCGAATCGTATGCGTGCGGGGCGGCCTGGGAATCCAACCCGCTGTCGAGCCCTACTGTATAAACACGCGTACATAGAGCTGCACAACACTCACAACTCCGAGTCGTCCCGTTGCTGGTCTTCTACGTACGATGCCCAACAAGCTACCCGCAACAATTCACCCGCGATTTATGGAATACGGGCATTTTGATAGCTCGCGCCGGGTTTTCGCTCGGACTGGATTGCCTGTGGTTCTGCGATGACGACCGGTCAATGTCCTCACAAGTCCCGTTCTTGCCAGTGTAAAACGAATTTCATCGAACGTAACCTTGAACCCCTATTTCTCCAAGTGCTCGGCCCTAACTTGCGCTGAACTTGCGCCTGTCATGGTATCCATTGCACCCTCGTGCGACAAGACGTGACATGCCCATGAACTTAATGTCAGATCGGTCATAAACGTTTTAGGTAGGCGTTGTAGTGGCATTGTCCCCGTTCATGGGGAGGCTGTCCAGTGTCTAGTGTCCGTGGAAACGTATAACTTCCCCTTCTCCCCTAGACCCATTTTACAAGATTAATTACTTGTTGGATCGATCGTGTGGTGCACTACATGCAGGTCAAACCGATGACACCGGGTAAGCATGATTGACATGCGATGACTGTAAATTATAATTGCTGGGCATGGGGACTAGAGGGATCCTGAGGTGGAGGGTGGCCAGCTGGGTCACCGCGAAACTGAAGGGGGTGACGCTGTATCAATATTAATATTAATTCTTTCATTATCGACCTGAAACTCGTCAGCGGGAACTCGAAAGAGGTTTGTGTGTTCAGAATCAAGTTTGCGAATCCGCCAAAAGTAGAGATGGGAACACACGAATAATAGAAACGTCATCGTCATCGCATAGATGAACGCCGCTACTAGTACTGTACAGTACTGCATTAGCGCATAGGAGTCAATCGTGGTGGCTTGAATCTGAATCCGATCCCTTTCATTCTGTCACGTTCATCTTCCTCTCTCTACATCGACGTCCATGGATCCCGACAGCATAGAAAGCAAGTTGGAGGTTGCCCGCCAGAAGAAAGCCACTGGAGACGCGGCGTTCAAAGCCGGGAACTTGACAGATGGTACGTGCTACGACCATCTCCAGACCATCTCATCAGCTTCCCCTTTCATTGATTATACCACGGCTCAGCTCTCAGAGCGTATTATGAGGTGCGCGTTTGATATAGGTTGGATTGATGGCATCATCTAACTCACCGCGGAGGTGGTACTCTACGCCGAGGGTCTGGACAAGTTCGTGCTCAATGCTCTACATCGGTCATTGAACCGAATCTCACGACCCGCTCTTTCTATTTCGCAGAACGGGCGGTATAGCCTCGGCTATGGGATCGGCGGGACCTATTGATAGTGCCGCGGCACCGAAAGAGCGATCAGAGGTACGCTTCTCATCACTCGCGCACGAGAAACCATATAGGCTTGTGGTGTTCATCGTCGCCCCGTGTGCCTCATAGGCCGACGAAATCGTCGAGAAGGTGTACGCGAACATGTCTGCGTGCCACATCAAGCGCGAGAATTGGAAACGCGCGCAAGAGACGGCTGAGAAAGCACTTGCGAAGAATCCGAAGAACTATAAGGCCATGTTCCGCCGAGGAAAGGCTCTCGGCGAGCAGGGATTCTTCGAGCGCGCCGAGAAGATACTCGAGGAACTCATAAAGGAGAGTCCTACAGGTAAGCTGACGTCGGGCCATCCTCTCTTGGTGGCATGCTGCTGTGGCGTTCCGTATCTTACTCTTATAATGCGTGATCCAGATGCGCCTGCTGCCACCACCGAACTGAAGAGACTACGCGCCATCGACAAGGAGCGAGAGAAGGTACACAATCAGAAGATGAGGGGTATGTACATACATGGACTTGCTAAACGCTGCCGTCACTCAGGGCATCTATCGACAGGGTGGCTCAACCGTGGCGGGTTAGAGGCGTCCACGTCCACTGGTACTGCCGAGGTTGTTGAAGAAATAGCCTCACCAGGAACGAAAGAGGCGAGATCCGCTGGGGCGACGTAGGATGCGTTTTTGTTCGGTGTGCTCTGTCTTGCTGTTGTCTCTCGCGCTCAATAAACCAATGTACCACTGCATTTCCTACCGACTTCATCAAGTGCCCCAGCTTTTCAATTATTGGGTAGGTGATACCGACTCGAAATGAATACTTGGGACTCTTCACTCGTGACACCCCCGTCTCTAATGAGTAACTGAAATGAGGCTACAACATGCCTCGTAACATCCCCCCAACTCATGGCTACAGGCCATCGCCTGGAGGCCCTGCACACAGTTCAAGAAGATTGCTTCGTAAGCGATTATTTTGGCCAGGGATGGTCGAAGCCACCAGGTGTGGCGGTTAGTCTCCCCAGACACATCGAGTTGCGTATTGCCCTATAAGGAGGTATGTGCGATATATGAAATTGATAAAATGTTCGTATTATATGCTGGGAAGGAAATGAGGACCACCACTGGCCAGATACTGTTGAACAATGGAATAGTCATTACGAGATAGATTTGGTGCGGGTAAAGATGACAAGGAAACGCGGGAGCGTCAGTCAACCGAGGACGTGTTTTTTGTTGTCATCCATCGCACATGAAGGCGGCATAGGTAGAGAGCCACTCGAATGGCCGTTGACACAGATATGCATGGAAAGTGAGCCCAGCAGCAGCGGTGAGGGGGATCCCACCTGTGCTCCGTGTCAGGTTGTGTACGCACGCAAATAGAGAGGGTGACAAGCGCGGGTCTTCAATTGTCGGATTTCTCTTCGCAGACGCAGATCAAGCCATCATATGCATCATAGGTTGGATGGGCACAAATCCGCTAACGAAGGGTTTGTCACGGTAGCCTTGCCTTCACAGAATTAATTACGGACTGACTGATAGGTCCTCAGTCACGTGATCTATGATCTGCACGTGCAACCCCGCGCGTGTAGCCTAGACGCGTTACGTGACGCGCTCAATCCTATCCGTCAATGTCCCATCCAATTACGCATTCTATCCTCAACGCGTATTTTTCACGAGTCTACAGCCTCCAGGCTTATTTGAATGTCGCTTTGAACTCGCTGACGGACAAAGAAATCAACGATGTCCTGATCTTGCCCAAAGATTCACCTTCTTACGGTCAATTCCTTGCCCACTCCTATGTGGCATTCAGCGATGGGTTGCCTCAGGCCCAACAGATCCGGTTTAACATTGAAGAATCCTTTGATTCAATGCGCGTCGTACGTCCCTTTCTCTTGTTCGGGGCCCTGCCAGTACGAATGAAGAACCACAGGTCATCACGCGAGCTCAAGAAAGGCTATTTGCGGGCCCAAAGCAAAAAGGCGTAAACGTCATTACCATGGGGTATCGCGGTGTATGTCTCTTCCGTACCTCTCAACCTCGTCCTTACGACTCCCTTTTTGCAAAGTCTTATCAAAGTGGCTCCAAGATGCGGGCTGGGGACACACGCTCCGGTGTCAATAATTTCTTTGTGAACACGAATGTCACCTCGTTACAAGAGTCGAACTGGGAGAGACTACTAGGGAGGTGTGTGCTCGTGCCTTTCAGGGGCGTTCTTTACGTATCTTATGTCCGACATTGCATCAGGATCGGGGAAAGTGCCATGTTACATTTGCTGACGGAAGCGAGCATATTCGTTCCGTTACCCAATGAATGTCTTTGCCAGTTGACAGGAATGCCGCTAGTGTTTCTTCCATCTCCAGCTATAGACGTTACCAACAGCGCGTTGACTGCTCCTGTTCCATCTGAGAGTCGTAAGAGGAAGGCTTCGCCACATCCCGAGGTACCTCCTTTGAAAAAGCGGTTCCAGAAAATGCCTGGAGGATCTGAGTGAGTTATCCCCACATCGTACACAATATCACTTAAGCTGCACATCAAGGCGAAGTCCAGCGGACGTACTGTTTGATCGCGGGCATCTATGTTACGCCCGGCCAGCATACATACCACACACTGACGTGATAGCCACCGGCCTTCCGCCAAAGCGTTTGTGTGCATTCATGAGGGGGTACATAGTCTCATATTTCCACAACAGACATCCTCAACGCCCTAAACCCTTCTTTTTTCCTGTCGGCAAGAGCTTCGTGGCAAGCGCAAGACCGTCACAAGAAGATGGAGGATGCACGGCATCTATCGAAATACGTCTTTCCACGCGAGTATGGTCTGACGTCGGTGTTCTCTTCCGCCGTCAAAGCGCACAAGTACTCAGATTGCGCTGACCGAGAAGACGAAATAAAGGTGGGGGTCGGAAATATTCTGCACCATCTGTGGGCGTGCTCATGTGTAGCCCCAAGAATGCCCGTCCATCAAAAACGCCGAAGAGAGTAAAGCCCGCCTTAGACTTGCTGGAAAAGATTATAGGGAGACACGGGAAGTGTTCCTACAACGCTTTGCTGGGTATATCATGTCCCTCAAAGGTGAAACGACCCGAACAAGAAGCTGCTCTTGACTCTAGCATCATCCTGGTCTGTGAATTCATACGACTCTGATCCCCAATGTCTGTATAACCGTCGTCCAGGAGCTCATGTCAGAGGAATCAATACGCATGTCCTCCCAGGGGGTCTCACGCACACCCGATCCACCGCCCTCAGGAGGTTCCAAGGGTAAACCAAGATTCGCTGAATTTGCGTGCTCCCACATCGAGGTAATTGATATACCCAGCCGAGTTCTTTCCCCACTGGGTACTAAAATGGTCTGGTGTAGGTATACCGTTTCGTTGCTTTGGTCACCAAGGCTGTTATTCCAAAGCTCCCTTGGGGAGGCGATGAGAATTTCCGACAAGTCATGACTGGTGAGCTGCAATTTGCGTCTTCTGGTATTTAAGTCCTAAGCCCAATCGATACCTGGTTACTAGCCTTGAAGAACTTCATCTCTTATCGTCGCTACGAAACGATGTCTCTCCATAATATTATGCAAGGCCTCAGCACAACGGCTTGCAAATGGACTGCGTCCAGCGACGCTTCCTCTTCCCATGCTCCCGTATCGGATAGTCTCAAAAGACGCGAGCTTCTCGAAGAATTCATCATTTGGTATTTCGGATCTTTCGTGGCCCCACTATTGCGAGCAAGTCACCATTTCCCATCTGTCGTAACTCTTCTTTCGAACGGATATCCACAGACTACTTTCTATATAACCGAGTCCTCTGCATTCAAAAACAAAGTTCTTTACTTCCGTCAAGATGATTGGGATGTGCTCTGTGCTCCTCTCGTTGAACGGCTCACGAGCGTCACATTCTCCAAGCTGGAAGAGGTAACGCTGCATCCGATATTCACGCATTCTACTTCTATATCGGGATTCCAGTGCGAAGCAGAAGAGATGCTGCGTCAACGAAAATTAGGTTTCTCGTTCGTCCGCTTGTTGCCCAAGGACACGGGCGTGCGGCCTATCGTAAATCTTCGGCGGAAAAGGGCGGAGATCAAGGTAAACCACCTGACGTGGTCGTGTAAAGAGGACCTGACACGATGTACTCCGTCGGAAGTTACAGGGGAAAACGAACGTGCGTCAGCAATCCATCAATGATATTCTCCAGGCTGCATTCCAAATTCTCACTTACGAGAAGGTGAGTCCTCGGAATGTTCTCCTGCCTCAGTCGCTTACGGAAACAGACCGCGAGGCCGGAACTCGTCGGGGCATCCGTATTCGGACATAATGAAATTTACACACAGCTCAAAGCCTATCACACCCGCCTAATCTCCAGTAGCCCGTCCGGATGCGTGTAAGACATACCCTTTTAATCTCCTCCCGGGCTTAAGTCACCGATCTCCGGGCCCATTCTTAGGCCAAAGTTGTACTTCGTAAAGGTGGACGTACAAGCATGCTTTGATACGATTGAGCAGTCGAAACTTCTCCAAATCCTACGGGATGTTCTTTCTGAGGTATGACACGCGAGCGTCTCCTGAAGCGGGTACCTTACTATAACCTCCTTCAGGATAATTATGTTCTCCCGCGCTTTGGGCAGGTCATGCAAGCTGCAGGCAGGGTCAAGCGAAAATTTGCTATGAAGGCGCTTCCTGACGGTTAGCTATTGCGTTTCGGACTTCGTGATCCCACAATGTAACACTGATTGATCATTTCTCCGCCTAGACGAACACCCGCATTTCTTGCGATACGCGACTGAACTGGCGGCAATGCTGCGGCACACCATTTTCGTGGACCGTGTCGTGTATCACTTTTCTTCGAAATCAGAAGTCCTCGAGCTCCTCGAGGAGCACATCACGGAGAACATTGTGAAAGTACGTTGCTGACATTGTTGGGAGATGTTTGGGATTGCTAACGGCACGGTCAGATCGGCCAAGATTACTACCGCCAAGTGGTCGGGATTCCACAGGGCTCTGTTCTGTCATCCTTACTCTGTTCTATCTTTTATGCGGATCTCGAGCGAACATGTCTGGACTTCACTCAGGACCCGATGAGCGTAAGTTCACTTACTCAACTAATGGAATCCCCTAAATTCTTTATGTAACAGCTATTGCTCCGGCTCATCGATGATTACTTATTCATAACCACAGACCTTGCCAAAGCTAGGAGGTTTCTTGACGTCATGATTAAAGGTAAGGAATTGACAAATTTGTTTATCGTGTCTGAGAATGCACAGGACACCCTGAATACGGATGTTTTATCTCGTTGGAGAAGACACTGACCAATTTCGAATGCGCCCCGCACACTGTGAGAGTTACGGAACCGGAGCAAAAATGTGTGTGCCAAAAACGTTGGAATCATCGATTGACATTTACTGGCAATAGCTTTCCCGTGGTGTGCACTATTCATCAACATGGACGATCTGTCAGTGTCAACAGATTACACGCGGTACCATGAGACCTGTAAGTCGTGCTCGCTACGCCCAGTGAATACATCCCAAAATGAAGAATGAATCGATTAGTCATTGTGGACTCTCTTACCGTTGACCGAGGGCGGCGCTCTGGCGTTGCCTTTTTACACAAGATGTTACAGTGCATTTCATAATAAGTAGCTCTGCTGAGGTCCCAGTTGATATGTTATCACAGGTTAGGGAGAGCGAAGAGCCACATAATATTCTGCGATTCGGACCTCAACACGCTCCCCGGGGTGTACATGAACGCGTACCAGAATTTCCTGGTGGTCGGGATGCGGATGCACCACTACTTACGGAGCTGGGGCGCGAACATCCGCAAGAACCTCAAATTCATCCACAGTATTACCCGCAATTCTTCCGACTACTTTCTGAATCATGAAATGTCGTTTTCAGGGACCATACAGCAGGTGGTCCGGTATACGTACGCCGTGATGCGCAACAAGGCTTTGAACAAGGTGTCCGCAGCTCAAGCGGGCAAATGCGAAGTCGAGAAGACGTGTGTTACATGGTCAGTTGATGTGACCTGTTGCTTTTCCGGCTCGATGTGTTGATCTGCTACGGCAGGCTGGGCCTGACGGCGTTCCGTATTGTGCTGGCGCGCAAATCAACTGTGTACAAGTCGCTGCTCAAGCTACTCGACTGCGAGTTGTCACAGGGACGCTACCGTGGACATAAGAAGCGATTCCGCGGCCTCGTAAAAAGTGGCATGATTGTGGTCGATCAACTCTCATTTTGATGGCACCGTGAATCCTTCTTACTGTAACACGAGCATACACAATGCCTACGACTCGGAGTCATCTATCCCGGATCAAGTGGGCCGATAACATTCTCGGAACCGCATAAGTATCATCAATTGCCAGGCTATCGATCAAAGTAACCGGGCGTAACACTGGTATAACTCCTGGATCATTAGCTCCCCATTTTTTCTACAGGCAGCATTTTGTATTCTACAAGGACCGTAATCTACGAGATTGATGAGGGTGTCGTGGGAGAAATTGCGGTATTCTCAATTTGTCGTGGCATTCTGTCGTTCACGTTATAAACTGTTCGAGTATGTGTACGCGCGAGGGGTATCACGCCTGTGAATTTGAGAAGGGAGGAGAGGGAGGAGTTGATCAGGCGTTGCTGGGCCCGTTTCGGGTGATGATCTCAAGGGGGCTCCATTATCTGTCCCGGTTGTCGTTCCAGAAAGGGTGTATGACATTTATACACAGCAAGCAGATACAAATACAAATACAATAGTAGCAAAAATATAGGAAAAGTAGGCGGGAGCATGAAGTACAACAACATAAAACCCAAAGGGAGACCCAAGAATGAAATGGCCCAGGAGAGCATAGCTACAAGGAGGATGAGGTCATGTGCGATATGGTGCGTCGATGCGACAGACGCTTAAGTTACGAACAAGGATGCGGGTGTGAACCCAGCGCCCCAACGAATTCGTCATTCCGACTATCAAACCTAGCTTGGCTGTGTGTATGCTTGAGCCGCCTTGAGGAATTGGGGCATTCCATTGAGACTTCATACGCACTGTCGCAGGGAGTCGATATCCGTAATATCCACAATATACCTTTCGCCCAACACCAAACTCTCGGAAACCATGGGGGGTATGTGGGGTTCTACGTAGAGTGCAGTGCTTCCTGATTCATTGTCTGGTTAAATGCCTGCAGCGCAGCAGCGGGCTGATATGCGGGCACTTCGTGGCCCGCATCGAACACTTCTAGGAACGAGAGCTTGCCGGCGGTCTTGAACTGGCCAACGACCTGGCCATTGACAGTGTAATTAGTCAAATTCGTTGCATTGAATTCGGCCGACTGGGGGAATGTCAGCTGAGAGACGACAGCCTCCACGCCCTCGACGTTGCAAATCCAGTCTGCAGAGAATGCGTAAAAAAACACGTCAATGAATCGAGAGCGGAGATTTGGAAAGGACAGGAACGCATTTGGGGGGGAGG
>Ga0307512_10001680_pt1 | contig 30322 bp, 20 predicted proteins | sample 14_EM_MG_FD_200267 | JGI IMG/M metagenome (GOLD analysis project Ga0307512, IMG submission 200267) | Populus trichocarpa ectomycorrhiza microbial communities from riparian zone in the Pacific Northwest, United States - 14_EM | ecosystem: Host-associated > Plants > Roots > Unclassified | place... | reverse complement strand
CCGGTGGTGACCACTTACTTTCTAGAAGCCGGCGAACGTGAGCGAACGTGAGCAGAGCCGTCAATCGACCGGGACCGATGCCGGTGACCACTTACACGCTAGAAGCCCAGCGAACGTGAGCAGAGCCGTCAATCGACCGGGAGCGACGATGCCGGTGGTGACCACTTACTTCCTAGAAGCCGGCGAACGTGAGCAGAGCCGTCAATCGACCGAGACCGAGACCGCAACGATGCCGGTGGTGACCACTTACACGCTAGAAGCCGGCGAACGTGAGCAGAGCCGTCAATCTACTGCAACCGCGGTGAGTGTCCACTTACCTCCTAGGCCCCGGTATATGTGAGCACCTAGTGCTCTCTATTTAAACGTGATTCTGGAATGGCTACTCACACGCTAGAGGCCGAATGAGCGCTGCCATTTTCGATCAATTATATCGTCTACTTACTGTCTACAAGTCGGCGAATATGAATATTGTCATTCCCATTCATCTACTGGAACGCTGCAGATGTCGACTTACAATCTTGACCAGCGAACGTAAATCTTAGTGATATAGAATAGTTACCGTATGTGTTGAGGATTCTTACTTACCATCTAGAGGTAAGTGAGGATAACTGTGTTAGCCCCCTTCATCAACTATAATTTCTCAGTGGTAACTTACATTCTGCAAGTCGACAATATAAGTAAAGCTCATCTCCTGCTATCCTACGCGATAAGGTCGGTCTTACCTCCTACATACCAGAATGCATAGTGAGCCTCACCCCCAAAAGTGATTTTGTACTTACAATCTAGTAGCCGATAAGCATAAGTATAGTCAGTAAACTGGTGAGTGTAGATATCTTCCTACCCTCCTTGGCATTCTGTTGATCGCTTGGAAAATGGATTTTTGTGACTGACGTTCGCGCTCCAGCTCTTGTGTCTGGGGGATTTAGATGGTTTTTATGAATGCATGTGTTATCGATGGGGCAAGGTTCCGCCGTAGGTTGCACGGATGATATAAATATGACGTCTCTGTTCAACAGTGAGGGGATGATGGGGGATTGCTGGGACGCTACAACATGAACTTTTCCTTTGTTGCATTTGGAGTAGCGGAGGAACGTAGATGTATGTCATGCCCGCGAGCGAGCGAATACAATATGATTGCAAACAACTAACTCCGAAATACAAATGTCACCAGGAATTGATGAGATGCACTACACCATATATCACTGAATGTTTTACCACGCGCTTCATAATTATCGACCCCCACTAGAAAGGCTACGATTATCGCGAGATCCTGAGTTACGTTGGGGGTAAAGAGGAGCCCGGACACGCTGAGGCGTAGGACGACAGAGGAAGCGAGTCATTTACCTGCGAACGATTTTGAACGCTACCAGATAAGACAGAAATCCGAGACTCGTTCGATCTAGCACACGCGAGATTATTCCACAGTAGCATGAACAACCTCGCTCGCTAACCGTTTATGGATGGACGAATATACATACTCCACATATACAAACGATGTACCGACAGCGACCGGGTTTAATTTTTGACAATTATAGGCAAAACAAAGGCGTGGGGGCTGTATACGTTTAACCAATCGGATTTCAATTATCCGGCGCATATCTAAATATATAACTTAGACCATGCAAGGACCTCAACAAAGCTGGTTTGCAAGGATGCCAGGAATAATCTTGAGAGGGGTGAATGCAATCACCGCAAGTGCCCAACCAACCAAACCTCTCATTCCTCGAATTCTATTATTATTGTTGGCCTCTCCTCCGACTACCGATTCGGCTACTAAATGGTTCTTGTTGTACCGAACTACTCGTCAGATTTTTATTTTTAAGTGTCCGCACCCCTGTAACTCTAACCGGCTTTTGGGGAGTGCGAAAATCTGACGAGTAGAAGACTGAAGTACTTTGCCAGTATTGCTGTTGCTATTCAGATGGTAGAATCGCACCCCACTCAAACGACTTCAATGTAGTGGGGAGATGCCGAGACTGCAGTAAAGTATGTAGATTTGGAGCATGACGCCTTCTCATACCTAGACAAAATGCGCCCCGCTTGGCATAACATCGCTACTGTTGACCAGCCCCGTTACAGGACAATTTTGGACGAAGTTTTATACTGCGTCATTACTATTCCCCACACACACTCCTCTCCTACTTGAGCCTGGTGCCATCATAATCCTTTAACAGCCTCTCCACAGCCTCTTCTCCCTTAGCGAAATATCCCACCGACCTACCATCCTTGTCTTTTGAATTTAGATTTGCCCCCTTCTCCAACAACAGCCTCACTACCGCCTCCACTCCCCTTTCAACTGCCCAATGCATCGCTGTACGGCCAGTTGAATCACTAAGATCCGGATCTGCCCCATTCTCCAACAACAGCCTCACCACAGCCTCATCGCCCGCTACCACTGCATAATGTATCAGTGCAAAACCACCGTTATCTGTAAGGTTTGGATCAGCTTTTTTCTCCAACAACAACGTCAACACGGCCTTGCATCCGGCTGTAGCAGTCAAGTGACTTATACTGGTACCGTCTGGCCCCACATGATTGAAATCGGCTCCTCTCTCAATTAAAAGTATCGCCATATCTTCAGATCCGGATGTTACTGCCACTTGTAGTGGCGTCGGATCTCCGCCGTTAATGTTTGCACCATTAAGGATCAGAAGCTCGATGATATCTCCCTTGTCCGCACTGAATCCACTCCGTCCAGTTTTGGCTACCAACTGAAGTGGCGATCTCTTGACTTTATCAGGTCCAGCCGCATTGGCGCCAAAAAAGAGTAATAGCCGTACGAGATATATGTTTCCTTGGCTCGCAGCCAGACCGAGTGGTGTCATGCCGTTCTCGCACAAGCCATCGATATCTGAGGGGTTGAACTGTTGAAGGAAATCGTAAACTTTGTTTTCCAGACCGTTTTGAACAGCATAATGGAGGGGATATTTGATAGTGCGAATATTTTTGGGTTCATCCATCTGAAGGTTGACATTCGAGGGAGTTGTACTACTATTCAGAGGGTCCCGGGATTCAGAAGCAAGCCGTTCGCCAAACTGCCTCATTGAACTTCGCATTTTAATAGTCTCTGGATGTTCCGAACCTAACGTATCTACGAAAACACCTGCGAGCTGCATACACAAATTCCCAGCGTCCGTCCACTTGCCCGCACTGATCATTTTGCTAGTCTTGTTCATACATAAACTGCGAACTCCGCTACAGATCACTTCTTCATAATCGCTGCTTTCAGCCGGAGGCGATTTCACAACATGTAAGACCTTCGTAGCATTCGTGACGTCCAAAAGGTCGGGAAGCCTGTTCTCCTCAAACAAAGCAGGAACGACAATTCTGTACGCATCGTCAAAAGTCGCCAGTCCGGATCTCTGAATTATATCTGCCAGTACACGCACGTCGTCATTGTCCACTTTGAGATGCCGGCTACCTTGAATTGCGTGGAAAGTTGTCTCAGAAGTGATCGGATTGATCCAGGCGGCTGCAGCGGTTAAAAAAGCTGAAAGTATATATTGAGAGCACATATGTGAAAGAGACGTAGTGCTGATCATGCCTTGGATCGGAAAAGCCGAAGATTGGTTATTGATGGTCGTACAATTCAAAATACGGGATCCGTGAATATCGTGCGTTCTACGGACACTGCTGAGATCAGGAACTTCGATGCTGTCGATGTCTCGCGAAATCCACCAGTCGCAAATTATACACCCTATATCCTTAGAACTTCCCCCAGCAAAGTTGAAGAGCCAGAGGTTGGCGCCACGATCCGAATTAAGCCGGAGATGAGACATCCATAGACTGAAAATTGCCTCTATGTCCGCTTGATCAGTCTTCCATGGCGTCCATCTATTATCAACCGTGTCTCGCATTATTCTTGGCTTCACCCACCCCTCTCCACCGTTACCAGTCGCGAGATCAACTTTTGCCCTACACTGAAACACTTTCTCATTCGAGGTTGCTTCGCTTTCCGAAACCATACCCGGATGACTCCAGATATGGTTCATGAGGGCATCAATAGTTTCCGTAAGCGTTGCTACTGTTCCATCCATTTCGCCACGCCATCTTAATCCGGCAAGCTCAGAGAGCCTAATCCTGATCCGAAAAACACGTGAAACAGAATTTGCATAGTTTTCCTGCTCAGCCAACTCAGAAGAATCGCCGTCATGAGAATCGTTCGGCGAATCGCCCCCGGTGACAATGTTCCAGGTCTTGCAGCCGGCCATCTGCCTTGCCACAAAGTCGAGCTCATGACTTTCTGGAAGCTCCTTGACAGAAAATTGCTCCTCATTGCCCGAAGGGATTTCTCCCACCTTGTATTGTTTCGCCTCTGTGGTAAGGTTCCTACGTAACAATACTCGTAATATAGTCATGATGAACGTAGCGGCGAGCTGAGCAATAGATGCTGAGAAATGCATTCCTCGAAGGCTACAATTCAGTAAATTCAGTTAGTATCTTGTTCAGGGAAGTGGCTATCATGAAGGTGCCTCACCCAACGAACTGCAAGACAAAGCCTGAATATTCCATCAGTAATTTGGCAGACTAAGGTGAAACACTGCCGAGTCTTGCTTACCACCGATGCTAATAACTGTACCAACATTTGTCCAAAAATGAAACTGCTTAGCCGGGGCAGGCCTCGAGGTCATGATGAATTTCCGATCTTTGGCAGCATAAATAGCGTAAGACTTGAACCTCTGATCGCTGACAGTTTGACCTCGTTGGATCCAAAGTATCTGCATATTGGTCTGATCGGATTTTGTCTTCCATGTGCGCTCTTCCGTGCTGGCCTCAATCACATATGCACAAACAAACATCCCCACTACAACCCCCAAGGTTCCAATAAATGTGAATGGGAACGCATAACCCACTACTATACGCCCCCCTTTTTTCCACTGCAGTCCCGAATAATACGTCGCTGCCGCGTCTAACACTAGCACACCGCTTTGTAAGAATATCCCAATGAGGGCAATTACCCACAACTCCGTTTTAGAAACAGCAGAATTCGACGTATTCAGCGAAATATTTGGTGCCCCGGTCTGCAAGTCGGTTTCAGCATTCAACCTACTCAGCGCAATATTTGATGACCCGGTCTCCAAATCATTGTCGGTATTGAACGTATTCAGCGAAATATTGTGTTCGTCGGCCTCCGCATGATATTCGCTATCGCGAACTCGGTTTTCCGTACTGTCCTTCATTGCCTCATGAAGCGCATAAACCCCCACAGGGCCATCCTTTTCTCTGTGAGGCTCTCTGTCGTCAGTTACACCAGCGTTTTCCCTGTCGTAAATCAGCTGGAGGATATCCGGCGATCCAGCTACTCGGACGATCCCAACACCATTCCAGAGCTCGCAAACATCATCGGAGGTAGAACTACGCATTACCGGTATAAGCAAGGTTCGAGATTCAGGAGTGTAAAAGAGCTAACCTCATAATTTCAATCTCTGCCTGAGCGACTGGTTCTCTAGCTCGTCCGATAACTGCTCTTAACGATTTGTTTCCAGCTACTCGTATGGCACAGGTAACCGCAGTTATAATACCAAGCGGTGCACAAGCAAATATCACATGTTCTAGCCAATGCAAACTTTGACTTAAATATTGTTTTGCAACCTGTTCTCCGAAGAGTGCAATCAACGGCGCTATAAAATTGAGTTATGAGTGAGCCACAGCAACCTTAAATTCGGCAATTTTCAATGAGGGGGCACTACCAAGATCGCTGAACAAATTGTTTGAGAAATCGTCGCCTCCATCAGCGGCAACGGCCAGAAAGCCATACAAACAAAAAAGGAGTAAAACTGGCACTTGCAACGAACCAAAGAACATTCTGCGACAAGATATCGGATAAAAGGTCTGTCGTATGTGTGGAGCCTTCACAGTCGAATAGTTACTATGATATCTAGTTATAAAATGGTGTAAACTGAGGTAAAGTTTGACTGAGAGACTACTCACAGCGATCTAACCAAATCATCTCTTGCGGCTTAAAGTATTTGAGATCGACGCTAAATTAACCACATGCACGTCTTCCACAAAGCAGCCCGCCAGCCCTGAGAACTGATCATTTGTAGGCTAAACCTAAACAAGGCTACGCTAGGCTGCTGATTGTGCCGCTGCTGGCGCAATGTCTTGAGAATTGTTGACCAGCAAAGTGAACCTTGCATTCTAATGCAGTTGGTGTCTCACTTTCACAAACAAGCCGGCATGCCTGAGCATCGTGACCATGCGGGAAACCTTGATCCTTGTATTGCATGCAACCACCACATCGACCAAACAAGCCCAATCAACCCATGTACTCCGGTATGGAAGGCGAAATCGGAAATATTTAATCCCTGCTTCCGTAGAAATTTGTTGCTAAAATATTCCCAATTTCGTCTTCCTTACCCGAGTACCGCCAACATTACGTCCACCTTGGTACCAGATTTTCGGGGGTTTCAAAGTTTTTCATAGGCCCGCTGTTCGCAGCATCGACTTATCGTTTTCATTCGGGCGTCGCTGATCTCATAAGGCATAGCATGTACTAGCTCCGGAGTACTAAAATAGTTATAATCATTGAGCAATGAGAAGACAAACTTCCTCGGGTCTATCGCCGGATGGTCTATCGTCGTGGTTCCGCGAAGTGCTTCCGCCGCATTGCCATATGATCCATTTTGCCATGATTTAAAGCATGCTAACGGCGTGACACTATCGTGGGGTCAATCACTGTCAGATTTATTATCACCATAACGGGTATAATATATCATGATAGTCAGCTAAACTGATTCATACATAGTTACTCGACCATATTTAATTACATTTGTTGTAATAGTGAAGAGGAGAACCGTATGAATAGACTTAGATACAGAGGAGAGAAGGAGAAAGACGCGAGTTATATACAAGAGAAAAGTGTGCCTGCCATCAGCCCCGCTAGCGGTCAGCTCGTGTCAGCTCTATGTACGGGTATACATGCAACAACACTCTCGTTAACGTGCAATTGCCACTGCCAGGTTAGGAGAAGCATCAGTGCTCAAAGTAGCAAGTGCATCAAATTTCTAATGCCGTTCAATTTTTGGTCACACGTTTCAATTATACTATTACTTTTCTCTCGCCTGTTTTATTTTACGGATGGAAGAAAAACAAAAGATCTTTAGAATTAAGGTCTCTTGTGGTACGGAAGCTTGGAAGAGATAGATTTATCTCATATTCACTGCTGCATGAATTCTCACCAGCGTGGCAAATACGTTTTGTGTTGAAAGTAGAGATAGAGAAGTTTGATTGTGTACTATCTAAGAGGGCCACACGGCCATATATATATGGTCATACAAATACAAATGCGTACGTACTCATTTATGTATAGATATGGTTGAATACCATTAGTCCAATAGTAATCTCCCAGTCTCTCATACGGGCTATCATCTCCAGCCATATTTGTTTGTTTGTAATCATTTTGCATTCACCCCGAAGGGGTGCCCAGCTAAGTTACCACAAGCCGGCCGACCACTAGCGGTCATGGCATTTTAACCCCATCCTCGGAACTTCCTCGGGCTTCAACCGGGAGGGCACAAGGCCATTGAAACTCCCAATCTCTCTCCTAGGCAAAGTCGTCCCATCCTACTTCCCGCCACCCAGTAAAGGACATAAAGCCACTAACATACCAAGCCCTCCCCCAAAAAACACACCAAAAAATAAAATAAACTAAAACAAAAGAGAATCCTAAAGTACATTCTTGCCCTGCAGGATCTTCAAACCATATAGGCGCGATCTAAACTGCAACTCTTCCGACTCTCCTCCATTCCTAAACCCTGCCCGGCTAACCCTTACGGGGTCGCCAACTTTCATATCTTCCACTGCGGCAGTCATACACCTCTGTAACTCCACGATCATCATCATATTTCGTAACGACCCAACTACGTTGCGGTCGCTCATCTTTTTTCTTCCTTTCCGGGACTTCCGACTCCCCCCTCTTGTATTGTCCTCCCCTCCCTCCAGGTCGTCTTCCATCCCTATCATTTTCCTCCTTCCTCCACGTTATCGTATTCCTGAGTTCGGTCACTCGGTCACCTGACCCTCTGGACCTCCCTCTACCATTTCGTTTTCTGGGATTCCGCACATTCTGTCGGCTTCCTCCCTTTTCTTTTTCTCCCCTATCATCCTCCCTCCCGATTACCGTTGCCGAAGCTCCAGCATGTCGAGAATGCATTAAGCTGGGTGGTGGGGATGTTAATCTCGGTGCTTTACCCGGTCGCCCTGGTTCCGCATCCGATTCATCAATATTCATAGGCGTCGCGTTGTCCTTTTCGACCTGCTTCACCCAATTTCGTGTTGTCACTTCTTGCGCCAATGGCGTTGCTACCCGCTTCCTTGACGCTGGCAGTACTGGCAGTGGCCTGATCGTAAGATTCTTTTTTGGTGTGCATGGTGTCGCTGGTGGCTGCAATTCCGGGTCTGGCGCATTCCCCCTAACTTCACCCATCTTTTTATTTTCCTCCACAAGGCTCGCGACCGTTGTTTTGAGCGTCGACACTTCCGTTTTCAGGTTGTCGATTTTCGAGTAGAGTTTTGCGAAATGCCCTTCCATAACTGAGATAAAGGCCTTGCCAACCAATTCCTCAACTATTTCAACTGGCAAATCTTCCTGTTGACCCTCGTCGGTAAAAACCTTCTCAGGCGCAAATCGTTGTTGTTGTTGTTGTGGGGTTTTAGAGCCCCCCGAACTCTTCTTCTTGGGTGCCGGCACCTTGCCTTTCCCCTTCTTCTTTAATCGTGGCTCCGCTCCCAGAAGGGAAGCGAGCATCGTGGATGCGACCGTATCATCGTCGCTATCTCGGTAATTATCGTAATCGGAATGAGTGGACGAGTCTGAGCCCGATTCCCACAAATTATCTTCGGACATCATCTCTTGCAACAAACTGAAGCGAGAGGGAGTAATTTTCGGAGCTGATGGACCCGCGCTAGGCGTCGGAGTCCTCGAAGGGCGCCCGCCTCTAGGCATCGTGAAGTCCTAGAGATAAAACGGGGCGGCTTATGGTTGGCCAACGACTCACGGCTTGGCAAAAGCTAGCGGTGAGGTGGTGTGTCGAGGTGTCGGTTCATCTCCAGCCATATGAAGGCTGAGATCTATTTGTGCAACATTTTGACTTGCTTGCTTTGTACTTATTGTTTTGCCTTCTGTACCTGATGGGACATAACTCATAACGTCGACACAATCCGCTCTTAAGTCCCAATTGTTGCATATACGGTGGTGGCGAGTGGCGAGTGACTCAGAGTGGCAAAGTCGTCAAAGTTTTCCCTGATGTTTCACTGTATATATATCGAGTCTTTCTCCTTCTCTCCTTCTCTCCTTCTCTCCTCACTGTATCATACAATCTACGCACACAGTTCTCCCCTTCATACCGTAACACCAATTTTGTTACGATATGGAAGTTGGGGAGAACCGTGTGCGTGTATTCTATGGTACAGAGAAGAGAGAAGGAGAAAGACTCGAGATATATACAGGAGGCATAAGCCCCTGCAACAGGACGGTGTATCAGACCTGTAACATCATGTACATCTGTAACAAATTTCGAAACTCAGCAATGAGTGATGAAGTATGTTTCTAACATCTTGCAATATATAACCTCCCTATCAGACAAAAAGTAGCGAGACGTTCCTTTTAGCTAGATTCCTACAGCTTCATTCATTTGGTGGAAGAGCTGGCCGTAACTGCAACGATAAAATGCAGTAGAAGAGGGAGAGCGGCAAAATCAGGAACGAATAGACGACTCACCCTGTCGGTGGGTGAGTGCTCTCGCTTCGAGGTCTCTGGTTGTAATAGCACTATATGAGATTGGCGGGTAACCGCCACTTTAGATAAACAGTCGGTCACTACGGGGGTTAGAATTCAACCGATAATCTTGCCATAGACCTTCACTTTATGGCTCTCGCACCACATTAAACAACTCTGCTTTGTGAAACCTCAATCTCCTGGCTTTGTTCTAGTGTTATGACTAGTGATACCGGCGTAGATGATGCCGAACACCGGGGTCAAATCTGCGGTGAATGTCTCGTGAAAACAACTATCATCATGTATATGAGAGATTGTGGATTACATGGTTCGACTACGGGAACCATGATGACGTGCAACGAGTCTGGGAGTAGCATGCTGCGGATAATATAAAACCTATGAACTTAGAGTACTGTGGTTATTTGTATGCCCTGTATTTTGTGTGGCAGTAAAGGCGCCGAGTTGGGATCGCTAACTTTAGGTTTGCGTAAAAAGCGGTTCCGCAATCACCTGGTGCTTGACGAGGAGCTTCTACTTGAATGCTGCTTTCAACCGTTCAGATTCCGCTATATCTCGACATTACCATCGCCGGTCCTCTTCCACCAGGTACAAGGTTTTGTACACCGTGCCAACACCGCCAACCCCACAGCGTGGTGAGAGCTGTGCGGTAAATCGAGAGGATGCGGCTGAGTGAAGTAGGCTGCTAGATTAGTCAGTAAGTTGCCGGAGCCACCATTGACAGACAGCCAGACGACACGGATCGAGTCCCAGAACCGATCAGATTAAACCCCCTGCCGCTCCCTCCCATATCGATTAAAATTATTTCATCACCGCCCGACATCGCACATACTTAGCCTCCACAAATGCGGAGTACTCACGATCGCACTACGCCCCCAAAAGCGAAACTTCATTGTCATACAACGACACAAGAAAATGAAAAACAAAACAATGGCGTAACGGATAGGGAATTTCTGATGAAACGATGCAGCGAACCAGCCTTCGAGATGTACTTGTCACATTGCGAGATGTGCTTTGCGGAGGCGGCTCAGTGCTGTCGTCTGCTGGGGATCCCTGCTCTATTAATTTCCACATGACGTGATGGAATGGGTCTCCATTACTCCACCATAGTAAACAAGGCCGATAGAACATTAAAGTATCGACCTCTCATATGAGAATAACGCATAGCATAAGTAGGAAGAGTGTATGAATTACAGATAGCGCCATTCATTGTGACAGATAATGGTATACAGTTGACCTGGAGTGCCTCCATTCAAGGTGGGAGCTTACCTAGTCAAGAGATACCGAGGATGCTTCGGCAACAGTGGAGAGGAAAACAGGCATATAGTCTACATTGTGTAGCGCATAAGCACACCTCTATACCCTGCTGTTGTGTGTCCTGTTTAAAGCAAGAGAGCCTAAGAGCGCCATATTCTCCGCTCATGAGTGATACTGTATGAAGTGCCAAGACTTCATCAAAAAACTACTCTTGCTTCCAGGTACAGGCACCTCTACAGAGGTGGAAGGGATTCTTGAGTACTATATCCCAGAGCTTGCCTATTACCATAATGATGGTTGTGACTCTGAGCACTGACTTTGTGTGAGGATATATTGTGCAAAACAGTGAAATGCAGAGAAGTCAACCATCACGATGGCGCTCTAACAACCACCTTACTTAGAGAGCTGATGTAAGTGTGCGTTTAATTATGTACCACTTCTCTATCGCATAGGGTTCCGCTGTGCGAATAGAGGGGGTCGATTCCACTCCTCTAGCTCCGGTGGGTTTACTACCAGACGGTAGCCGACGAGATTTAATCTTGGTGCTACCGGATGGGTACGAGACAAACTACGTTCTCACAAATCTGTTTGCAACTAGTTTGCTGGAACTGTTCAGCTCTGCCTAATGCAGTGTTGAGACCCAGTGGTATCAGGGCGGTAAATATCAAACAATCTGTGCGTATACTACACGTGTACGTCCAGCTAGGCGGACGAATGGTACATATATGGCTAGTTTGTGTGTACACAAGACTATAGCATTTAGTACTAAAAATAGTAGCAAAAAAATATAAGACATGGCCGGATTTAAATTAACAGTGATGATGTGTTTGCCAACTTCTTCGATTAGATGTTATTACTTGCATTTTTTAGTAATAAATGCTCACAAAGAGCAGCTAGATATGAAAACATGACACAGACGGTCAATTAACATTCAGTAGATTGCACTGCCAACAGAAGCCCGAAACATGCGTCCCATAAGCTCGTGTGACTCCGATTGGCGCCACGCTCCTGTCTTGCAGAATATTTCCACTAGTTCGTTTTTCTTTCATGACAATGCCCTGTGTCCGATACTTCCGGCATGTCCGATGTAGAATACGGCGCGAAGTTAAAATTCGATACCTACTAATCAGACGGTAACGCTCAACTTCAAAGAAAACGTGCAGAGCACTAGTTGGGTAGCGATCGAGCGGAAAGATTGTATTTTTACCGCTAATTTGAGTGGGAATGTTACTGGTTTGTTGTAATCTACTCGATCTTACGTAAAATGGCGATCCTTAGTATTTCGGGGACTGGAGCTCGTCCACCAAGGTGATGGTCCATGTCGCGAGTTTAGTATGCTATGGCAAGGTTTGAGCTTGATTGAGATAGAAGTCTCGACTTAGAAGCAAATCGAGTTGTATCGTTCTGGTTTATCGTGATTCCCCGTGAGTAACAGGATGTTCAATATTTTCTGTGCCAGGGCTGGAGATGAGAGGGAACCTGTGTTTATCTGAGTTTGAAATTGTGTCAGCGAGAGTGGAAGAGCGCACGTGGCGATAATTCTACATATAGAAAGGACTTTAGGTGTAGTCATGAATTAGCACTCGCGTCAAAATTTGTGTAGTTCGTTACGTTATGGAAGTTGGGGAGAACCGTGTGCGTGTATTCTATGGTACAGAGAAAAGAGAGAAGGAGAAAAACTCGAGATATATACAGGAGGCATCAGCCCCTGCAGCAGTCACCGTGTATCAGATCTGTAACATCTCCGGCACAAGTACACCTGTAACATAGGAGTGCAGGAGTTTTGCTGGACTTTGGCCATACTGTGGTGTGTGGGTTTTAATTTCGGGGCTTCGGGTTTTGTCAGATTCCTGGGGTTTTTAGAGTTTTAATTTGCGCGGAGGCGGTTATAGGGTTTGGTGGGGGTCTTGTATCTTAAATGCCATAGCCGCTTCGCGGCTTGTATGCAAAATGATTAAAACAAAACAAAACACCTGTAACATAGTTTGTTACGATATGTGGAAAGGGAGAACCGTGTGAATAGACTTAAGGTGCAGAGACTGGAGAGCAGGAGAAAGACTCGAGATATATACAAGGTAGTTGGGTGCCTTATGCCCTACCGGCTGTGTGCCTTGACATCAGCTCAGCTGAAGCTCACCTCGGTTAGATTCAAGCAACATAGTTTGTTGAATGTATGGGACGCGGCGAGCGGATGGTAGATGGTACAGTATAGTATGGTAGTAGTGATAGTGATATGGTAGTAGTAATGTCTAACGGAATAGGAGGAGCGCCAGCTATCTACAGACTATATATAGCGCCGGATCCTTATATAAGCAACATAGTTTGTTGGTAATATGGGGAGAACCGTGTGCGTATATAGACTTAGATACAGAGAGAAGAGAGAAGGAGAAAGACGCGAGTTAGATATGAGCGAGAAGTGTGCCCCTTACTACCAGCCCCGCAAGCGGTCAGCTCTATATATACATGCAACATAGTTATGTAGTTTCAGATAAAATAAAACTGTGAATTCATTAGGCAGAGCCATTACATCGTGTATTACTAGAGCCAGATACTGTGACCACTACCATGATAACCACAGACTTACAAGTGAAGGGTATCCCCAGTCTAATAGTGACAAATCTGGGTACCGGACGGAATCCAGTAACGATTGTATGATTTATGACCCCACCGATCTACGTTATGGATACGGCGTGACAATTTCAGATTTCTTCCGCCATACCTTGTGAACGACCCATATCACGCCCCACAATGATGACCGTCGCTGCTGACGATTCATTCGACTCTGAAATATCCGGCAGGATGCGCTATTTCACTCCTCAGCTGTTTCGCACAAATACCCCATATCACCATTACCTATGAGGGAAGGAAGTGGTCCCAATTCATGTCGTTACTTTTGATGGTTGATTTGTCGATCTATCGAGGCCACAAGGTCAGTATACGTACAGTATCCCATATGCGTATGCGTACGCACGTATCTACCCCATATCCTGATACAAGCCATATCCTCATACAAGACCGTAACAAAAGCTGAAACAGATCCAAGTATATATGCAACACAAGTTGTTACAGGTATACTTGTGCCGGAGATATGTTACAGATCTGATACACGGTGACAGCTGCAGGGGCTGATGCTTCTGTATATATCTCGAGTCTTTCTCCTTCTCTCTTCTCTGTACCATAGAATACACGCACACGGTTCTCCCCAACTTCCATATCGTAACACAAGTGACAAAGCGAAGAACGAGTGATTTCAAGTGACTATACGTCTGGTGCGAGGCAAGCACTTTGGTATCTCAAACCCACCGGCTCCCGGGTTCAAACCCGTCGCTGCGGTGTATCCGATGCCGATGATCCGAAAGACCGCGGGACCTAGTGCGATCCAACAACCCGCGGGTGCCGGATGGTGACCGACGTTCAAGTACTTAAGCTCCTAGCACGAGTGCATTTGACACCCTTTTCCAAAGTATTTTTCCAGTACATCACCGCCCAGATATTGTGTATTAACACGCAGTACTCGAGTGGTCTGGGTTGGAACACTAAGGATTGATAACCTCTGCACTGGCGTTTACACCCCATGGGTGTAAGTTGAGACGCGTGCGGTTGGGACCTCCGGCTTCGACAAGTGGCTCGCTATCGATGTCATGGGCGGTGCCTTCCCAGTTGGGCTCGAATATTGCTTCAAAGGGGCAAGAGGAGAAACGTGGTGGTGGTGGTGGGATGCTGGGGGTAGTTGGAGTGTCGTACTAGAAACAACAGTAAATACCTCGGATTCCAGCCAGAGACACCCTCGAATCCGGCTATTATTGTTTTAGCTGCAGGGATCTAATAGTTGCTTGCATACCGCGAGTACACCCGATTCTCTGATTGTTGTATGTTTGAGCTGAGTCTTAAGAACTGTTGGTTGATCAACATCAGGCTGTTCATTCGCAGACAGTTGAATTGCTACATTTACGATCGTCACCCAAACGAAAGCGCAACAAATTAGCGAAAGCCGGGCATATCACGTGCCGGCACTCAGAAAAGGACATCTTACACGTTCCGGGCAATCAAGGCATCGAGGTCACTGTGAAGTTACGGGAGAACGTCAAGCAATAGGAAAGCATAAGAGAGCAGCGCGAAAGCCGTTAGAAAGCAGACGAACAATTTCGTGATACTGCGGCGGTGCATGTCACCCGAACCCTAACAATTCGTGGATACCGCCCCGGTATTTGTTTCATAGGCCCACGGGTCACTGTCTGACTCTCTACTCGCCAAGTCTCTGACTGCGGAAAAACATCCGCCGGCTCCCGGGTTAGCTTAGTTAAGTGCGCATTTGACTTAGAACTGTTGACAGGGATTGTGGGGTTATCCCGAGAGCTGTGTCACCTTGTACGTCCCAGAGTGTGTGTGCATATCGGGAAGTGCGAGAAAGCTGGCTAGGGCTCAAGTGCATACTTAAGCTACTTCTACGGGGAATGTCTGCATTTAACCGGAGTGGACGCGGCACGGCTGGACATTCGGGAAGTGTCGGATGCTTTCACCCATCTGCCTATCTTCATCGTTTTAACGGCAACGGCAATGCACTCACATTCTCACCACCAACGAACAGTTCTCACATCGCCGTACTCCCGCTCTCTCTCGCCCTGCCCCCAGAACTCTAGTGCCGTAATCCACTCTGGGTCGAAATGAGGCAATCAACATAATCTTAAAGGGAATACACGAACATTGAACTTGCGGGGTGTGTTTCTGTCGGTAGCGGGATCCATATAGGTAGACTGTCTGAGTTACGCTTGGAATGCGACCTCCAGACGACGTGCGAGATCGGTACAGTAGGCGCGGAATATCTACGGCAGGGAAGGCCCCACGCTACGCCCTACCACTAGCTTGCTCGAGATGGTTGCTACCAGTTTACCGTGATATCCGCGTACTCCGATTCTGTTTCTGGTAGATGGCTTTTGTGCTGTGAATGCTGTGAAACTATTAGGTTGCCACCAGATCCGGTGTTATCTGCATTGGCATACATAGTGCATAGGATGATATCTACTGCCACTTGACCCTAATTAGTGGGTCTCGCATACCTGACAAGCGCTTTGATACGTTATAGCTGCCTGCAGTCATAGTTTCATTGGCTTCGATCTGACCCCGTTTCATCCTGATTCTGTGCCAGTTTTGCATAGAATCTACCTTGTTGTAACTCCTGTACTCGGATATTATACGAAAGATCCAAGAACCGGCGATGGATCCGGGGCACTGTTTTGGCAGCATCGAACAGTGGCTGACAGTAACAAACAAAATTTCATATACCAACGGAATGGTGAAATTGACCAGAATCAATTGATTAATTTTAACGTCCCACCGACAAGCTGCATCCGCTTTGTAGAAGCGATATTCGATATAGAACATTTGACTCAAGCCCAGGTGGAAAATGGATGATTACTGATTCATTCATTTGTAGTTATGTGATTTAGGCTCGACCCCGCCAAAAGAAGGAGAGATCATATTCTCGTGTTGTGCATCGGGCAGAGGTATGACAAATATGTTCGCTTCTTCCCCACAATCATCCCCTGCTCACACAGCAAAATTCTATTCCCGATTCGGGGTGTTTGAGTTCTTTTCCGTTACCCACAGTACCAAATGCCGCATATACACACAGCTATGCGATATACCTTCTTTGTGTGTATATAACGTTATACCATTTAAGACCACCATTAATACCAAAAAATAAGATACAAGACATAGCGGGATTAAATTAACAGTGCTGCTGATAGAATGTTGCTAACCCCTTCGATTAGGCTTTATCGCTTGCGTTAGTTGGTAATAATACTCGTAACGAGTAGCTTGATGTGAAAACATGCCACAAACTGTCTTTTAACATTTACTTCGGCCAACGAGTTCCAATGAAAGGCATTGAAAACTCGAACGTGCATCACATAGTGTGATTCCGATTGGTGCCACGGTCCTGTCTTTGCGAATATTTCCGCAAGTTCGCAGACGATAATGCCATATGTCTAGCATATCCGATTTGGGATCGGCACTGAGATGAAAGTCGAGACCTACCAATCACAGATGGTAACGCTCAACTCCGAAGTGAACTTGGAGGGTACTAGTTGTGTAGCGGTTGAGTGGAGAGATTGTTTTATAGCTAATTTGAATGGGAATCTATCAGAATTTAGAATTTTTGGCTACCAGCGAGCTAAGTATGCCATGGCAAGTTTGGAGCTTTACGGAGATGGTAGTGACATGTAGCACTGCAGTCACATCAATAAACGGAGGTTTTTGGGCACAGTATGTAAGCGAAACCGGTGAGAAATCATGCTCTCCTCGCTTAACCCCTCCTCTCCTCCAATAACCGGAACCTAATAGAACCAGCAAAAAAATCTCAAGGGAGAATTTATTACAAGGTGCTTACTTTGTCACATTGTCCACTGTCCACTGTCCATCCCGCTACACCTCTCTGCCTCATCGCCGCCCTCACCGTACCTTTGCACTTCAACACTACTTGCAGCGGGTGACTAAAGAAATGCGGAACTAAATAATGTAGAAACAATGAACCCTAAATATGTAGCGGGTTTGTCTGACCGCTTGTGAAAAGCACAGCTAATAGATGAAACGGGTGAATGGTCAAACATCCGTCATCCCTACTACATTAACCCCCGAACTCATGACGTAGCGGATAAAATCGGAACGTTAGACACGGGAGATCTACAGTACAGAAAGCCCAGCACTAGATACTGTTGTAAAAAAGGGGGGTTTTAAATATCTATATTAAAACTCTTTTAATTCTGTCAACCGTCCGTCCGAATACCTTGTTAGTATCGTTCAAGAAGGGCTCAGAAACGTTTAAAAAAATAATACAGTTTTAATACAGGCAGGTCACGTTTATCAAAACGCCCCCTTTTTACAACAGTACCTAATTGCCTGACATCAGAATTTTAGTAGCATCGATCTAGCTAGCGATCCAACATATCCTGATCCTGTGCTAATTTGCGTTAAATATGACCTAGTGGCAAACTCTTGTACTAAGCTAGCACTTATATAGAGACGGCATTTGTAAATATTCACAGGTATTTATGAATATTGCGATATTGCGGGCATTCATATTGGTACATACCTTGGCATTTGCAATTACTGCCGGCATTCATAACTACCACCAGCATTTGTAAGTAAAGCCGGGTCACTGGCGGCTTTTTAGACACCCACCCTATTTGTGGTTCAAACTATACAATTCCCTATTGGGTATGCTAACTTAGTTTCTAGGGTACCTCTTATTCGAATGAATACAGCTGTAGGCTCAGCCCCACCTAAGAAATACTATTTTCCCGTCGTGTTCGAAACTTAGATGCTTCATTCGGTGGTTACCACTTCCTGGCACTCTCCCAGTGGGGAGGTTTATTTTCAGATGCTAGCCGAATTGTGTTCCGCAAATCCGTTTGTATCTAACTGTGCATATCGATCAAGAATGTCTAGTGAATCGTACACTACATAGTTCACCACCAGTTATCCCATTCCAAATACCCGCAAGATCAAGTACACCACTTCCCAAGACCTCGTTTGTATCTAGTTTGCTGGGATTCCTCGGCATCGTCTGGCTGTAGTGCGGATTGGGTCGCGCTCTCACGGCGGTAAAATTTGCGTGGTTAGTTTCGGATGAAAATAAAAGTGTGAATTCATTAGACAGAGCCGTCTCATTGTGTATATGATCTAGCTACATACTATGACCAACATTCACGACGGTTCCAGACATATTGGTGTAAGGCGTCCCAAGTCTGTTAGTGACAAATCGAGGATACCCGACGGATTCCGATAACCATTGTGGAATTTATGATCCCACCGATCTGCGTTACGAATACGGCGTGATAATCATACATATCTTCCGCTATACCTTGTGAATTATCCGTATTCTGCCCTACAATGTTGACCGTCGCTGCTGCCGATTCATTTATCTCGGAAAGATCCTGGCAAGTACGTTATTTCACCCTTCAGTTATCTCGCACCGGTACCTTATTTCAACATTTGTGAGGGAAGCGGCTGTACTTTAAGGAACGAGCGATACCCAAGCGATTATCAGTCTGGCGCAATGCAACCCCTTCAGTAGCTTAAAACACACGGCCCCTGGAATCAAAACTGGGTGTATCCGAGGCCAAAGCCCCGAAAGACACCAGGACCTGGTGTGATCCAACAACACACGGGAGCCGATGTGACCGACGGTTCAAGTACATACTTCAGTTCCTGGTACGGCCGAAGGCAAGTGCATTTAGCACGCTTTTCCTGAGTAACTAGTCTTTCCAGGTTACTACCACCGGGATAACACATAGGATTGACATCCTTGGCACTGTATCGTTTAAACCCAGCCTGAGTGTTTCATGCTCCAAAGCAGCAGATACATCCTGGCTTCCCGCCAGAACTACCATCTTAATCCGGCTATTACTGTTTTGGCTTAGGTATCTGATATTTGCGTGCATCTCATTACACTTCTCGTGGACATCTGTCTGTTTGCCACAGTGTAAATACGTTAGTATTCCCTATACATTAAATGTTTTCTGATTTGTTCTATGTATGAGCCCAATCTTATGAGATCTTTGGTCGTCGGCCGATGACCGATTAGCATCACGCTGTACATTCTAGGCTATTGATTGGCCAAATTTCATTAATGGTATCCCGAACGGAACGCAACAAATTAGGAAAATTCGGGAGTGTAGGCAGGTGCTCGGGAATAGGACTTAGGCGTTCCGGGCAATAACGGCGTGGAGGCCACGGTGAAGTCACGGGAGAACAACGGCAAGCAGTAAGAAAGCGTTAGAAATGAAGAGGGAAGCAGCAGGAGAGCCGTAAGAAAGCAAACGAATAATTTTGTGATACTGCCGCGGTGCATGTCATCCCGGGCCTCAGCAACCGCAGAAACTGCCCTAGTGTCACTTTGTACGTATTGAGTGCGAGTGTTTAACCGGATGTGCGAGAAGGGATCAAGTGCATACTTGAGATTCTAATACAGATGAAGACGGGTGCATATCTGAAGTAGAACCGAAGCAGATGCGGCACGGCTGGACTTCGGGAATGATCGGATACTTGACACTGAGTGGATTTTACTATCAGCCTCCCCCCCTCGCCTCGTCTCCATCATTCAACGGCATTTCACACACACGTAGGACCCACTAACGAAAAGTTCTCACTGGCCCTACACCCACTCTCCCCAGTCCCCCAACACGTCTCCCGCATCGGAACTTTAATGCTATATTCTACTCCTCTGGGTCGCAATGCGGCAATCGCAGTGATCTTTAGGCGACGTGAATAGGGTATCATGCAATGCAAGAACAACGAACCTACGGAGTGTATCTCTGTCGTGTAGCGGGATGGGTAGAGGTAGTCTGTCTGAGTTGCGCCAGTCAACGTGTAAGATCGGCACGCTAGGCACGGGAGATCTACGGCCGGGAAGGCTCCACGCTAGGCCCCGCTAGCATCCGGCGAACTCCGATTCTGTTTCCGGTAGAGTGCTTTTGTACTATGAACGCCACTAGTAGGAGCATCCGAGGTGTATCACCTTTGCGTTATTGTGGAGTACCGCACGTACAGCTGACAACGGAATAGCCTCTGAAGGCGTATCGGCTTTGCAATAGGGCGCCTTGAGTTACCCACTGGTGGGTGACAGACTACCAGCGTCGGCTGGACTCGACGATATTCCAGTATCCAGAAATTTAAAAACACTACCACAGACTTGTAGTACCAATAATAGTTAGCGCATTATCTCGTGCCCAGCTACCAGTGCCTCATTTGCATCTGGCTGCGAGCTTACGAGCAGGGCAACGAAAGAATAGGGACGAGACACATTAGCGCGGAACTCTCAGCATATTTTTCCCGTGCCCAGCCGCAGGAGGCTGGGCATCAGAAAAACAGCATATCTCTATTCTGAACTTCAAAAATATATGGGTATGCATGTGCAGTACGAAAGTAGCAACTCGATTCGAGTGGCTCAAAAGACAATCTCTATTGATAATACGGAAGTATCTACATTTCTCTTACTAATATTTGTACTTTCTTAAGTATTCTCCTTACGATAAGATGGTACTTTATGGATAAGGATAATGTGGTGTGTTAATAACTTTTAATACTTTTGTTATCTTTTATGTTTAGGTTGTCTAGAAAGTTCCGGTTAGAACTTGTCTAGAACCTTCTTTTTGGTTCCGTTGGAAGAGGGATTTATCAGCGCTTTCCATTTAGAACGCGCCTAGATGGTTCTGTTATATTCTTTACGGTTCTTATGTATTTTTGTACAGTTGCAGAGTTTTTCTCTTCCTGTTTTGGTTATCGATCCACGACCGAGGTCACGGACAATCACTCGTTTATTATTGTATATATAGATACTGTTTCTCCAGTTAGGGAACAGTTCTTTAGACTTGCTCAGACATCGATCGGAATACTACAATATTTCCTCTCGAAATCCTCTTCTCAGTATATGCTTATATTTCGAACACTTCTTGAAATCGTTATATTTGCAATACTTATTCTTCGTATACTTCTTCTGAGATTCTAATAGATCTCTTCGGACTTTCGCTGTTATAATCGAATAATCTCGACGGGAAGAATGATTGGGAGAGCCAAAATATAGTCAATTATATGTAGCCACACAATTCAAAAGTATTTTGCAACTTTATGCAATCGAGATCCTGTGCGCTCAATCAGAAGGCACGGCTTCTGATAACGCACCGCATAAAATTGGAACTTGAGACATGCATAATCGCGCAAACGATAGCACCCACTAATACTGACTCTTCTTTTACACGTGTGCCACAATGCAGTGTCAATCTAGGAACTCGCAATCCCCGCTTCCAAATGATTCAATTTTAAGTTGGCCAAACTCCCGGAGTCAAGATCTCCATACTCACCTTCCCCTCCTTAACCGTTTATATCAGTTTACTTCTACAATTACTTACAACACATTCCAAACAACTTATCAAGAGCTAACGTGACGTCCACTGTGACCATGTGGAAAGTCCTGCTTATCATCTCGATGATGGTCGGGGGTGCTGTAAGCGCAAGCAACGATGACGAACCTTTTGCGAACAACCTCTTTTCCGATCTGGCGCCGTATGATTTTCCCCCATTCGTGATCGATTGGAGCCTAACATGTATTTCCACTGACAATTACCAGAATTCTTGCTCTGTTTGGGGAGGAACTTGTTAAGCAATTCATGAGCGAGTCAAGTAAGTTGCAACTCACTCACCCTATTCCGCCAATACATTTTCGAGGTCCGTAGCTGATACTACCGAAAACACAGTGGGATTGCTAGATCATATAATATTCGGCATGGGACCGTTGGGAATACTCACAGCTGTTGTCGGGGCTATTAGGGCTGCCGGCCCGAAATGGTTGAGAGGTGCGATCGGACGAAGCAGGGAAAGCCGTGCTGCTGTTGAAGTGGAGCTACTATCTTCTACTTCCGACAAGATATGTGAAGTATGGAATGGGGAAATGGTAGAAAGGATGGTGGGTTCCGCGACGGTTCAGCAGCTCATATATTTTGAGAGCGGAGAGTTTTACACGGTAGCGAAAGCAGAAGCCGATGGGTTGCTTCAACGGAATCGTACGAACAACTCTCCTGTACCGATTCAATTTTGGACTTGACAGACTCCATGTGAACTATAGCTAAGGAAGATCACCTTCAATTGCAACTGGAATCTATTCTCGGTTCAATATTTTCAACCTTCGCGATTAATTGTAAGTCAAATCATTTGATTGTTACGGTTCAAACAGAATACATAATTTGTAGGGGCTCTTGGTTCGTTTTTTTATGGGCGACGTGACAGGTGTTTAGAAGAGTCTGGGCAATCTACTCCACCTGGCATAGGAATAACTGGCCACCCTCAGCAAAGTATTGATATGCCGCATAACCCTGTGCCACTGCAAAACTCTTATCCGAATATGTCACTCAATCTTTATCACGGCAGCAAAGTGGAGGACCTATATGTCGCAGCAGTTTGTGGCATCATATTACAATTCGGAGTGTTGGCATTCTCGGGCCTAACAGTATACTATCCCATATGGAACTTGAAATTCCACAAAAACGGTCAGCCGGTACAAAGTCACGCATATCCACTGATGGCGACTGGAACTTGTCTGCTAGTAATTGGAATGATTCTGTGTTCCGCTGTAATAGAGGGTTGCACTACTGAGGTGAAATGGGTGGTCGCACCGTCGTCGATACATGGCCAGAGGGAAAGCTTTTATACTTTGTGGCTCCAGGTTACCAACCCATATTGTTTTTGCAACCATTCCAACTGACCCTTCAAGCAGAGAGGCCAGCCAGTCAGCGACCAAAATTTTGCCTCGTTTGTCATCTTCGCACCGGGTGCTCGAAATGAAATCCTTAGCTGCCGTCCTGCTCATGAACATTCTCATCCTACAGGGAATCCTCATTCTGCAGGACATCGGATACTTAGAAAGATAGCTTTAAACCCATCCCAAGCCTTCACATTGCTAGCAACATTGTTTTCCCTGGTGGGATTTATTCTACAATTACAAGGGTTGCAGGGTCTACACTGGTCAACTTCTGTTTCACAGATTATAGCTGTCTTTCTGATGACAGTAGTAAGGGGTTGGGTTCGTCGTGGGTCTAGCCCACCTGTCGCTGAAAGGGTGCTAGACGGGTGTGAGATGGATTGGCTTGCTCTGAACATAGTTACAGACGACGTAGCTAGGTATTTCAGTGAAACTCAAGATGACTGGGAGCTGTACGGCCGGCACCAAAACTGGACGGTTACGGCGAGCCTCAATAATCTTGCTCATTCGGGCGACTTACGAAACGCTACTGCGATAGGCAAGGGACAAACTGCAGGTGGACAACCAGATTGGGATACCAAAGTACAACAACGTGCACTCAGGCACAGGCAGAGACTAGGCAAATTAACCAACTGGGTCGGACCAGCATCCAAACCTGCACACTCAGCAGCTGGCGCCATTGAAGCGATTATGAATACATTGATACCACATACCGGTGCTGAATTCTCCTGGTATTTACAAGTCGAGATGGAGATGTCTAAATCACAGAATGAAACTGAATCACTAAACGGTACGTTGGACGGCACGATCAAATTCACAGTCAGAAACATGGAACAAGGCGGGTGGGCCGTTGATGCATCTGAGATAGAGGCTGCCTTATCTTTATGGATTTACTCTAACAAACGACGTGATCTTTTGCGAGAATTTTATATGGGTGGAAACAGCGATACAACAATTGAGGGTACGCTGAAAAGGGGCTTGTTAGAGTACGAAAAATGGAAAACGCAAAGCATCAGAGTACTAGGTCCAAACACCGAGCATCTCAATAGAGATTTGAAGCGGTGGATTAGAAATATTGACTTGGACAAGAGCATAAACCCCCGCCATTTGGTAGTGGGATTCATAGGACTTCGGTCAAGAGTACCAGTTAGGAGTACGTTCATTATCGTTTTTCCCCGCTCAGTATATCTCATAACATACTCTTAGGTCGAACCCCTTCACTGAATATAAGTTCAGATCTACCATCGGAGCATCGAACTCCTTCCCTACGTGTGATTTCAGAGCTGCCATTGGAACTTGTGTTGGCGCAACACATGTTTTCAGCTTTCATGTGGGCTATCGCAGAGCACATACCACAGGACATGATTAGCGGTAGCGAAACCACCGGACCCGACGGTCATGAAACATCTCCATCTCCGAAACGCGATGACACAGTGATACATCGATTGGCCGCTGCCCTTCAAAGAGTCGAATTAGCGAGAACCCCAGATGAGGCTTTAATGTGTATCATCCCACCACTGAGTTATGTCGACAAGCTTCCTCATATCTCAGACCCCATAGCGTGATCACTTTATACCATGGTCATAAATGATTGCCAAAGCTACGGAATATTTGTCATTTAAATAATTGTCAGGTAACATTAGCTGCGTACTTGCGGTTATTATTCAGTGGTCAAGTTTGCTCCTGTAGTATGTTATAGTTTCTTATCTGTCGAAAGCTTGATTTTTCTTTTTGTTGAATTTGTTCGCTGTTAGTATGAGTGAGGGATATGGGGTGTGAGGATGGGATCATGGGGTTGGGTAAAGTTGCGAAGAAGGTCGAGAGGCTAGCGGGGAATCAGCAGAAGCAAAGACTGAATCAAGTTGGTCTTAAAAGTGATCGAATATACCATACTACCACAGTGTAAACGGTGTTCTCAACCGTCCCATCCGTCCGAGAGCAGGACGGGAAATAACGCTCTTTCGAGGCCGGATAAGTATGTACGAAAAGGATGGCCTGGGATATTACTTTGTCGTCCCGGTTGTTCTTGGTAGTTCCTAACAGATATCTATTGATGATAAAATTCGCGAGTAGTAAAACGAGTTGAGTCATACAAATGCTCAAATTTACACATATTATGTACTGCAAACTCCATCCATTACCGTTCGATCACTCATCTCTAGCCATATATAAGGCCTAAATGCTATTTCGGCCAGGGGACAGAGAATGTCGGTTCGTGGCGGTGTTTTCATCACCCCAGCAGTCCCCGGCCGTCCTGCCGTCTCCGACGAGTAAGAACGGGGCGGACGGCCTTAGCGTCATCTCTTCAGTCTTGGAGAAATTTCGGACGGGACGGTTGGGAACATTGAGTGTAGATGACACGAAGCCCACCGGGATTGGTGGGCCGATCTCAAATGAATATACCTCGCTAAACCACATCCTAGGCTGTCTAGCAACAAATACTCATCTTACTAGTTCCTGTGAAGCAGGAAACAAATAAATTCAACTGGAACCTCTAATCATCTAGTTTACAAACCACCGGGGTAGGAATTTATTCCAATAGGCGTATGTAAAATGTTCAAAAACCAGAGGTTTGCGGGATCAAGTACATACCCAAACTACTATTACGTCCAAAGGTGTGCGTACCTGATGCTTGGCATCCTATAAACACCCCGTCGCCCCACCTCTCCTGTCGTTACGATGATTGCACCGGCATGAGTGACCTCAGAAATGTAGCCTCCGACCTCCACTGACGCAGAGTTTCGCACGTCCTCTCTCCCTCTCCAAACAACTCGGAACATTCTCACTCCCATGCCACCTACAGGATTGCATAAGGAGAATAAATAATACACATACCCAGCCGCGCAAATAGCAGATAAAGAACGGCCAAAATAATGCATGAATAGAACTCTTCGTATATTTCTGCCATGTAGCCATGCAGGTATCGGTATGAGTTCGGAAATTGTGGTTGAAGTGAGACCGTCAGACGTCAGTTATCCTGGCTGCATTAGTTCCATGCATGACGTAAAAATAAGATCTGATAGCTTGCGGGAGATCTACAGCCTGCATTAGTGTCACCACCGATTGCTACTCCAAGCGACCTTGGCTTCCGACTTGAGCCGATGCCTTCTTTAGTTCTAGTCACTTTTTCCGCTCTCCTGCCCTTGCACTCAGTTTGTCTATGCCTGTTCTACTGCTTTTGAAAATCCCTGCTGCATTAGTTATGACGTGACAGATCCCCGGCAGGGATAGCCTCGCACCACTTCATGCTTCACCGCAGGGGTGACGCCAACAACTTTTGGCTTCCGAAAGCCGAGTTGGATCCTTCTACTCATCCTAACTCTCGATCATAACCGATAACCCGGTTCGAGGAACAGCTGTACGCTCGGTATGTTGGAAACTATTTATTAATTTCACTGTCTCTGTCCGTCACCTCGGTAAACCACAAATCCTATGCCCGATGCCGTGAGTATGTACGGCCATGGTTTGAGCGGTATTTCGTTTGATAGCTAGAGTGTCTGCTAAGCATTTTGCCCCATATTTTGGAGCTTTACATGAGAGTAGTTGCATTAGAGATAATACGCAGTACTGACGCAACATTTTCTCGCCAGATTTTCAAGTCTCCGGATGCCCTTGTAATTGATTAGATGACTTTGATAAGATTAGATTATATCGAGATCTCGCTGTCACCATGCCCGCCTTGGTGCCCTGCGGCCTGAAATTTCATGGCAGCGCAGCAGAGTATTTGTTCCTAAACTTCATTACTTCTGCAGCTTGCACTTGGTTTTGATTTAGTAGCCATTCGACTGTAATGTGTAGTCATTGTAAATTGATGTGCCGCCAAGAGCGCTTATAATGATGTGTCTGGGGGCTTGACAATCCGACGAGTACAGCTCCACAAATCATAAATTATCACTCACCTCCCAAGAATTGGAGTAGTTTGCACTGACCCATGGTGCCTTTGTTCCCTGTATAGTGACAAATTGATCACTCATTTTTAAATCGCCGCCACCACTGGCAAGTCGATATGGCCGCGCCCGGTTTTTCATATAAACCCCCTCCCCACCCCATCTCCGGCAGACGCGTTTCCCGCCGTAGGCTCCGCCCCGAACTCATCCGCATTAGCACTCTTCTTCACCTCCTACATCGGGAGGGAGAGGAAAGTCGGGCACTTTCATACTCTAGATAGAGTGAATGCAGTATGATTAAAGCAAAAGCACCGGATCCACTTCTGTTATCTAATCAAGTAAAAAGTGACGACATCCTTTTCTCTTGCCTAGACTTAGGTAGATGTGCCTATTGAGCCGCTGCCTCGCATGCTTGGGCGGCTCATGTGCCACACATCCACAGGATAAGCGAGGTATGAGCTAGCGTACGGCAAGGTATGAGACAAATGTTCATGAGACCCCGTATGCACAACAAGAAGTGTGGGGGATCTACAGTGGCGGGCGAGCTACAGCAGGGATAGCAGTTACATTTCATGGACGCAATAGGCTGAACTCAAAGCGAACAAAATAAAGAAACTTTCAAACGCAGCAAGTCGCTCGAGAAACAAATTAAAGCTCGAGCATATCTAATTTTCTGAGGTGCCGACAGCCCGATTATAGTCCATCAATTACGCGTGCAGTTGCTAGTTTTCCTTGGCGATATATTTGGTCACTCTTGAATTTTTCCGCGTATCTCAATAGTCACTAACTCCGTGTACCAATGAGTAAATGCCAACAAATTTGAGTTTCTCCACCCTGCTTGTTCATGCACCAATTGAGTACGGCATGTGTAGCGAGTCTGAGTGGTCGAAACCTTCCATCCCAATATGCGCGAGGCGTTCAACATGGCAAACGTAAATTAAGCTCTTAAGGGTGCCTGTAGACCGCATCTCAAGTCTCTAAACGAGTCTTTCAACTCTTCCTTACAAATGTTCGTTCACCGCCACCTTCCCGGCCTTACCAACCGAATAAATCCGCTCTCTATCGCCAACTCGATTACAAGTTTACTTACACTCTCCAAAAAATAACGAGCACATTTACCCAGCTTCACCTCATCCATCACCAACACTGCCCTCATCGCCATTCACGTCCTTAACAAAACAGAAAGCCTCCGAGCAAGGTTTGTGCAGCTTCAAAATGTCCTATTGTGTGAGCAATACGCACGCCACGACCGTATCACAGTGGTTTCGGTCGATCAACTGGATATCATATTGACAGGGTGCGTCATGGTATTCTCTAAGCTCGAGCTAGAGTTAGATGGACTTAGTAGAGCTAATAGCATGAGTTAGCTAGATAGAGTCAGATGAGCACGGAAGATACCTACCATCCAGAAGAACATTGAGAAACTAGCAATGCACATAATGAGTTTAAACCTGATGTTGACGATAGTTCAGTGGTTTTACGGTGTAAAGGACACACTGAGGACGCCACTGGTGAGACGACGCCAGACAAATGTACAAGCCGAAGCGGTAATGAATGAGGTGCGAGAACAATTGAGATACTAGTGCAGACTAATATCATCTTACTGGCATTCATGCCAGGGGGAAAATTGGAAGCGTTGGAGGAAGTAGAGGATGTGGAAGGATACGAGGAACGGAAAGAACAATCTATGCCCGGTGAGGAGGAAGACCATAATCGCACGACCCAAAATAACAGTTCCAATACGGACCAGATACTAACGGTCGCAAAGGTACTGGAGTCTTCCGTGAAAAATATATCGCCGATTCATTTTAGTGTTCCCAAAACGGCCCGGCCAGCCGCCCGGCGATTTACCGGACACAAATGGGCGAAATCCGACAGTGCTCAAAATAGACGGCGGTATTTGTCGATGCCTGTGAATGTCTGCGGAATTTACCCGTATGAATGCCAGCGGTATTTACAGCGTTTATAATTTGCCCAGTGAAAAGCTGCCAATTCTTAATCCGGCCCGGTAATATATCAAAATCCCGTAAAGCGCCCAGGTTTTTATCCATTTGGCCGCTTGGGAATACTGATTCATTTCGATTTTGAGGAAGATGTTCTCATTTATCTCGTGGCCAGAGTCCAGTAGAAGGAGCAATGCTGAGGCTCAACAGGCACCTAAGTCTTGGCACGAGAAAACATCTCACGCCACACGATGGTTCTGAACACAACGAGCTCATTCCGTAGCCTTCATACTTTTCGGCCCAATTGGTCACAGCTCTCTGGAATTTCGCTGGGGCGAATCTCGGATATCTCAGCAATCTTCCTACACAGACCTACCCCGCACTTCTCAGCGGTTTCACATCGGATTCCCAGAAACCTCAATACGCTCTTAGACAGAATCAGCTAGTGCCAATAATAAGTGTCCCAATCGGAACTCAGCGAGCCGGCAGAGTTTTGCAGAAAGTTCACAAGATATGATCACAAACAACAGGTAACAGTTTGGGTCTCAAAATTCTCTGATTACTGTTACGTTTCGCAGCTTCATGCTTGCTCGGTTGTTTTCCTTCCCAATTGACGCCGTAGTTACTTTAGTGGACCTTGCATACAAACTGGTTGCTGTTGAAGAGAATATGGCCGCTGCCCGAATGGTTCTAGAGATTACCTCCGCCACCACCGAGTCTGTGCGTTTCAATTACAACGAGTTGTCCTCTCTGCTCAGCCCGGAATTGAATACGAGAACCCAAACACTATTCGACCGCACCAGCCAAATATTAGACATGTCAAACCAGGTGTTGAATAGAAAATCACCGCGTCGACTAACAGGGCAAGTGGAACGTTGGGATAATTGGACAGAATGTTTTGGGTGCTGCGAGATAAAGACAGGATACTTAACAACCAGGCTGTGCTGTGGCTTCTCCGTAGTGATCTACTTACCATACACATCGAATCGGAAACGAAAAAAACATCCGTGACAGCGACAACGCTAACAACAATCTCTGAACAGATGGGATGACAGAATACTATTGATGGATATCCTATATGGGTGCGAAACACGGCAGATCGGATGGTGATATGGGGTTTTGATTGACCTCATCGATGGAAACTGTAAGTGTATGATATTTTTACATCTTTTTAATCAATTTGTAGGTATGAATTAATGTCCAAAACAAGTGCCACAAATGTTTCGAGGGGAGGGGAGGGGAGGGA
>Ga0307512_10001679_pt1 | contig 30324 bp, 28 predicted proteins | sample 14_EM_MG_FD_200267 | JGI IMG/M metagenome (GOLD analysis project Ga0307512, IMG submission 200267) | Populus trichocarpa ectomycorrhiza microbial communities from riparian zone in the Pacific Northwest, United States - 14_EM | ecosystem: Host-associated > Plants > Roots > Unclassified | place... | reverse complement strand
GGGATCCCCGGCGGACGGCTGGAAGGCCCTCTCCTGGGCGGGCGCGACGGTGGCCCCCAGCAGTGACAGCGGTCCCGCGGGCCGCCCCCTGAACGACGAGGCCGGATGATCCTCGGGCGGACGGGGGCCCCGACCGCATAAGCGTTTGCCCGACCCGGTGGGCCGCCCGCAGAATGCGTCCTCATGGGACATCTGGAAGCCGCACACCTCGAGTACTACCTCCCCGACGGGAGGGCGCTGCTCGGCGATGTGTCCTTCCGGGTGGGCGAAGGGGCGGCGGTGGCCCTCGTCGGGCCCAACGGCGCCGGCAAGACGACCCTGCTGCGGCTGATCTCCGGTGAGCTGAAACCGCACGGCGGCACGGTCACCGTGAGTGGCGGCCTGGGCGTGATGCGCCAGTTCGTGGGGTCCGTGCGGGACGAGACGACCGTACGGGACCTGCTCGTGTCGGTCGCGCCGCCCCGCATCCAGGAGGTGGCTCAGGCCGTCGACAAGGCCGAGCACGCGATCATGACCGTCGACGACGAGGCGGCCCAGCTGCAGTACGCGCAGGCGCTCTCCGACTGGGCCGAGGCGCGCGGGTACGAGGCGGAGACGCTGTGGGACATGTGCACCACGGCCGCGCTCGGGGTGCCGTACGAGAAGGCGCAGTTCCGGCAGGTGCGCACGCTGTCCGGCGGTGAGCAGAAGCGGCTGGTGCTGGAGGCGCTGCTGCGCGGCACCGACGAGGTGCTGCTGCTCGACGAGCCCGACAACTACCTCGACGTGCCCGGCAAGCGGTGGCTGGAGGAACGCCTGAAGGAGACCCGCAAGACGGTCCTCTTCGTCTCCCACGACCGCGAACTCCTCGCCCGCGCCGCCGGGAAGATCGTCTCTGTGGAGCCCTCGCCCGCCGGTGCCGACGCCTGGGTGCACGGCGGCGGCTTCGCCACGTACCACGAGGCCCGGCGCGAACGCTTCGCGCGTTTCGAGGAGTTGCGCAGGCGCTGGGACGAGAAGCACGCCCAGCTGAAGAAGCTGGTCCTGAATCTCCGTCAGGCGGCAAGCATCAGCCATGAGCTGGCCTCCCGCTACCAGGCCGCCCAGACCCGGCTGCGCAAGTTCGAGGAGGCCGGGCCGCCGCCGGAGCCGCCGCGCGAGCAGGACATCAGGATGCGCATCAAGGGCGGCCGCACCGGCATCAGGGCCGTCACCTGCAAGGGACTTGAGCTCACCGGCCTGATGAAGCCGTTCGACCTGGAGGTCTTCTACGGCGAACGCGTCGCCGTCCTGGGCTCCAACGGCTCCGGCAAATCGCACTTCCTGCGGCTGCTGGCCGGCGACGAGGTGGCGCACACGGGGGAGTGGAAGCTCGGCGCGCGGGTCGTGCCCGGGCACTTCGCCCAGACCCACGCCCACCCCGAGCTGCAGGGCCGCACGCTGCTGGACATCCTCTGGCACGAGCACGCCCAGGACCGGGGCGCTGCGATGTCCCGGTTGCGGCGCTACGAGCTCACCCACCAGGCCGAGCAGACCTTCGACCGGCTGTCCGGCGGTCAGCAGGCCCGCTTCCAGATCCTGCTCCTGGAGCTGGAGGGCGTCACGGCCCTGCTCCTCGACGAGCCGACCGACAACCTGGACCTGGAGTCCGCCGAGGCGCTCCAGGAGGGGCTCGAGGCCTTTGACGGCACGGTGCTCGCGGTCACGCACGACCGCTGGTTCGCGCGCTCCTTCGACCGGTATCTGGTCTTCGGCAGTGACGGCCGGGTCCGCGAGACCGCCGAGGCCGTGTGGGACGAGCGGCGTGTGGAGCGGATGAGGTAGCCGGCCGGTGGCCGGGGCCGGCCCACCACGGAGGCCCGGCGGCCCGGATGTTCGTAGAGTGGAGGCAGAAGGGCGAGATCCATGGCCCCCTCCCGGATGCCGCACGGGGCTGTTGCCCACCGGGCGGGTACCGGACCGGATGGACGAACACGACGAGCGGGGTAACACCATGACCGGAGTCGACCCCAGCCGGCTGGACGACCAGCAGCTCATGAAGGAGCTGGAAACGATCCACCGCACGCGCCACGACACGCTGCTCTACGGCTCGACCGACGCGCTGCGGGCCCACAACGATCGGATGGCCCAGCTGGAGGGTGAGTACCTGCGCCGCAACCCGCGTCGCATGGTGGCCCCGGGCCGCACCCGCGAAGGCGCCCGGGAACGCCGGTGCGGGGATTCGGCGACACCCCTCACCTGAACCCGCGGCCCCGGACGGTACCCGCTGCGTCACGATCGGTGAGCACCCCGACGCGTGACGTGTCCGGGCGGACGGCGACGCCCGCCGGCCCTACGTCCGCCGCTTCGGCCCGGCCCCGACCAGCGCTTGAGCCAGTTCCTGGACGGTGGCGTAGCGCGCCTTGCGCGGCAGCCGCTCCACCGGTTCGACCAGGGCGTCGGGCGCGTACGCCCGGCGCAGCGCGCGGACCAGTTCGCGCGGGCCCGCGGGGAACGCATGGCGGCTGAGGTGCCGGGCCAGCTCCGTACGGACCGCTGTCAGGGACGCCTGGGAGCGTCCGGGTGCGATCGGGCCGCCCGCGACCTCCGGGTCGTCGTCGGCGGTGGGCTCCGGGTCGTGCCACTCCTCGCTCCGCGTCGGGTGCCCGGACCGCAGCAGACCCTGCAATTCGTGCTTCATCTCCTCGTCACGGTGGACGCTCAGCCGGTCACTGCCTCGTTGCATGACTCCCTCCAGATCTTCGGGGATGGGCACCGCGTACCCGATGACCGGAGCCCGACACGGGGTTTGTACAGAGAAACGAGAGAGGCCCCGGGGACCCCAGGTGGCGAGGAGGCTGCTGAGGCGAACGGCCTGCTGTCGTGAACAGGCCGAGTCCCTCCGCCGCGTTGACCGAAGACGTGTGCGGGTGTTTGCCGCGGAGGGCCCGGGGCAAGCGGAGTTGAAGTGCTTCGGACAGGAGGCACGTCCGTGGGAGCGGCCCTGCGCCGCCCCGGCCGCGCCTGTCCCGGACGCGCGGCCGCACTCCCACGGTGACCGTCCAACCCAGAGCACTACCAAGGGAGTTGCGACGCACCATGCCCACCAAAGTGAGCGCGAAGCACCACCCGCACGACGACGCCCCCGACACCGCCGAGGCCTTCCGTGAACTCGCCGCGCTTCCCGCGGGCCAGCAGCGCGACACGCTGCGCGAGCAGGTCGTCGAGGCCTGGCTGCCGATGGCCGAACGGCTCGCGGGACGGTTCCGCAGCCGTGGCGAGAGCTTCGAGGACCTGCGGCAGGTCGCGGCCCTCGGCCTGGTCAAGGCCGTCGACCGGTACGACCCCGCCCTCGGCAACGCCTTCGAGAGCTACGCCGTGCCCACCATCACCGGCGAGATCAAACGGCACTTCCGCGACCACATGTGGACCCTGCACGTACCGCGCCGGGTCCAGGACCTGCGCAATCGCGTCCGGTTCGCCGCCCAGGAGCTCTCCCAGACCATCTCGGGCCGCAGGCCCACCGTCGCGGAGATAGCCGAGCACGCCGGCATGACCGAGGAGGACGTCCGGGTCGGCCTGGAGGCGCTGGAGAGCTTCACCGCGCTCTCGCTCGACGCCGAACTGCCCGGCAGCGAGGACGGCTACTCCCTGAGTGACGCCCTCGGCTCGGCCGACCCGGCGCTGGACACCGTGGTGGACCGCGAGTCCGTCAAGCCCCGGCTGGCCGCGTTGCCCGAGCGTGAGCGGGCCATCCTGTACATGCGGTTCTTCGGCGACATGACGCAGAGCCGGATCGCCGAACAGCTGGGGATTTCCCAGATGCACGTGTCGCGGCTGATCAGCCGGTGCTGCATGCGGATGCGGGACCAGATCATGCGCGAGGCGGCATAACCTCCGGCACCTGGTCCCGCAGCCGACCGTGTCACCCGCTCGGCCGCGCCCGTCGCGCGAATGGGGCTCGGCCGCGCGCGCCTCGCTGCCGTGCGGGCTGTGATGGGCTATGGGGCACGACCTCCGTGCTCCTGAGCAGTCGCCCGTCGAAGGAGCCCTCCCCATGCGTTCCACCGCCCGTGTCCTGTCCGTCGCGGCCCTGGCCAGTGCCACGCTCGGCTTCGCCGCCTCGGCCGCCCTCGCGGACCCGGCCGCGGAGGTCAGTCCGAGCACCGTCTCCCCGGGCGGCAGCGTCACCGTCTCCGTCTCCTGCGAACCCACCGGCGGCCAGGCGCCCGCCAGCATCGACGCCAATTCCGAGGCCTTCGACGAGGGCACCGTCCAGCTGCAACGGGTCCCCGGCAACGACGAGGGGGCCGCCGGGCCCGCCTACCGCGGGACCGCGCGTGTCTCCTCGGCGGACGATTCCACAGACGACTCCGCCGCCGACAACCCCGCCGCCGACAACCCCGCCGGGTCGTCCGCCGCCGACTCCGCCGCCGGCTTCGCGGCCGACGCCCCGGAGGAGGCGGGCCGGGACTCCGCCTGGACCGTCGACGGCACCTGCCCGCCGGCGCCGGGCGGAAAGGGCAAGGCGTGGCGGGCCACGTTCCAGGCGAACCACGGTGGCGACGGCGGTGGCGGAGTCGTCGGCGGAGGTGTCGGCGGGGTTGTCGGCGGAGGTGTCGGCGGCGGCAATGAAAGCCGGCCATGCGACGGGCCGGGCGCCGACTCCTGCGTCGGCGCGCCGATCGAGCACGGAGTGCAGGCCGGTGCGGGCGGCACCTTCACCGACTCCGTGCCCGCCCTGGTCATGGGCGGCATCCTGATCGCTGGCGCACTGGGCGGGGCCGCGTACCGGCTGTGGCATCGGGGCTCCGCCTTCGGCCGCTGACGCCGTGTGACCGGCGAAACCCGACCGGACGCCCATGGGGCGGCGGCACTCCGGGTACTCGCAACCCGAGAGCACGCCCCGCATCGTAGGAACCGTCACGAAGCGCGGAACACTGAGCACGGGGGCAGCTGAAGAGCGACGCAGCGACGCAGCGACGCAGCGACGCAGCGACGCAGCGACGTAGCGAAGTAGCGACGTACGGAGTCCGACGTCGGCGGACACGGCACAAGGACTGCGCGGAGGTACGCATGCGGCGGACGGACCCGGAAGGCCACGGCCCCGTCCGTTACGGACCACCGCTTCCCGAGGACGGGCTGCCCGTACCGCCGGAGCTCGCCGACGTGCTGGCCGCGGCCGCGGCACGGGCCGGCGGGGAGCCGATCGGTGGCGGGCCCGAGCTGACCGAGGCCGCGTGCGGCTACTGGGAGCGGCGCGGCCTGGCCACCGAGCCCGGCCTGGTGGCCGCAGGCCCCGGCGCCCCCGCCCTGTTGCTCGCGCTGACCGCCGCGATCGGCGGCGACGTCCTGGTGCCGAGGCCGTGCGCGGCCTGGTGGGCGCCGTACGCACGCCTGTTGGGAAGACCCGTCTTCCATGTCGCGACGCCGGCCGAGTGCGGTGGTGTCCCGGATCCGTACGCCCTCCTGGAGACCGTGCGCAGAGTGCGCGCCGAGGGCGGTGACCCGCGTCTGGTCGTGCTGTCGGTCGCCGACGACCCCACCGCCACCGTGGCCCCGCCCGAGGTACTGCACGAGTGCCTCGAGGCCGCCGCCGGGGAGGGCCTGCACCTGGTCAGCGACGAGACCTGGCGCGACACCGTGCACGCCCCGCACGACACCGTGCTGGTCAGCCCCGCCGAGATGCTGCCCGACCGGGTCAGCGTCGTCACCGACCTGGCGGGCGCGCTGCTGCCGCCCGGCTGGCCGGCCGCGGTGGCCCGGTGCCCGGCGGGCGAGGCGGGCCGTGACCTCCACGCGCGCGTGCTCGACGTGCTCACCGCGCTGGGTGCCGGCATCGCCGGCCCGGTCGCCGCTCCGGCCGCGTACGCGCTGGGGGAGCCCGCCCCGGTCACCGCGCGCGTGACGGCCACCGTGGGCCTGCACGCGCGCGTGGCCGCCGCCGTGCACACCGCCGCCATTGCGGCGGGTGCCCTGTCCCGGCCCCCGCAGGCCGGCCGTCACCTCTACGTTGACCTCGGCCCGCTGCGCACCGCGCTCACCGCGCACGGCGTCGGCGACGCGCAGGAACTGGAGGACTTCCTCGCCGTCCGGCTCGGCATGCCCGCGCCGGGCGGCCACCGCTTCGGCGACGAACTCGGCGCGCTGCGCGTACGGCTGGCCACCGGCCCGCTGCTGGGCCGTACGGACGAGGAACGCGCGGAATGTCTCAGCTCACCCTCGCCGTTGGAACTGCCACACGTGCAACGCGCGTTGATCCATGTGAAGTCGGTCTTCGACGATCTCCGCGACGACGCTCAGCGATGGGAGCCTCCTCGATGACGCAGCAGTCCGAGTCGACCACCACCACGAGCACGAATACGAGCACGAGCACGGGCACGGGCAGGGGCACGAATACGACCACCAGGGAAGCCGACGCTCCGGCGTCCCTTTCGCCCGCGCCCCCGTTCGCGCCCCCGTTCCCGTCTCCTTTCCCGCCGCTCGCCGAACCGCGCCCGCTGGGCGAGCGGCGGGTGTGGCCGCGAACGTTCCACGACCGCCTGACCACCCCGCTGCCCGGCCTGAAGGCCATGGCCCGGTTCGCCCGAGAGGGCTCCGTCCGCCCCGGGCGCGAAGGTCTCGCCGACGTCCCCAGACTCCCCTTCGAACCCGCACCGCCGCCCCGCGTCGACGCCCGCACCCTCGCCGTCTCCTGGGCGGGACATGCCAGTTGGGTCGTCCAGATCGGTGGACTGACCGTCCTCACCGACCCGGTCTGGTCCCGCCGCATTCTCGGCACCCCCGCCCGCATCACCCCGGTCGGCATCGCCTGGAACACCCTGCCGCGTGTCGACGCGGTCGTCATCAGCCACAACCACTACGACCACCTGGACGCCCCCACGCTGCGTCGACTCCCGCGCGACACCCCGGTGTTCGTGCCCGCAGGACTCGGCCGCTGGTTCCGCCGCCGGCGCTTCACCGCCGTCACCGAACTGGACTGGTGGGAGGCGGCCGAACTGAACGGCGTCCGCTTCGACTTCGTCCCCGCCCACCACTGGTCCAAGCGCAGCCTCACCGACAGCTGCCACTCCCTGTGGGGCGGTTGGGTGCTGACGGCCCCCGACGGACGGCGCGTCCACTTCGCTGGAGACACGGGCTACGGCCACTGGTTCGCGCGGATCGGCCGGCGCTACCCCGGCATCGACCTCGCCCTGCTCCCGATCGGTGCCTACAACCCGCGGTGGTGGCTCAGCGACGTCCACTGCGATCCCGAGGAGGCGGTACGGGCGGCCCAGGACCTGGGCGCGCGGAGGATGGCGCCGATGCACTGGGGCACGTTCGTGCTGTCGGCGGAGCCGGTCCTGGAACCCCTCACACGCGTGCGTGCGGCCTGGGCAAAGGCAGGCCTGGACCGGGAGAACCTCTGGGATCTACCGGTGGGAGGCTCCCGGGTACTGAACTAGCCACGGTCAGTCGGACGCCCTGTAAGGGGCGCGGGGCTGTATCGATATGCGGCTCCGCCGCGGGGCGCGACAAGCCCCCACCGTCCCGCAGCCGCCGTACGACATCACGCCCCCGCCCCTTGGGCGCGCCCCCGCAGGCGTCGCCAGACACTGGGCGCCACGCTGATGGCCAGCGTCAGCGAAATCGCCGCCACCACGCCCTCCCAAGGCTCCTCGAACAGCGACCCACCCAGAATCCCGATCAACTGATACGTCACCGCCCACGCCAGACACGCCGGCAGATTCCCGCGCGCGAACCGCCGCAACGGCCACTTCGCCATCAGGCACGCCAACATCACCGGAATCCGCCCGGCCGGCACCAGCCGCGACAGCACCAGCACCGCCACCCCGTGGTCGGCCAACCTCGCCTGCGCCTGCGCCAGCCGCTGTTCCGGCGCCCGCGCCCGAATCGCCTCCAGCCACCGCGAACCGTTCCTCGAACCCATACCGCGCCGCCCCAGCCAGTACAGCGCGATGTCCCCCAGGAACGCGGCCAGCGACGCCGTCACGAACACCAGCGCCATGGCGAACGGCGCCGTCTGGTGAAAGGCCACCACGGCAGCCGAACTCACCAGCGCCCCCGTCGGAATCACCGGCACCAGCGCCCCGAACAGCACCAGCAGGAACAGCGACGGATACCCGATCGCCTGCTGGGTGGACTCCGGCGGCACGGTCGTCGCCGTGGCGGCCAGCCATGTCACCTCGCGACCTCCAGCCGCACACGCTCCCCGTGCCCGAGCCGGTGCACCGCCACCTCGGGCGCGCTCTCGGCCGCGAGGCGCATGAACTCGTCGCCGGGCGCGTGGAATTCGTGCGGGCGTATCGCGTCCATCCCGATCGGCCAGTACGTGCCGTAGTGCACCGGCACCGCACTGCGCGGCGCCAGCCGGGCCAGGGCCTGAGCCGCCCGCCCCGCGTCCAGATGCCCCTCGCCGAGATACGGGCCCCAGCCGCCCACCGGCAGCAGCGCCACGTCGACCGGCCCGACCTCCTCGGCCATCCCGTCGAAGAGCCCGGTGTCCCCGGCGAAGTAGGTGCGCGCCTCGCCCTCGACGACGTAGCCGAGAGCGGGGGAGCGATGCGGCCCGAGCGGCAGCCGCCGCCCGTCGTGACGCGCGGAAACGGCCCGGACGACCACCTCACCGACCGTCACCCGGTCCCCGGGCGCCACTTCGCTCACCCTGAGGTGGGTGAGCCGGCGCAGCCCCGGCACCGCCCGGGGTGCGCCCCGGGGCACCAGCAGGCGCGTGCCCTCGGCGAGCCGCTCCAGCGAGGGAACGTGCAGGTGGTCGGCGTGCAGATGCGACACCAGCGCCACGTCCGCGCGCCAGGCGTCGGGCGGCGGCAGCGCGCCGCGCCGGCGGCGGAGATGGGCGAGGCGGCGGGCGAACAGAGGGTCGGTGAGCAGGCGTATGTCCGAGTCCGCGACCGTGCAGGTCGCGTGACCCCACCAGGTGATCTCCACCGGCACCTCTTTGCCTCCTTCGCGCGACTCCCCGAAGCCTACGGGCAGGAGTAGGGTCGGCGCCGAAACCCAGAGGTGAGGGGGACGCCATGGGAGCGGTGCGTGTCACGGCGATCGCGAGTCTGACGCCGCTGGAGGAGCTGGACGCCGATCCCTTCCTGGTGGACTCCCGCAGCCAGCACGCGATGTGCGCCCGCTGGGCCGCCGAGCGGGGCTACATCGTCAGCCGTGAGCTCCTGGTACGGGGACTGCGGGCCGACCACTGTGTGCTGTGGGACGGCGTCCTGCCGGGGATGGATCTGTTCGTGGCGCCCAGCCGCCGGGTGCTGGAGAGCGCACTGTCGTCCGTCGAGGAGTTCACCGAGGAGTGCGCCCGGCGCGGGGCGCGGGTGGAGACGGTGGGCTCCGCGGAGCCCCGCTACGACGCGCAGATGAAGGCCCGGGTGCATCGGCGCCTGTCGATGCCGACCGCCGGATACGACGGACGCTGAGGCGCACCGCCCGCCCCGGTGCCTGCCTTCCCCTGGTGACAGAACCGGTTGTCAGACCGTTGTGACAGTCTGAGTACAGGGTCCGCATCGACGACGGGCCGGGGACGTGAGGTGGGCTGGGCGTGCGTGGCGGGCGTTGGCGGCGGGTCGCCAGTCAGATGGGGCGGAGCGTCGCGGTGTGGGCGGTCGCCACGGTGACGATGCTCGTGCTCGCCGGGATCCTGCCCGACTTCCAGCTCCAGTCCGCGGACGGCGACAGCGCCACCCGTATCGCCGTCACGGCCGCGTTCGGCGCCGGGGCCTTCGGTCTGCTGTCGGCCCTGGTGTGGCCGCTGCTGGTCCGGCTGCTGCTGCTCGTGCCCGCGCTCGTCCTCGGGCTGCTGGTGTTCTTCCTCAACGGCTCGCTGCTGCTTCTCGCCCTGCGCATCAACCCCTCCGGCGACAGCGAGGCCGCCCCCGAGACCGCCGTCATCGTCGCCGCCGTGATGTCCGCAGTCGCCTCCGCGACCGGCGCCGCCCTGGCCGTGCGCGACGACGACGCGTACCGGCGCCGCCTCTACCGTCTGGCCGACCGCCGCCGCAGAAGCGGACCACCGGGCCCGTCCACCCCGGGCACGGTCTTCCTGCAGCTCGACGGCGTCGGCCACGACGTACTCCTGGCAGCGGCCGGAAAGGGCCTGATGCCCACCGTCGCCCGGTGGCTGGAGAGCACCCACCGGCTCACCCCCTGGCGCACCGACTGGTCCAGTCAGACCGGCGCCAGCCAGCTCGGCATCCTGCACGGCAGCAACCACGACGTCCCGGCGTTCCGCTGGTACGAGAAGGACAGCCGCGAGGTGATGGTCTGCAACCGGCCGACCAGTGCCGCCGAGCTCCAGCGCCGCGCCGTCCGGCACACCGGCGACGGCGGCCTCCTCACCGCCGACGGCGCCAGCCGCGGCAACCTCTTCAGCGGCGGCGCGGACGAGCAGGCCCTGGTGCTGTCCATCGCCACTCGCCGCCGCGGCCGGGAGAACCGCTCCCGGGCGGGCTACTTCGCGTACTTCTCCGACCCGGCCAACGCCGTCCGCACCGCCATGTCCTTCGTCGCCGAAGCAGGCCGCGAGATCGGCCAGTCCACCCGGGCCCGCCTCGGGAAGCAGCGCCCCCGCATCGCACGCGGCGGCCTCTACCCCTTCGTCCGCGCGTTTGCGACCGTCGTCGAACGGGACGTCGTCGTCGCCGCGGTGATGGGCGACCTGCTCGCCGGACGCACCGCCGTCTACGCCGACCTGGTGGCGTACGACGAAGTGGCGCACCACTCGGGGCCGATGAGCGGCGATGCCGAGAAGGTCCTGCAGCGCCTCGACCGCTCGCTGGCGCTGATCGCGAACGTCGCCGAGCACGCCCCGCGGCCGTACCGCATCGTCGTCCTGTCCGACCACGGTCAGAGCCCCGGCGAGACCTTCCGCGCCCGCTACGGCCTCGGCCTCGGCGACCTGGTGCGGGCCGGCTGCGGACTGCCCGTGCCGCGCAAGGCGCAGCGCACCCACAGCGGGGCCGAGGCCCGCGCGGCCGTGCGCGCCGCACTGCGCCGGCCCGTCGAGGAGGGCGGCGAGCAGTACCGCCCCTCCCGCCGCCGCTCGGAGCCGATCGTGCTGGCCTCCGGAAACCTGGGCCTGGTCTCCTTCCCGGACGTGCCGCACCGGATGAGCAAGGAGGAGATCGACGCCCGCCACCCGGCGCTGCTGACGACGCTCGCCAACCACCCCGGGATCGGCTTCCTGCTGGTCCGCAGCGAGGAGCACGGCGGGGTCGTGCTCGGCGCGTACGGCGCGGAGATACCGCTCGGCCAACTCGACGACAAGCCCGGCCCGTTGGAGGGTTTCGGGCCCGGTGCCGCCGACGCCGTGCGCCGCACCCACTCCTTCCCGCACACCGCCGACATCATGGTCAACTCCTTCCACGACCCGGCCGACGGCGAGGTCCTCGCCTTCGAGGAGCAGATCGGCTCGCACGGCGGGCTCGGCGGCGCCCAGTGCAGACCGTTCCTGCTCTCGCCGCTCACCCTGTCCACGCCGGTCGACGAAGGCTGCGACCTCGTCGGCGCCGAGCACGTGCACCGCGTACTGCGCCGCTGGCTGCGCGAGTCCAACGGTCCCCAGATACCGCTGGAGGCGGAGCCGGAGGAGCGCGCCGCCTGAAAATCGGCTGCGCCAACCGGGACATACGCCCACACTGTTCGAGTCGCTCATCCCTCGAACACTCCCAGGAGCCGCTGCTTTGCAGGCTGCCGTCACCGTCACTCCCGCCCGTGTCCCCGAACTGCTGCTGGGCCTGGCCACCGTCCGGCCCGTGTTCATCTGGGGCGCCCCCGGCATCGGAAAGTCATCCCTCGTCAGGGACTTCGCCGAGTCGCTGGGGCTGGAGTGCGTAAGCCTGCTCGGTACGCAGCTCGCGCCTGAGGACCTGATCGGCGTGCCCCAGATCCGGGACGGGCGCTCGGTGTTCTGCCCGCCGGAGGCGATCGCCCGCGACGAGCCGTACTGCCTGTTCCTGGACGAGCTGAACGCGGCCACCCCGGATGTGCAGAAGGCGTTCTACTCGCTGATCCTGGACCGCCGCATCGGCACCTACGAACTGCCCAAGGGCTCGATCGTCATCGGCGCCGGCAACCGGTCGACGGACAATGCGCTCGCCCGCCCCATCGCCTCCGCCCTCGTCAACCGCCTCACCCACGTCCACCTGGAGGCGTCCGCCAAGGACTGGCTGACCTGGGCGACCAACAACGGCATCCACCCCTGGATCCTCGACCACCTCACCGACCGGCCCGATCACCTGTGGTCCAAGCCGCCGAAGACCGAGGAGCCCTTCTCCACGCCCCGCTCCTGGCACATGCTCTCCGACGCGCTGCACTCCTTCGGCCAGGGCCTCGACGAGGAGACGCTGAAGGTGATCGCGCACGGCACGCTCACACCGCGGCACGCCACGGCGTTCTGCGGCTACGTCAAGATCGTGCGCAGCCGGTTCGGCATCGAGGCGATCATCAAAGGCGACGCCCGCTGGCCCCACCGCATCGAGGACCGCGACCTGCTCTACTACCTCGCCGAGTCCTTCCGCGGCCGCCTCGTCAAGGAACTCCCGGTCAGCAAGGAGCACATGTCGGCGAACGGCCGGCAGACCGCGTACCGCGCCAAGTCGCTGCTGGTGCAGCTCGCGGAGATCTCCGTGGAGGTCGCGCAGACCGTCATCGCCTCCGACGCCGACGGCAACCCCGTCCTGCCCTCGTGGTTCCTCATCGAGGCCGCCCGGGACATGCCGCGGCTGGTGGAGGCCCGCCGGTGAGCCGTACCAGGGGCAAGGGTCAGAAGAAGCGGGACCTCGCGGCCGAGGCGTTCGCCGAGGGGGTGCGGCTGGTGAAGGCCAACCCGGCGCTGGCGGCAGTGGAGTTCGACGTCTGCCGGAGCGAGGAGTGCAAGCTCGCGCCGCGCGACGGGCTCGTGGTCGTCGACTCCGACGGCGACCTGCACGTCCACCCGAACCGGCTCGCCGAGCCGGCCGCCTGGGCCTGGGCGCTCGCGCACGCCGTCCTGCATCTGGGTTTCGGGCATGTCCCGGCGAAGAAGGGCGAGCGCACCCGGCCGGACCGGTTCGACCTCGCCGCACGCTGCGTCGTCGTCAACCGCTTCCTGCTGAACTTCACCATCGGCACCACCCCCGAGGAGCTTCCCGCCTCCTATCCCGACGGTGACGAGGAGCAACTCGCCGCGCGCTGGCGGCGGAACGGGCTCCCGGCCGCGTACGAGCGCTGCGGCACGGCGGGCGACGAGCCCGACCAGCTGCTCGTGCGCTGGGTGGGCTGGATGCAACCCCCGGACCACCAGCTGGCGTTCGCCACCGCCCTCACCCGGACCGTGTCGGCGGCGATGGACATGGCCGGCGGCCGCCGTGACTCCCTCGACGGCACGGTGGTGCCGCAGCGGCCGTGGCAGAAGGCCCTGAGCTGGTTCATCTCCTCCTACCCGCTGCTCGGCGGCATCGCGGCCGGCATCACACTCGTCGCCGACGCCGAGCTCAGCCGCGCCCACGGAATCTCGGTCGCCGCCGTGAACCCGGAGGCGGGGGAGATCTACATCAACCCCCTGCGCCGGTTCGACGACGAGGAATGGCGGTTCATCCTCGCTCACGAGATGCTGCACGCCGCCCTGCGCCACGGCGACCGCTGCGGCACCCGCGACCACTACCTCTTCAATATCGCCTGCGACTACGTCATCAACGGCTGGCTCTGCGAGATGCAGATCGGCACGATGCCGGAGGGCCTGCTGTACGACCCGGCGCTCGGCGGCCTCTCCGCCGAAGAGGTCTACGACCGCATCGCCGGCGATCTGCGCCGGATGCGCCGCCTGGCCACCCTGCGCGGCAAGGGCGTCGGCGACGTGCTCGGCGCTCCGCTGCGCCCGCCCGGCGACCACGTCGACCTCGACGGGTTCTACCGCCGGGGCCTGTGCCAGGGCCTGGACATGCACCAGCAGCAGGAGCGCGGCCACCTGCCCGCAGGCCTGGTCGAGGAGATCCGGGCCCTCAGCCACCCGCCCCTGCCCTGGGACGCCCAACTCGCCCGCTGGTTCGACGAGTTCGTGCCCCGCCCGGAGCCCGTACGGTCCTACGCCCGCCCCTCCCGCCGCCAGTCCTCCACCCCGGACATCCCGCGCGCGGGCCGTTATTTCCCGCCCGAGGAGATCGCCCGCTGCACCTTCGGCGTGGTCCTCGACACCTCCGGCTCCATGGAGCGCACCCTGCTCGGCAAGGCCCTGGGCGCCATCGCCTCGTACGCCGAGGCCCGCGACGTACCGGCCGCCCGGGTCGTCTTCTGCGACGCGGCCCCGCACGACGCGGGCTATGTGCCGGTCACCGAGATCGCCGGCCGGGTCAGGGTCCACGGCCGCGGCGGCACGGTCCTCCAGCCCGGCATCGACCTCCTGCACCGTGCGGACGACTTCCCGCCGGGCGCGCCCCTCCTCGTCATCACGGACGGCTGGTGCGACGTGTTGCGGGTCCGCCGCGAGCACGCGTATCTGATTCCACAGGGTGGTCGACTGCCGTTCACCGCGCGGGGCCCGGTCTTCAGGGTGCAGTAAGGCAGAGTGTGATCGGATGGTTCCCGGGCCCCCGAAGGCGGGACCGTATCGAAAGGATTCACCGTGGCAACCACGCGCTCCGCACACACCGTCTGGGAAGGCAATCTGCTCGAGGGCAATGGTGTCGTCAACTTCGACTCCTCCGGTGCCATCGAGGCGCAGCCGGTCACGTGGGCCTCGCGCTCCCAGGACGCGGGCGGCAAGACCAGCCCCGAGGAGCTGATCGCCGCCGCCCACTCCAGCTGCTTCTCCATGGCGCTGTCGCACGCCCTGGCCGGCGCAGGCACCCCGCCCACCAAACTCGTCACCTCGGCCGACGTGAATTTTCAGCCGGGTGAGGGCATCACGGGCATCCACCTGACCGTCGAGGGCACGGTCCCCGGCATCGACAACGACACCTTCGTCGCCGCCGCCGAGGACGCCAAGGCCAACTGCCCGGTCAGCCAGGCGCTCACGGGCACGACCATCACGCTGTCGGCCAAGCTCGCCTGACACCCGTACGCACACATCCTTCGGTGCCGCGCCTCCCGCTGGGGGCGCGGCACCGTCGTTTCCCGGGTACACAGGGAACGCGGCATTGACAACAGCGCACTCAAGTTTTGTGCTGGTGTGTGAGGAGTGCCCTGGCGGAAGGGGACAGTGATGGCACATGCGGTCGGGATCGATCTCGGGACCACGAACTCGGTGGTGGCCGTCCTGGAGGGCGGCGAGCCGACGGTCGTCGCCAATGCGGAGGGGGCCAGGACCACACCGTCGGTCGTGGCCTTCGCGAAGAACGGGGAGGTGCTCGTCGGGGAGGTCGCCAAGCGGCAGGCGGTGACGAACGTGGAGCGGACCGCCCGCTCGGTGAAGCGGCACATGGGCGACGCCCAGTGGCGCTTCCCCGATCAGGGCTCCGTGGACGGGACGCGCTACCGGGCGCAGGAGCTGTCCGCGCGGGTCCTGCAGAAGCTCAAGCGGGACGCGGAGTCCTACCTCGGCGAGGACGTCTCGGACGCGGTGATCACCGTGCCGGCCTACTTCGACGACTCCCAGCGGCAGGCGACCAAGGAGGCCGGGGAGATCGCGGGGCTGAAGGTCCTGCGGATCATCAACGAGCCCACCGCGGCGGCCCTCGCCTACGGCCTGGACCGGGGCGAGGAGCAGACCGTGCTGGTCTTCGACCTCGGCGGCGGCACCTTCGACGTCTCGCTGCTGGAGATCGGTGACGGTGTCATCGAGGTCAAGGCGACCAACGGCGACACCCACCTCGGCGGCGACGACTGGGACCAGCGGGTCGTCGAGTACCTGGTCAAGAAGTTCCAGGGCCAGTACGGCATCGACCTCGGCAAGGACAAGATGGCCCTGCAACGGCTGCGCGAGGGCGCCGAGAAGGCCAAGATCGAGCTGTCCAGCTCCTCCGAGACGACGATCAACCTGCCCTACATCACGGCCTCCGCCGAGGGGCCGCTGCACCTCGACGAGAAGATGACCCGCGCCCAGTTCCAGGAGCTCACCGCGGACCTCCTCGACCGCTGCAAGACCCCCTTCCACCAGGCGGTCAAGGACGCCGGCATCAAGCTCTCGGCGGTCGACCACGTCATCCTCGTCGGCGGCTCGACCCGGATGCCCGCGGTCACCGAACTGGTCAAGGAACTCACCGGCAAGGACCCGCACAAGGGCGTCAACCCCGACGAGGTCGTGGCCGTCGGCGCGGCCCTCCAGGCCGGCGTCATCCGCGGTGACGTCAAGGACGTCCTGCTGCTCGACGTCACCCCGCTGTCCCTGGGCATCGAGACCAAGGGCGGCATCATGACGAAGCTCATCGAGCGCAACACGACCATTCCGACCCGGCGTTCGGAGATCTTCACGACGGCCACGGACAACCAGCCCTCGGTGGGCATCCAGGTCTACCAGGGCGAGCGTGAAATCGCCGCGTACAACAAGAAGTTGGGCGTCTTCGACCTGACGGGGCTGCCTCCCGCCCCGCGCGGGATCCCGCAGATCGAGGTCGCCTTCGACATCGACGCGAACGGCATCATGCACGTGTCGGCGAAGGACCTCGCGACGGGCCGCGAGCAGAAGATGACGGTCACCGGCGGCTCGGCCCTCCCCAAGGACGACATCGACCGCATGATGCGGGAGGCCGAGCAGTACGCCGAGGAGGACCGGGGACGCCGCGAGGCCGCCGAGACCCGCAACCAGGCCGAGCAACTCGTCTACCAGACCGAGAAGTTCATGCGGGACAACGAGGAGCGGATCCCGGCCGACACCAGGTCGGAGGTGGAATCGGCGGCATCCGAGGTGAAGGGGCTGCTGGAGCGGAACGCAGACACGAACGAACTGCGCACCGGCGTCGAGAAACTCGCCACCGTCAGCCAGAAGATGGGCCAGGCCATGTACGCCCAGGCCGACCGGCCCCCGACGGCCGAGGGCACCGAACAGCACACCTCACCGCAGGACGAGGAGGGCGTGGTCGACGCGGAGATCGTCGACGAGGACGGCGACACGAAGGGCGGTGCCGCCTAGGCGTTCGGTTCGGTGGCGCCCTGAAGGGGCGCGGGGAACTGCGCGGTCAGCAGAAGGTGTCAGGGCTTGCGGGCGACCCCCGCGTACACGGGCACCACGCCTTCCGTCTGTGCCGCCACGTCCTCGGCCTCCGGGCGCCACCCGGTCACCGGGATCACACCGGGACCGAGCAGTTCCAGGCCCCCGAAGAAGCGCTGGAACTCGGTGATCGGGCGAGGGTAGAAGGGAGTGCCGCCGGCGCGGAAGGCACCGGCCGCCTTCGCGACGGCCTCCGGATTCAGATCGGGGGTGACCTGCGACAGGATCAGGTAGCTGCCCGGCGCGAGTGCGGCGACGTACTTCTGCAGCAGACCGTGAACGTCGTCGCCGCTGTCGCCGTCGGTCGCGTCGCCCAGGTAGTGGGTCAGCGCCACCAGCGACAGCGCGACCGGCCGTGCCAGGTCCAGGGACTCGGCGGCCCGCGCCAGCAGGAAGTCGACGTCCCGCACGTCCGCGTGCACGTAGGCCGTGCTGCCCTCGGCGGAGCCGTGCAGCAGTGCCTGGGCGTGCCGCAGCACGATCGGGTCGTTGTCCGCGTACACCACCCGGGACTCCGGTGCCACGCCCTGCGCCACCTGGTGCAGGTTGGGCTCGGTGGGGATGCCCGTGCCGATGTCCAGGAACTGGCGTATGCCCGCCTCGGCGACGGCGCGGACGGCCCGGTGCATGAACCGTCTGTTGGCCCGGGCCCCGCGCACCGCGGTGTTGTCCAGGGCGAGGATCCTGCGGGCCAGCTCCTCGTCCACCGGGTAGTTGTCCTTGCCGCCCAGCCACCAGTCGTACACACGGGCGGGATGCGGCCGGCTGGTGTCGATCTGCGGTGCGGCGTCGGATCCGGTCATACGGTGTCTTCTCCTCGGGATCGGCAAGGTGCCGTGCGTGGCTCAGAAGTCCTCGCGGCACTCCCGCAGGATCTTCTTCGTGCGCTGGGCCGACGCGGCCCGCGCCGTCATGTGGTCGAGGACCTCCAGGTGCGCGGAGACCTCCCCCCGCGAGTCGAGATACAGGGCCCCGGTCAGGTACTCGGTGAAGACCATGTCGGGCAGCTCGGGCTCGCCGAAGCGGAACAGCGTGAAGGGCGCGTACGTCCCCGGGTGCGGCCCGTCCTCGAACTCGGCGATCTGCAGCGTGACCCTGTCGCGCTCCGCGAACTCCAGCAGCTTGTCCAGCTGTTCGCCCATCACCTCGCCGCGGATGCTCACCGGGCGCCGCAAAACCGTTTCGTCCATGATCACCCACAGGTGGGGCGGATCCGGGCGGTCCAGGAGCCGCTGCCGGGCCATCCGCAGCGACACATGCCGCTCGATGGTGTCGGGTCCGGTCTGCCCGACCGTCCCCGCCTCCATCACGGCACGCGCGTACTCCTCGGTCTGCAGCAGCCCGGGTACGAAGTGCGGCTCGTAGGAGCGGACGAGGGTGGCCGCGCCCTCGAGGCTCACGTACATGCTGAACCAGTCCGGCAGCACATCGTGGAACCGCTGCCACCAGCCCGGCCGGTTCGCCTCCTCGGCGAGCGCGACGAACGCGGCCGCCTCGTCGTCCGGGACGCCGTACGTCTCCAGCAGCACCTGGACGTACGGGATCTTCAGGGCGACCTCGGCCATCTCCATGCGCCGGACGGTCGCGGGGGCCACCCGCAGGACGCGAGCTGCCTCCTCGCGTTTGAGCCGGGCCGCCTCCCGCAGCTCCTGCAGACGCTTTCCGAGCACCACCTGACCCACCGTGGGCGCGGGACGCCGCTCACTCACGCCACGCCTCCCCTACGCGCCGAAGTATGCGCGCAGTGTGTCATGTTCCGTTGCCGGCCTCACGGGGTCCGTGGTGAGGCGCTTGCCACGAGGGCCGCCCGGTGGGCCGGCGGGTGCGTCCATTACCCCGCGGGTAATCGACCGGGCAGGCGGTGTGCGGGATCGTCGATGCACCGGGTTCCGGTCCGGCGCACTCCGGTCCGGAACCCGCCCCCAGCTGCCCCGATGCGACCTCGACGGAGGGTGATCCGCCATGTCCGCCACCCAGCTCACCGCGCTCGCCCGCACCACCGACCCGCACACCGTGCTGCGCCGTTTCCTCGCCCTCGACGCGGTGGTGACCGGCGCCAACGGCATCGCCTACCTTGCCGCGTCCGGGCCGCTCGGCCGGTTCCTCGGGGTCGGACCGGGACTCCTGCTCGCACTCGGTGCGGTCCTCGCGGTGTACGGGGCGGCCGTGGGACTGCTCGCCTCCCGGGCCCGGCCGGCCGCGCTGCCGGTATGGGCCGTGATCGGGACCAACCTCGCCTGGACGGTGCTGAGTTGCATCGCCCTGGCGGTGTGGCTGTCGCCCTCGCCGGCCGGTGCGGTGTGGACCGTACTGCAGGCGCTGGCCGTGGCCGGCTTTGCCGTACTGCAGCGCCTGGCGCTGAAGGCCCGTCAGGACATCAGCGACTGAAGGTACTTGACCGTCGAAGGGTCGGCCGGCAGCAGCGTCTCGACGGCCAGCTCGGCGACGGTCACATCCATCGGAGTGTTGAACGTGGAGATGGACGAGATGAACGACAGGGTCCGGCCCTCGTGCTCGATCTGCATCGGCAGCGCGAAGTACGGGACGGGCCCGGCGGGTTCGCAGTCCGTGTCCGGCCCGGGCACCGGGTACGCCGCGACCTCCTCGTACAGCGCACGCAGCGGCTCCGACCGGTACAGCGCGATCTGACGCTCCATCTGATCGAGGAGATGGCCACGCCATGCGCGCAGGTTGCGGATGCGGGGTGCCAGGCCCTCCGGGTGCAGGGTCAGACGCATCGCGTTCAGCGGGGGCTGCAGCAGGTGCCCGGGGAGGCCGTCCAGGAGCATCGCGACGCCCCGGTTAGCGGCCACCACGTGATACATCGCGTCGACCACCAGCGCCGGATAGGGCTCGTAGCACTGGATCAACCGCTCCAGGCCCTCGCGCAGCGCGTCCAGTGCCGGGTCGTCCAGCGGCGTCTCCGGGTAGTGCGGGGCGTAGCCAGCCGCCAGCAGCAGAGCGTTGCGCTCGCGCACCGGGACGTCCAGGTGCTCGGCCAGCCGAAGGATCATGTCCTCGCTCGGCCGCGAACGGCCCGTCTCGACGAAGCTGATGTGCCGCGCCGAGGAGTCCGCGCGCAGCGCCAGCTCCAGCTGACTGACCCGCCGCCGCTCCCGCCAGGCCCGCAGCAGCGGGCCGACGCCCTGGTCCTTGCCGGCGGGGGCGGCTACGGATGCGGGGTTTCCGGCCGTGGCAGAGGTCATACGTACGACCGTAGTCGAGGAGCGCAGCGGATGACCTGGCCGTCGCAGCGGGTCAAGGAGACCGCCGCGCGGCCCGGCCCTGCGCCTCCAGCGGAGTTCCCGGTGGCCGAAGGTGTCCGCCGCTGACCATCGGGAACCCTTCTGACCAGGGCCTCGGCCGCACAGCTGTGGCACGCTGAAAAGGAACCCCGGCCCCCAGGAAGGAGCGCACCATGCCCGTGGAACCGCTGTCGCAGAAGGAGATCGAGGACCGGCTGGCCGAGCTGCCGGGATGGTCGGTCGACGGGGACCTCCTCACCCGCTCCTACCGGCTCGGCTCGCACTTCGCGGCGACGGCGATGGTCGTGCACATCGCCCAGGTCCAGGAGGAGCTCGGCCACCACTCCGACCTCACCCTCGGCTACAACACCGTGTCCCTGTCCGTGAACACGCACAGTGCGGGCGGCAAGGTCACCGAGCTCGACCTCGGGCTCGCGCACCGGGTCGAGGATCTTGCACAGGGACACGGGGCACACTGACCCGCGTGCTCGACTACGACAAGGAAGCCGACGCATACGACGTCACGCGCGGCGGCGAGCCCAGGGCCGCGGCCGCCGCGGACGCCGTGCTGGGCCTGGTCCCCACCGGCGTGGGCCGGCTCCTCGACGTCGCCTGTGGCACCGGGATCGTGACCAGGCGGCTCGCGGCGGCGCGGCCCGCGACCCGGGTGGCGGGCGCCGACCTGACGTACGGCATGGCCCGGATGGCCGCCGCCCGCCTGCCCGGCTCGGTCCTGCTTGCCGACAGCCGCCGGCTGCCGTTTCCCGACGGGACGTTCGACGCGGTCACCAGCGTCTGGCTGCTGCACCTGCTCGACGAGCCCGAGGACGTCCGGGCCGTGGTCGGCGAGTGCGCCCGGGTGCTGCGGCCGGGCGGTGTCTACGTCACCACCGTCGACAAGGCCGCCGCGCACGACGTCGGCAGCGACATCGACGCCGTCCTCGCGCCGCGTCCGCGCCGGCCGGCCCGGGATTCCGGGCCGCTGGTGGAGTCGTACGCCGTCGCGCACCGTCTGCTCCCGGCCGGGCGGGCCTGCTTCCGGGGCCGTGGCCAGGGCCGCAGCCCCCGCCGCACCGCCGCCGACCTGCGGCGCGGCTGGTTCACCGTGCTGCCGCCCGGCGACCCGCTCACCGAGCGGTTCGTGACGCAGGTCGAGGCGCTGCCCGACCAGGACCGGCCGCGCGCCGATCCCGAGTTCAGCCTGCGGGCCTTCAGGAAGCCGCCGGCCGGCTGAAGTCCATCGTCCAGTTGGTCAGCCAGGTCCGCCCGTCGTCGACGGAGAACGCCTGCTCCCAGCGGGCGGAGGCGGGGGACACGTCCGCCCACACGTACCGCACCCGGACGTCCTTCCCGTCGTGCGTGTCGTCGCCGTAGAACTCGCCGCGGTCGCCGTCGAAGCGGCCGGTCACCGGTGGGAACAGCTTCCCGCTGCGGCCGGCGGCCCAGTTCAGCGACCACTGTTCGGTCTCCCGGTCGAAGAGCCGCAGGGTCGCCCCCTTCGTCCCCAGTCGCGGCATGTCGATCTCGTCGACGTTCGCGGCCCCGTCGAACAGCGGCCAGCAGCGGTTCGTGCCCGGGAACTCCACCCAGTCGCTGCCGGGGTCGAGGAAGTCGGTGCGCCGGTGGTTCACCACCTCCCACTCGCCGTGGAAGAAGTCGAAGTCGTGCGGGCTGCTCATGAGCGGTCTCCCGTGGTTCCTTCGGGCAGCGAATCGGCCAAGTAGGCGTCCAGGTCCGGGACTTCGGGCACGAGCAGATGCCGTACCCAGGCGTCCCGTTCGTGCAGGACCGGCGGCAGCTCGAAGACGCAGCCGATCCAGGGGAGTTCGGGCCTGACGAAGTGGGTGGGGTCGTGGTCCGGGCAGCCCACCACGGGCTGGCCGGCCGCCGCGTTCGCGTAGTGCAGGACGTTGTCCCAGACCCAGCTGTACGCGTTGATGTAGGCGCCGTCGTCGTTGCCCCGGTGGACCACGACGAAGGTCGCCGGCGGTGTTGTACCGTCCGGCTCCGGCAGCAGCTCCGGGAGGATCGCGTACGCCGCCTTCTCGACCTCGGGCGCGATGCCCGCGGGGTCGACGGTGACGTGGTAGCGCTTGATGTGCCGCCCGGCCACTTCGATCGGTGGCGGCACGGTCAGGAGTTTTTCCTTGAAGGCCATGGACCGGACGCTAGGCCCGCTTCACTGACACCTTCTGTCAGTGAAGTCTGGGATTCTGGCAGGGTGAAGTCCAGCCGACTCGTCTCGATCCTGCTCCTGCTGCAGACCCGGGGCCGGATGACCGCCGCCCAGCTCGCCGAGGAGCTGGAGGTCTCGGTCCGCACGGTCTACCGGGACGTGGAGGCGCTGAGCGCGGCCGGCGTCCCGCTGTACGGCGACGCGGGCCACGCGGGCGGCTACCGGCTGCTCGACGGCTACCGCACCCGCCTGACCGGCCTCACCACCGAGGAGGCGGAGGCCCTCTTCCTCGCCGGCGCCCCCGGCCCGGCAGCCGAGCTCGGCCTCGGCACGGTCCTGGCCGCCGCCCAGCTCAAGGTCCGCGCGGCCCTGCCGGCGGAGCTGCGCGGCCACGCCGACCGGATCAGCGGCCGCTTCCATCTGGACGCGCCCGGCTGGTACGCGGACGCCGAGGCGGCACCGTATCTGCCGGCGGTCGCCGACGCGGTGTGGAACAGCCGCGTCCTGCACGTCCTGTACCGCCGCTGGGCCGAACCCACCGACGTGGAGCGCCGTCTGGAGCCGTACGGACTGGTGCTGAAGGGCGGGCGCTGGTACGTCGTCGCGGGTCCCGGACCGCGCACCTTCCGCGTCGACCAGATCCTCGAACTCGCGGCCAGTGGCGAGGAGTTCACCCGCCCCGGCGACTTCGACCTGGCCGCGTACTGGGCGGCGTACCAGCGCGACTTCCACGACCGGCTGTACCGCGGTGAGGCACTGGTCCGGCTGGCGCCGGGTGTGAAGCTGCCGAGGGCGGTCAACGTCCGTACGGACGAGGACGGTTGGACCCTCGCCAGGGTCCCCGTCGAGTCCGTCGAGCACGCCCACGGCGAGTTCCTGCGCCTGGGCACGGACGTAGAGGTGCTGGAGCCGGCCGAACTCCGCGAGCGGATCGCCCGAACGGCCGGCGAACTGGCCGAAAGATACGGCAACCCGGCAGAGCGCGGCGGCCACTGAGTCTGCACAACCCGTCCGTCCTCTCTGGAGGTTCGTCACGTGCAGCACCCGCACAGGCACCGCAGACGCAGAGTCCTCGTCCCGGCGGTCACCACCGTCGCGGCCCTGGTCGCCGCCGGACTCACCGCGCTCGACGCCGGCACCGCCGAGGCCGCCACCGCCCGCCAGGTCGAGAAGCTCGACCGCGGCGTCGTCAGCGTCCACACCGACAGCGGCAACCTGGTCAGCTGGCGCTGGCTGGGCACCGACCCGAACGACGTCTCCTTCAACGTCTACCGGGCTGGTACGAAGGTCAACTCGACCCCGATCACCGGCTCCACCGACTACTTCCACTCCGGCGCACCCGCCCAGGCCGACTACACCGTCCGTGCCATCGTGGGCGGCGTCGAGCAGGCCGACTCCGTCCACGCCATCCAGTTCCGCACCGGCTACAAGGACGTGCCCATCACACCGCCGGCAGGCGGCACAACCCCCGACGGAGTCGCGTACACCTACGAGGCGAACGACGCCTCGGTCGCGGACCTGGACGGCGACGGCCAGTTGGACTTCGTCCTGAAGTGGCAGCCGACGAACGCCAAGGACAACTCCCAGTCCGGCTACACCGGCAACACCGTCATCGACGGCATCAAGCTCGACGGCACCCGCCTGTTCCGCATCGACCTGGGCCGCAACATCCGCTCCGGCGCGCACTACACGCAGTTCCAGGCGTACGACTACGACGGCGACGGCAAGGCCGAGATCGCCATGAAGACCGCGGACGGCAGCGTCGACGGCACGGGGACCGTGATCGGCAGTTCCTCCGCCGACTACCGCAACTCCAGCGGTTACGTGCTCTCCGGCCCCGAGTACCTGACCATGTTCAACGGCCGGACCGGCAAGGCGATGCAGACCGTCGACTACGTCCCGGCCCGCGGCACGGTGTCGTCATGGGGCGACTCCTACGGCAACCGCGTGGACCGCTTCCTCGCGGGGACGGCCTACCTGGACGGTTCCCGGCCGTCGCTCGTCATGGCGCGCGGCTACTACACCCGTACGGTGATCGCGGCCTGGGACTGGCGCGACGGATCCTTCACCCGCCGCTGGACCTTCGACACCAACTCCTCGACCAACTCCGGCAAGGGATACGACAGTCAGGGCAACCACCAGCTGTCGGTGGCCGACGTCGACGGAGACGGCAAGGACGAGATCGTGTACGGCTCGATGGCGGTCGACGACAACGGCAACGGGCTGTGGACCACCAAGAACGGCCACGGCGACGCCATGCACGTGGGCGACCTCGACCCGTCCCGCGCCGGTCTGGAGGAGTTCAAGGTCGGCGAGGACAGCTCGAAGCCCTCGTCCTGGATGGCGGACGCCAGGACCGGCCAGGTCATCTGGTCCACACCGGCCAACGGCGACAACGGCCGCGGCGTCTCCGGGGACATCTGGGCGGGCAGCGCGGGCGCCGAGTCCTGGTCGGCGTCCGAGAGCGGCATCCGCAACCCGAAGGGCACGGTGGTGGCGAGCCGCAAGCCGTCCAGCACCAACTTCCTGTCCTGGTGGGACGGCGACACGGTGCGTGAACTCCTCGACGGCACCCACATCGACAAGTACGGCACCTCGGCCGACACCCGTCTGCTGACCGGCTCCGCGGTCCACTCCAACAACAGCACCAAGGCGACGCCGTCGCTGTCCGGGGACATCCTCGGCGACTGGCGTGAGGAGGTCGTCTGGCCGACCGGCGACAACACGGCACTGAGGATCTACTCGACGCCGTACGAGACCGGCACGAGGATCACGACCCTGCTGCACGACACGCAGTACCGCACGGCCCTGGCCTGGCAGAACACGGCCTACGACCAGCCGCCGCACCCGAGCTTCTTCATCGGCGACGGGATGGCGACGGCGCCGCGGCCCACGGTCTACACCCCATGAAGCCCCCGTGACGTCGAGACGGCCGCCCGCAGTGCGCGGGCGGCCGTCTCACCGGGTCGGATCAGCCCAGGAGGCCGCCCAGGAGACCGCCGAGAAGGCCGGTCACGACGCCCAGGAGACCGCTCAAGGGATTGTCCGAGTCCGAGCTACCGCTGTCGTCGTCCGAAGGCGTGAGACACGCCTCGTGGCCCATGAGGGATACGTGGGTCGTTCCGGCGCACGTGCCGGTGCCGTCGGTCGGCGTAGCCGCAGAGGCGCTCGGCGCCATAAGGGTCAGGGCGATTACCGGAGCGGCGAGGACCGCCGCGACACGGGCGCGGGTCGACTTGCGAGTGCGCTGCGACATTGCTGTCCTTTCGACAGGTGTGAGCGACAGGTAGGAGAGAACTGCCTTGATCAGGTTCACGCGGCGCGCTGCGCTCCGCAACTCGAGCGTCACTCACAGTGGCCGTACGGCCCGGTCGGGCCCGACTCCGCCGGCGTCGGACGTGTCGCCGTGGATGACACCGCGCAGGAGTGGAAAGGCGTGATGGCCGGGCGGCCCCACTGCGCGTGGGGACCGCCCGGCCCGGTTCTGCGCTACCGCGCCCCGAAGGGGCGGGGAACTGCGCGACCAGCCACAACCGGCCGGCAGCCAAACACCGCCCGGCCCGCGGAGCGCTTCGCGGACTATTCGAGGAGCTCCGCGTACGAGCCCATGGCCAGGGCGATGTCCGCCTGGGCCCAGAACCGGTGGTACGTGAACGAGGGCGCGGCCCCGCCCGCCAGATACGCCTCGATCTTCGACCAGGCCGGGTCGTTCTTGTAGAAGGACCGCAGCGAGGCGAACGTGGACGAGGAGTCGACCGTGTCGCCGTTCGGCATCCTGCCGGTCCAGCCGCTCGGGACGTAGACCGTGTCGTCGAAGCGGTTGTAGTCGGCGCGGGTCTCCGGGACGGCGATGCCCAGGCCGTCCCGGTAGTTGTTCCACATGCCGTCGAGCAGTGCCTTCGCCGTCGTCTTCGCCTCCGTGTCACCGGACTTGGCGGCGTAGTACGTCAGGGTCTTGGCGTACGCGGCCGCCACGCCGACATCATCGGTGTAGTCGGCAACGGTGACGTGAAGTCCGCTGTTGGCGCCGGGACTTGACGCGTTCCATGTGTCGGGCTCGCCCGACCACTGGAGGGTGGAGGGGATCCGGTAGGTGCCGTCCGGGTTGATCGTGGTCTTGGACAGCGCCCAGTCGACCCACTTGTCGAGGACCGCCTTGGCACCCGCGTTCCCCGTCTGCTGGTAGTACTCGGCGACCCGCTCCATCGACCATGCCTGGAAGCCGAACCACTGGTTGGACGGCGGGTCGTGGTAGACGGGTTGCTGGTCGTAGTACATGCCGTAGAAGGTCGGCGTACCGGACGGCGGGGTCGCGTAACGCCCGGCCCAGCTGTTGGTCGCGCCGCCCGCGATGGCGCCCTCGTCGGACTGCAGCCAGCGGTAGAACTCCAGCTGCCGGGTGAGCGAAGTACCCCAATCGGAAGCCCCCGTCGAGGACTTGGGCTTCAGGTCGGCGTAGGAGCTCAGCGCGTACGCGGCGAGCGGGTTCTGGTATCCGCCGTGTACGTGGCTGGAGCCGATGCGCCAGGCCCAGCCGGCGCTGGTGTCGGTGGCGCCGCCCCACGCGTAGTACCAGGACAGCAGGTACGACGAGGCGTCCTTGCCGGTCCCGGCCGGACAGGTCGACGGGCCGACGCAGTTGCCGATTTTCTTGAAGTACTTGTCGTACATGGCGTAGCGCAGATAGTCGCCCATCTTCGCGGCCTTGCCGACGGTCGCGGAGACGTCGCTGCCCTTGCCCTGCCCCTTGGCCCAGACGTCGGCCCAGTACGCGGCCTGCACGGCACGCGCGTCGGCGTCCGGGGCGTCCGTGTACTTCCACTGCCTGGCGTACGACGAGTCGCCCGTGAAGAGGTCCAAGTACCCGTTCGTGCCGCCGTACTTGAAGGCGTCGCAGGTCGGCTGCGGCACCGTCTCCCACACCGACTCCTGCGCTCCGCGCTGGAAGGTGTTGATGTACGACGGGCCGGTCTGCGCCGGTCCGCCCTCGCAGGTGCCGCCGGGGGTGTCGCCGTAGCCGTAGACGTTGTCGACGTCCTGGAGCCAGTGCATGCCGTAGACGTCGTCCGTGCCGTAGGCGCCCTTCAGCTCGCCCGCGATCGGGTCCGAGCCGACCGGGACCCCGGTGTCCAGCTTGGCCGGATACTCGTTCGGGGTGTCCAGCTCGGGCGCGTAGGTCGCCGGCTTCGAGGCGTTGTAGAAGGAGTTGGTGGGCTGGTCTGCGTGGGTCGGGATCATGTACTTCTCCATGAGATCCCAGGCGCCGTTGAACTTGGTCCAGTCGCCGGTGACCTTGCCGTACATCGCCTGCAGCCAGAGTAGATAGCTGTAGGCCTCCGACGTGGTCTCGTGGCCCTGGTCCGGGGCCTCGACGATCAGCGTCTCGACCGAGTGGTAGGGGATGCCCTTGGGTGAGAAGTAGCCGTTCGCCGGGTTGGTGATCTTGCCGTAGAGGTCCAGGAAGCGGGCGTCGTACGCCTTCGAGGCCGCCAGCTCCGTGACGGTGACCGTGGCCTTGGTGTGGCCCGTCGCCGTCGACTCGAAGGCGGCCGAACCGGTGCCGGAGGCGTCGGCCGTGATGGTCACCTGCTGCGCGGTGCTCCAGTTGGAGGGCGTGAAGGCGAGCGATGCGCCGCCGGTGACCGACAGGCCGGAGGCGCCGCTCGTGCGGGCCGTCGTGACGGTCACGCTTGACGAGGGCTGAGTCGACAGCTTCACGTCATACGTGCCCGACTTGCCCTGCTGGACGCCCAGTTGGGCGGGGGAGGCCACCACGGCGGGTCCCGACGCGACCGTGATGCCGACGGGTGTCGACTCCGCGGATGCGCCCAGGCTGTCGTATGCCTTGGCCACCAGCGAATGGCTGCCCGCGGTCAGGGCGGCGGCCGAGAGCGTGTAGGGCGAGCTGGTGTCCGTGCCGAGCAGGGTCGTGTCGTCGTAGAACTCGACCTTGCTGATCGTGGCGTTGTCGGCCGCGGCGGCGGTGGCCGCGAGCGGGACCGCTTCGCCCTGGGTGTAGACCGCGCCCGCGGTGGGGCTGGTCAGCACGGTGACCGGCGGCTGGTGAGCGCCGGCGCAGGTGGTGCCGTTGACCGCGAAGCCCGTGGGGGCGGTGTTGGTGCCGCTGTAGGTGAACTGCGCGCCGGTGGAGACGGCGGCCCCCGCGGCGATCTTCCCGTTGTACCCGGCGTCCCTCACGCTGATCGACTGGCCGGACTGGGACCAGGTCCCGCTCCAGCCGTTCGTGAGCTTCTGGTTGCCGCTGTAGGCGTACGTCAGGGTCCAGCCGTCGATGGCGTCCGTGCCACGGTTGGTGAGGGTCAGGTCCGCGGTGAAGCCGGAGCCCCAGTCGTTCGTCCTGTAGTCGACGCTGCACTGAAGTGCCGCCGCCCGGGCGGGAGTTGTGCCTGTTCCCAGCATGGTGAGCGGAAGGGCGAGGGCCGTCACGACAGCTGTCCACAACCGCCGCGCGGCGCGGCGTCTCCTTCTGGGGTGCATGTGCTGGTTCCTCCTTGCGGCTCGGAGAGGTGGGGGCGGAGCAGCAACAAGCCTTGAACCAGTGGGAGCGCTCCCATAGTGGGGATGGGGGTGAGGGCGGTCAAGGTGCTTGAAGAGTCGAAAAGATTCGACAGGCTTCAGGAGACTGCTGCGCACAGTGAGTTGAGGGAAAGTCAGCGAAACTCTGTGACTCCCCTGTCCTTTGCCGTCACTTGGCGCTACCTTCACTCGCACCAGTGGGAGCGATTCCATCAGTCGGCGCGTCCGTCACGACGCGCCCGAACTGCAAGGAGTCGCTCATGCGACATCCCCCGCGTTCATGTCTTTTAGCCGTTGCCGCTGCCGTGGCCCTGGTGGGCACGGCGGTCGCACCGGTCGTCACGGCACAAGGCGCCACGCCCGCCTGCTCGGTGGAGTACTCCGTCACCAGCCAGTGGGACACCGGCTTCCAGGGCGCAGTGAAGATCACCAACAACACCGCCGCCGCGAGTGGTTGGAGCGTCAGCTTCGACTTCGCCGACGGCCAGCAGGTCAGTCAGGGCTGGAACGCCAAGTGGTCCCAGTCCGGTACGACGGTGACGGCGGTCAACGAGAGCTACAACGGCTCGCCGGCCACCGGCGCGAGCGTCAGCGCCGGATTCCTCGCCTCCTGGTCGGGGAGCAACGCCGTACCGACCTCGTTCAAGCTCAACGGGACGACGTGCAACGTCGATTCGGAGCCGTCGCCGACGCCGTCGCCGACCGAACCGCCCGGCTCGGGCGACGGCACGGCACCCGCCCTGCACGTATCGGGGAACAAGCTCATGGACGCAGACGGCACAACGCGTCGCCTGCTCGGCGTCAACCGCTCCGGCGGCGAGTTCATGTGCGTGCAGGGCTACGGCATCTGGGACGGCCCGGTCGACGACGCCGCGATCCAGGCGATCGCCGACTGGAAGGCCAACACCGTCCGCATCCCGCTCAACGAGGAGTGCTGGCTGGGCCTTTCCAACATCAAGCCCGAGTACGGCGGCGCCAACTACACAGCCGCCGTCAAGGAGTTGGTGGCCAGGGTCGAGGCGCACGGCATGACGCCGATCGTCGAACTGCACTGGACCCACGGCCAGTACACCGGCAACTCGGCAGGCTGCTCCGACGTGCACGCCACCTGCCAGAAGCCGATGCCGGACATGCAGTACACCCCGTCCTTCTGGTCCTCGGTGGCCGGCACCTTCAAGGACGACCCGGCCGTCGTCTTCGACCTGTTCAACGAGCCCTACCCGGACCGTGCCACCTCCACGACCGCCCAGGCGTGGCAGTGCTGG
>Ga0307512_10001678_pt1 | contig 30325 bp, 27 predicted proteins | sample 14_EM_MG_FD_200267 | JGI IMG/M metagenome (GOLD analysis project Ga0307512, IMG submission 200267) | Populus trichocarpa ectomycorrhiza microbial communities from riparian zone in the Pacific Northwest, United States - 14_EM | ecosystem: Host-associated > Plants > Roots > Unclassified | place... | reverse complement strand
CCTCCCGTAGGCCGGTCTATTTTCTGCTGCTCTCACCGCGTTCATAATCGATGGCAAACAGAATTTGAAGCCGAGCCCGGCAGATCAGACCGTGTACTACCTGCAACAGAATGTCGCACTTCTCGCCCAAATCTCAAACCAGATCTCCTCCGTAGTCCCACAGGTCGCAATCCCTTCTACTCCACCACCTCCTTTCCCGACTTTCAACCCATCCGCATCTGATATCCGCGTGAATGTGTTTTGGTTCATGGCCCTCGTTTTCAGCCTTACCGCCTCACTCCTAGCGACTCTCGTACAGCAATGGGTTCGCGACTACATGCATGTATTCCAGCGATACGGCGACCCCCTGAAGAGTGCTCGGATTCGGCAATATTTGCATGAAGGTTCCGATGGATGGTACATGCCTGTTATTGCGGAGGCCGTACCTGGTGTCCTTCATGTCTCCGTATTCCTATTCTTCGTGGGGCTTGTTGACTTTGTCTTGAAGATCAACACGACAGTTGGTCTGACTACTGCTGCTCCCATCGGCATCTGTGGCTTATTCTATATATTCACGACATTTGCGCCAGTGATATATCCACAGTCACCCTACCAGAATTCCTTCTCTGGCCTCATGTGGTATCTGTTTCAAACCTTGCGGGGCCGGGAGTATAAGGATCGTGATGGCAAATCAAAATCTGTTAATCCAAATATGGCACAAGGGCAGATGCAACTTGCGATGGAAGAAACAGTGGACCGGATCAGGCGAGATGCCGATGCGATTCGGTGGCTGGTCGAAAACATGACGGAGGATTCCGAAACGGACTTGCTCGCGATGACGATCCCAGGCTCATTCAACACAGAATGGGGCACAATAGTCTGGAAGAAGGTTTCCGAAATCATAGAAGATAGAAACAAGAACCCAGTTGGTGATGAATATGCCGCGGAACAACTCGCGGACACAAATTCGCCCACTACTCTGCCAATCATCCGACGTTCTTCAAACACCAACATCGTTCGCAGTGTCTTTGGTTCGATCACACGTCCCATCACAACGTGCATTGCGGGCGGTTCTTCCACCAACACTATACTTCCCTTGCAAACGCTTGATGCTTCCACAGCCAGTCCTTCCATCGTTGCTTCTGTTCAAGGAGATACGTTTGTGCGCGAGCTCAGTATTCGCATTTCCCTCTTGTTGGAGTCATGCAAGAATCGTTCTCTCTTTGCAAGCGATGAGCTATGGCGGAGGCGTACACGGGGATGTGTCGAGACCGCGACATCACTCGTACTCTGTGCCAATGCTGAACTTGGCTGGTTTGGTGATATAGGGAAACTGCTGCGAGATATAGGCAGGGCGGAGATGACGCGCGAGTCGTCATTGGCCGGAATGGACCAGTCCTTTGTTACGCGCTGGACGTGCCTCTCAATTATTGTCACCCGGTCGATGCTGGATGGCAATTTACCAATGCAACAAGATATGGGGAAAGCCATTTCCTTCCTTGAATCGATTTCTCTGGAATCTCCCGGCACTGACGGCGAACCCCAGAGTACTGCGCAGACGATTGACATGATTCTTTCTGCAGAATGGCACAATCTATTTATAATATTTCGGGAGTTATTCCCCAGTGCGCACCCGGACCTGTCGGAGGAGCGGGTAGAGGAGGTTATCCGCGGTCACCCAACCGAAATGTCTTCCCTGGAACATAACTACCTAGATGGTCGAAGACTGAGACTGCTCGATGGTTATATCTCCATTCCCCAGCGTTCAATCCAGGTCGCAACTCACGAATTGATTTGCGAAATACCTGGTGTTGAATTTGATGGTGACCGTCCAGATCCCTTCCCATTCAGCCTAGCCGTTGACTTATTCAGCAACCCTGCATTACTGTTCGTGCTCCCTGGGCGGTGCTTCGAAGGCCTTTGCTCCATTTATCCCAGACTCCAGGACATTCTCGAGGGACAGAACCCACAGCAATTCCAGGAAACACTCAAGGACATGAGGTCCATCGAGCTTTTGGGTTTTACCCTTTGGGAGAAAGAGACTGTACAACGGCAATTATGGCGTTTCCAGGACCTGCATAGTGGTGGTGGGCTTGGTTTTTGTGTCGAGATGTTCTTGGTTGCTCTCAAGCAACTTCTATCCGCATCCTTATCGAAGGAATCTCAATCAGCCCTGTACACTGGCACTTTTCGGGCTATCACATCTGATTGGCGCAAATACAAACACTCTCTTGGGACGCAAAATATCCTCCTTCATATAATTGCGTCACGTTGCGGTCTCATTTCCAGGTTCAATTACCCGGCCTATATCACAGACGAGTTGCTGGTGCTCGTGGACAATATGCTCAAGGGACAAACTGGCCCACATATTGACCTCGCAGTGGACCGGCTTAGGAATCTGGATGCAAGACTTTACAAAGGACCTCCAGACTTCCCGGCTAGAGCATTAGAAGTCATCTCACAGTTACATCCATTTGCGTCATCATCTTCGTAGCATCCCGACATCAATGCTAAACCGCCTCCCTTTGTCTTTATTATAACAACACCTTACACAGATGGCGAGGCTTTATGACATTTTATATTCTACTACTGGCGGTCGCCCGCGCTCCGCATGGGAACAGCTAGATCTGTATCCTCGGGCCCGCGGCAGGTATTTGGGTGACATTTCTGCTTCGTGCATCCATTCCATGTTTTCTCATATTAGTATTTGTCTCTTTTGCAACCTCATGAAAAATAGAAACGGAAACGAAATCATCCAGTTGACCGGAGTCGGAGTAAAGTTCCTTGAATTTGAACGGCAGTCAGCGGAAAGCGGAAAGACCAGAAAGATGACAGGAGTTTGGAGACAGTCTTGACAGAGACAGAAAACTGGGATGAGATTTACTGGTCCCGACTCCGACACTGCTCCGACGCCCACATTTGCGGACTTCCCGAGAAGACCGAGATGTATGTGGACATGGAGCAACTCGCATTTTTATTATAGATTCTGAGATTTGAAACTGGTAGCAAGGGTCAGACGAGGTGTGTTGTGTGCCAGAACCAGAAATGGCCACTGGCCCACACAGACGGTGACACCAGCAGGCCACAGCGACCCGTTCGCATGCCGACGGACGTGCATTACTGTACCGTCTGCCCCATATAAACTAGGGGTCTCCAGTGTCGCGGCTGCGGCGCTGCTATGGTATAATAGGACGGGTTATACTAGTGTGGTACCCTGCCAGCGTCAGGTTCACTGCGTGATGTGTTCCCGTTTAAGGCCGAAAAGTCTGAACTCTGAAGGGTTCTGATAAAAGCCCCAAAGCCGGTACGCGGTCACGGTAAGACAGTTTCCGCGAATTGTGTTGTCAAGTCTCACTGAATTGCAAGATCACGGATAGATGAGCATTGGCCAGGCCAATAGCGCGACCGAAGGAAGCTGATCTGATAACGCAACGACCCGACCCGGATCCGTCATCTCATGTCGACGGCCCTGATCTCGCCTCCCGAAGAGGATCTCAAGACAGCCGTCGTATCTCTGAAAAAAGAACACCCCACGCTCGGCATCGCAAAGCTCCATGCTCTCTTACTTTCCGAGAATCCAACGTGGACGGTGAGCGAAAAGCGCCTGCGACGGATCCTGAAGAACTCGGACCCGGATACGCCCGCTGGTGGTGGACCTTCGCCTGCGACTGGGACGCACGTGTATCCGTCATCCACGCTCGTCGAAGGCCTCGACATCGCTAAGTGGACGACGGCCGTCGAGGTCAAGTATTTCGATAGGAGAAAAGGGAAAGGGCTCGTCGCGAAGGAGCCGATTTCCGAGGGCCAAGTTGTGTGGAAGGAGGACCCGTTCGTCATCGCGCCCGAGTGGTGAGTTTACAACCCCTCTTTTCCTCGCGTACTACACACCTCTCATTCATTAATACTCGTACCGTATGTTAATTTTAACAGGGATATCTACGACCTGCAGATCGTGTCTCGAGCATGCGCCTACTGCACCACCCCGCTCACAGAACGTCTCTTGTCCTCGTCCTCGCTCGTCCAACGCTGCCCTACGACCTCGAGCGCGTGCCCCGCGCGCTTCTGCAATCGCTTGTGCCTCAAACGCTCAGAGAAGACCCACCCGCTACTCTGCCCCGCGCAGAACCCGGCGAGCGTGCCCCTCCTTGCGTTTGCTAGGAAGCAAACTTGGTTGGCGCTCCATGCGCTCGCGCGGTGTACGGCGCGACTGCTCCTTGCGCACCAGCAACAGGGCCAACGGGCTGGTGGCGGTGACGGCGGCGAGAGCGAAGGGATGGGCGATGATTGGCGCGTGTATTGCGCGCTTGCGGACCTCGGAATGGAAGAGCGAGCAAAAGGTAGCTGGTGGGTTTACATCATTTCGCGCATTGTTTCCCAACATCTTCGGCGTCGACCCATTCTCATGTCATATATGCGCGTCTCTCAAGGTTACAGGGTGCGGAGCCAGATCGCTCGACTTGGCAGGCTGCATACAAGGCTTTCGTGCAGGCATTCGTGGAGCCGCCAGAGGGGGCTTGGCAGAAAAAACTCGCAAAGGTGTTGCCACAGCCACCTCCGAAGGAGGTCGCAGATGCATTCTTCACGTACGATGGCTTCCTTCATGGGCTCGGGCGCATGAGTCTCAGTGCGTAATCTTTCATCATCGCCTGTTATTAACAACACGAACGCTACGATAGATCTCGAGGCGCACGGCGGATTGTACACGTTACATTCCCACCTTAACCATAGCTGTATCCCAAACATATCTGTTCGACACCTGGACCAACGCACCGCACTTTCGCGCATCACGATTATTGCGAAACGCGACATCGCAGTCGGTGAAGAGCTCGTGATCACATATGTCGACCCATCTCTGGGTGTACGTGAGCGGCGCTCGCAGCTAGGTGCATGGGGATTCGGGCAGTGTGTCTGCGAGCGGTGCGTGGAAGAAGACAAGGGAGAGAAAGAAGGCGAGGCTGGTGAGGACGATCTGGCGAGAGAGCTCACGGCGGGTCTGGGCGTCACTATCGGAGTTTGATTATATAATATAAACTCCGACAGTTGTCGGGTCAACTCGCAAAAAAGTTGCGTTGCAAGAGAGACAGACTAACGGAAAGAAATGCTGAGAGCGAGTCGTATCGTCCGCGCTTCAAAACGTGGCTTTGCAACCGTCGTAGACGCTTCGTCTGGCTTCAAGGTCGCTGCGGTCGACAATTCCCAGCCATCATCGAGCGTCACCGTCTTGCTCAAGGCTGGCAGTCGGTACCAGTCCAAGCCCGGAGTTGCGCACACACTCTCCAATTTTGCCTTCAAGGTGCGTTTTCTATTTCACCTCAACTCATGCGCAACCAGGGGTAGCGTCGTCTGTCCAAACACGCGTCTCGTTACGCGTCGACGATGAGCATGCAGGTCGAGTCCGATGTCTGCGACTTCGGGGTTTGCACGTGGATGGGGGTGGTGGTACTCTTTCTCTCCAGAGCGTGCCACGCTCAGCAGGCCGACCTGACACCAGCGAGGTGCTGTTTTCCAGCAGTTATCCGAGTTTTTCTGGCGAAATCATGATACCCGTTTTCCGTCTCTCGCCGAGGTGTCTCCAGCAAAATGGTACTGACATTATTTCTCTTCAGAGCACTAGAAAGCGGTCTGCGCTTGGCACCATTCGCGAAGCTGAGCTTTACGGCGGTGTCCTCTCTTCATCGCTCTCTCGTGAGCACCTAGCGCTCACTGCCGAGTTCCTACGTGGCGACGAGTGCGTCATCGTGTCTCAATATTCTCCCATATTTCTGACCACAACCATGGCAGGGCGTATTTCGTTGACGTCCTTGCGTCATTCCTAACCTCACCCAAGTTCACACGTCACGAACTTGGCGAATATGTGCTTCCCGCCGTCCATTCCGAGTCCAGTGCCGCCATTCAATCCGCTCCGACCCACGTCCTGGAGCTCGCCCACGAGCTGGCTTTCCGCAATGGCCTTGGCTATTCGCTCTATGCCGACAGCCAGACCACTGGCGAGATCACCGCAGAGGACGTCCGGGACTTACACGCCCAGGCCGTTGGCAACCCAAGCAGCATCGCCGTTCTCGGCACTGGCATTTCCACCGAGTCGCTGGCCAAACTCTTCGAGAGCGCCTTCTCCTCTTACAAGGCCCCTGCGACGCCCGTTCCCACGACGCCCGCAGCGCCAGCGACGAAGTACCATGGAGGTGCGGCCCGCGTTGCATCCGCGCACGGCCCGCAGGCGATCTTTGTCGGCTTTGGCAGCACCGCATCTGCTTCGGTTCCCGCACTGCACGCGCTCGCGGCGCACCTGAACCCTGCCTCGGCGCTGAAGTGGGCTTCCGGTGCCGCCCCACTCGCATCTGCGATCCCGGCCGGGGTCCACGCGCACAGCGTGCTCCTTCCTTACTCGGACGCGACGCTTATCGGCGTTATGCTCGAGGGAAACGACGGCGCCGCGCTCAAGGAGGGCGCCAAGGCGGTCGTCGGTGCGTTCAAGGACGCCGCGGGGGGCAAGGTCGGTAAGGAAGAGCTCTCGCGCGCGGTGGCGAGGGCCAAGTTCCAGCTTGCGTCGGGCGTCGAGGGGCGCGATGGATACGTCGGTGTGTTGGGGTCCAAGGTGTTCAAGGGCGAGTCTGCGAGCGTGCAGACGGCATTGGACGGCATCCAGGGCGTCAGCGGAGCCAATCTTTCTCAGGTGCGGACCCGAGTTCAACCCCCTCGCAGGGAGACGGCGCTGATGGATGACAAACCCTTTCTTTTACAGGTTGCGGGAGAGCTCTTCAAGAGCAAGCCTACGTACGTCGCGATTGGCAATTTGCACTCGCTGCCACATGCGGACGAGATTGGGCTCAGCGCATGATGACAATGAGAGGGAGACCGCCGAAAAACTAGCATATTTTGTTTGAATTACACCCTCATTGCATCCGTTAGATTATCGTTCCTGTTATGGCCCATCTTTCCCGTGTGCACCTAGGTTGCGACTCCACCCCCGCCGACGGTGTTCCGTCCACCTGTTAAGGTTTTTGCTCTAGACTGTGCCAGTCCCGTGTCCAATGTCAGCCGGCCACATAAATTACATTATAGGGATGATCGAGGATCCGTTCTCCATCAGCTGCATCCCCTTCCCCTGAATTGATGAATGAGATGCTTTTGATTGATGGAGATAGAGGACCCATCCGAAGAAGCCGGGGGCTTTACTATATTTTCTGGCGTTTGCCGACGTGGCGGCACGTTGCAGAAGCCGGAAGCACGATGCAGCGGTGATAGCTCACAAATAGACGAGGGATATATTCTGAGTTTGGTGAATGACCCCTCGCTCGATTGCAACCGATAAAGATTGAGCCGAGGCAAGAAAGTGGTTGTTGAAAATATACAGAAGTCTACCGTGTGTGTACAGGACGTACTGGTGATGTACAGTGGTGAGGCTTGGTATTTCGAGATAAGCTACGGGACGACCTCAGGGGGAAAGAGACCAAAGGGGGAAAATGGATGAATGGTACGTACAAAGAAGGCAAGTTGTTCTGCGTATGATACGGCGATTGCCTCGAGGCGGAGGAAAAAGAACCCGAATGGCAATTAAGTTCCAAGAAATTACGAAATGACTTTAGCGGCGGCGTTGGGGTACTATATTTACAGGTGCCAAGCGGCCACGCCCACGCCACGATGTGGCGGAGTGGGTGGGGGAGAAAAGATGGCCCGTGTGTTTGTGGGGAAAGGCTCAAGTTCCGATGCACAGGCACAGGGGAGAGAGAGTCAAGCTCAGCGGCCAGACACCCGATCGTCGTCGTCCGCGGGCCAAACCGTGATCATGCGGCACGCACGCAGAGCGGCGACGCGCCGCCGGAGGTGCACGAACTTCGCTGGGTCCTCCGCATACTCAAAGTTCTCGTCACCGATAGAGGAGGACGGGGATGCAGGCGCGAGGGGTCCCATCCCTCGGGTGGCGGACCTGCCCGCGTCGTCTGAGGAGTCGTCGTCGTCATCCGAGGAGCCGGGTGGAGGTAAGAGCACAGGGAGCCGCCGCTTGTGCTCGCTGTTGCCGGGCACGCCGGTAGCTGCATCATCTGCGCCGCAGAGCGGCAGCACGAGGCGGAAAGCGTCTTTGCCGTTCAGGTAGAACCGGTGGAGACGTTTTTCCGGGACGAACCCGAGGGAGGTATACAGCCCGAGGGCAGCAACGTTGTCGAATTCGGTTTCGAGCGCGATCTATAGAGAGAGCGGAGTCAGTTTGAGTTCATATGCCAAGTGTCAAATGAAGAGAAGTAAGGAAGAAGGGAAGGAGGACAGGATGAATGGAAGCCCGCCGCGTGGGGAGAGAGAGGAGAGGCGGGAAAATATGTTTTTTTTTTGGGTCTTGAGCAGGTTACGCGGGGATGTACGGGGAGAGGGAGATGGGGTTAGGGAGGCGGGGAGAAATTGTGTTGGGGGGATGCGGCTTACCTCCTGTGCGCCGCCGGCCTGCATAACACCGATAGAATGCCGGACAAGTGCAGACGCTGTGAGCGGATAAGTGAGTGGGTATGGGGGAAAAAGAGGGGAGACCCACCAATCCCACGCTTGCGGTACGCCTTGTCGACGCTGAGCATCGCAATGTATCCCCGGAGGTACCGTTCACGGTGGGGCGACTGTTTACAGACAATGACCCCAACAGGAAGCGGGACACCTTCGGCGTAAGCCTAAGGAATGAGCGTGAGCACTCCATCAGCGGGCTAACGGCAGATTGCTACTCGTACAAGGAAAGACAGGTTAGGCCTAGGGGAGGAAAGGACGGACGGGTTAGTTGTGGGCAATGTCGCGTAAATGAAGTAAAGCGGGGACAGACCATTGGTGAAGGAAGTAACGATAGGTGTAGACGACGTAGGGCTCTGACAGCTCGCTCTCGACGAGAGAGATGATGTGAGGGAGTTCATGCTCTCCGCTGTAGGCGCGATAAGTGATTGTATCCATTGGCAGTTGTAGGTCGTGTGAGTGGAGTCAAGAGAGAGAAAGCGGGGTCGAACCGACGGCAGCCGTTGACTATATTGGGTCCGCCAAAACTCAATTTCATATTCCCTTTCCTCTTCCGAGATCCGAACGCTTACAGGTCATCCGAGCGCCACCAACCGACAAGACTCCAGTCCTCCGGCCATGCACCTCACACGTTCCCACAAATATGCGAATACACCCACGCTGTAACGTACTGTGGTCTGCTGACGTCGGCGGAATGGACTATGCCCCATAATGTACAAAATTCACCCAGCGCTCAAATGTCACTCCACGCTTCCTCCTCAGCCTCTGCACTGCATTCCGAAGCGCCACAGCCGACCTATCTCCAATCCGCACCCCTCGCTCACTTTTAGCAAACATGTGCCCATAAAAGTGCTTCGAAAGGTCTCGCCCGTCTGTGTCCGCCATCGCCCACAGAGTACCCACTGCGCTCCGGAAGCCGCAGTATTGCATCGCTGCTGTCAGGTGCAGCGCCTCGTCCGGCGCCTGCTCGTCCGTCCACTCCGCGGCGTGGCACACCGAGAGAAACGCAAAATCCGCAGTGGCCAGCCGAGAGCGTACAATCTCGAGCAGCGTGAGGCGTTCTTCCCCACGAAACAGAAACGCCACGTCGAACGGCCGCTCTGGATCCAGCGTTCCGTGGCACGCGAAATGCACCATGCGGTGGTTCGGGAGGTGCTTCATCACACTTGTTCGCGTTGCCTTTGCCCCGATCAGACTCGATGCCGATGGTGCGAGTCTCTGGATCACGTTTATCTCTCCTCTTACCCCCGGAAGAGTAAGATCAGGTTGCCCTACGATCAGCAATGAAGGCCGCTCAAGCGTATCCGAGTCCGCGATGCCCTTGCGTGCTTCTATCAGGGCTGAAAGCGTCGGAGTATACGAAGAAATGTATATGTCTGAAAAGTACCGCTTTTCGCCATCCTCTGGTCCGACTGGCCGAGCAGCATGCAGAGGAAGCGAGCAAAACACGGACGTCGGACACCACCACACCCGAGATTGTTCAGGGATCCCTAGTTTGTGCAATTCTTCTATCACCGGACGACCCACCAGCTCATACAGTTCTTGAAGCACATCACGCAGCGCGTCCTGATAGCGGTCTGCATCCAGGGAATATTTGGACCGGGTTTCCAACAGCGATTGTTTCAGCGCGATCGTGCGAATGTAGAAGTCTTCAGCGGTCGGTATGAGGACCGGAGCAGAGTTATTCAGGACGATGAGGATGTCGCAGCGATAGCGGCAGTGATTTATCATGATCACTGGGCCATATGCGGCCGCCGTCTGGAGAGTCTGGAAAGGTATGGCCTTGAGAAAATCCTGGAAGCCTGGTAGATGTCGGATCTGAACGATAATCTCGCCGCGCCCCCGCTCCAACCTACGCACATTCCCCATCATCTGACCGAATGCATCGAGCCCCCCGCTGCCAGGTGCGTCGGCCGACTTTGTTTCAGGCGGAGGTTGATCTGATGTAGCAATGTTCTCCAGTTCGGTGCTGATCGCCACGAACCGCTCGGCTAGCATCGCGTGCTCGCCCGCGCGAAGCTGGTCCATTGGAGTACGCAAGCCACGCATCTCTGACCATAGTAGGGCGCGACCCTGCTCGAGAGTCTCAACCGCCCGTTCCAATGACCCCATCTCAATATGATACGACGCGTAATCGAGCGGAATTGCCGAAAGGTTTCCCCCCCATCGGCCCCTAAGAAGCCGGTGTTGCACCTCCAGCGTCGGTCCGACTGTCAACGAGCCCTGCATGAGCATGATGGCCTTTTCATACGCGACCGCTGTCAGGGGGTGCTGACACGCGCGTGCACCGGTGGCCCACTTGCTCGCGATCTCGAATCTCGCGTGCGGGTGGGCGTACTCCTCGTCCGTCGCTGACCGGAACAACGCCATCGACTCTTCAAAGTCTGCCTCTCGTAGGAGGACAGAAGAGCGGACGCTCAGGGAGATGGCCAGGGTCTGCAGTGGCTCGAAGCGGGACATTTGCCCACGTGGGCACAGCTCAAGCGCGTCCCTGCAGTACGCGATCGCCTGTTCAATGTAGTAGACGTCCTTTTCGTTGTCGTTGTCAAGGAAGAATCGTTTTTGGAATGCCTTTCCGAGGCTGAAGAGCGACATCCGGCGAACGTCATGGTCGAGAGGGGAGGCTGCGAGTGCGAGAGTGTGATAATGGATTTCCTGTTCAAGATCTGCCGTCGCACGAGTGCGGTGGAATTTGGCTCCGCAGGTGAGTGCAAGGGTACGCAGAGCATCGAGCTGATCTGAATGGTCAATGTGTTTCCTAGCGAGTCGTTCCCATTGCAGTCGTATTTCCTCTGCCAACGCTTCCAGAGAATCGTCTCTCTGGAACCCACCGATGAACAGGTTTGACTCCTCGATCACATCCGCTACCGACACACGTAGAGCCTCTGGCAAATCTTGACTGAGCGCTTCCTGGGAGTAAGAGTCCGCCTCACGCAGGAACTCCGCATTGCCGAAGAAGGCGTGGCGCCACTTCAGCGAGCGGGAGAGGAGCGCGAGACATACGGGGCGCATGAGATGGCCGGGCGGGCAGGTGTCGAGGGCGGCCCGAGAGTGGTGGATAGCTTCCTCAAGAGAGGTCAGATCCTTGTCGTGTGTGAATCGATGGTGCAGAACGGTTGCAATGCAATGCTGGGCGAAGGGACGCAGGACGTGTTCAGGGGGTAAGTGAGCGAGAGCTTTGTTGAATTGTGCCACTGCCTGTCTGCAGTGGTTGTACTGGCTGGTCTGTTGGAAGCGCGTGGAGAGAGCGACGCCGTGGGAGACACAGGACTCTGGAAACCGTTCGGCAGGGCACACCTTCTCAATTTCTCCAAAGAGCTCGAGTATGTGCTCGCATTCTGATCTCTGCTCGCATTGGCCGAGTCTAGCGATGAGAACACCTCCTGCGCTCTTGGCGATAAGTCCGATGTGTTCACTCGAGGGGTCCGTGGCAGCGGCCAGTTGAAGGGTGCGGACCATTTCCTCTGCCATGTCTGATTGGACCTCTGTCACGGTGCCCGTCTCTATCCTATAAGCGAGCAACCTCGTGAGGTTACCTGCGACTTCTCGGGTGTCGATCTCGCCAAGGGTGCGAGGGGGAAGGGTCAGGATATATCGGTAGTACTTGATTGCATGTTCCGAATCTTCGAAATTATGGTGCAGCTCGAACCGGGAAGCCAAAGAACATGTCAATTTGTAGAACATCCTGGTGGTGTGGAAGAACTGAGTGGCTGCAGGGCAGAGTGGAAGGAGGAGCGCCTCGGCTAGGAGAGGGATGAGAGCGAGTAGGTCGTGTTCCTGACGAGAAAGCAAAAAACGGTAGAATAGGGCTGAGGCAAGAGCGGCGAGGGCACATGGTCTGAAAGGGTGCCGAAGTGGTATGAATGGGAGCAGGGCCCGACCCTTTTCGATGTCCGCACTCACACTGCGAAGAGTATCGTCCATTCAGTTCAAGTTCCTGTCTAGACTAGGCTATTCAGGGGCGCTCTGGTTACAGATTCACCGAGGGAAGTATCTTGCGTACTTCGGATTGGACACAAAGGATTAGTTTTGTTTTGGTCACCGGATGTCTGGGATGAGGAAAGATTCATCAAGAGCCATACGATATCTTCTGGAGGACAATCGAAATGCACATACTAGCGCACGTAGCTTCTGGAGTATGGGTTACGAGTGGATCTTGTTCTCACCGTTCTGTTGGCGCCCGTCTAGCGAAGTGGTTATCAATTGTCGTACTTTGAGGAACCTCAATCACGTACATGCGTTTGGCAAAGTGAAAAACTGCTAGGTCTTCAATAAGCCTGAGGGATGTGGAGAGAGCGGTCAGGATAGCGACCGCCTCGTGCGGTGTTCTAGGGTTGGTGTGCTAGGGAGCGTGACAGTGTGAAAAGCACAACCTGCTGCACGTGGTCTGCATCAGGTATCCCTTGTCGTTCTACAGTATCATCGAGTGGAATCTCAATCCCAGGCTTCAATCTAGGCTCTGCGTGCTGCGCTGCCAACGTCACTGTATGCTGGTGACACGCGCCTTCCCGGGACCATCCGCACTTGGGATCACAGATATGCCAATGATTGATTCTGTTATTTGTCTCCCGATAGCAGTGTTACCAGTTCCTTCCTTTGGAACCTGCATTCATATCGTGAAGGCAAGTACTTGCATACGAAGATGTGTAGGTGCTCTGGGTACAGCTCGGCTCATTACACAGAGGGTTCGGTAGGTATTTATTTACCTATTCCAAATAGGCTAATCAGTGAGTGGTGCCATGAGCCCTAGCATTCTTTACTTTTCTTTCCTACTTTCATCAAACCACATGTCAACCTTATGGTCCCTGTCCAATATCGTGACACAGTTGCATTTGGCGTTGCAAATTGGCTCTGTGGATCTGGTACAGTTCCTCACCAAGCACGTTGCAGATACAGCAATCCCAGTCAAGGATAGGTGGACTCCACTACATTTGGCATCGCACCATGGTCGTGTGGATCTCGCACGGTTCCTCGTCAAGCGCGATGCCGACGTGACAACCGCGGCTATGACCGAGTCGACGCCACGCATTGGGCATGGCGCCAATTCGACAGCTCAGGATATGGCCCTCATCAAGAACAGTGCGGAGGCGCCAGTCCAGCACAACGATTGGCCGACACCCCCGCATTGAGCGTCGGCTAGACTAGATGTGGACCTCGCACAGCTCCTCATCGAGCATGATGCGGATATGACAGCCAAGGATAAAACACGGGTCGACACCCTGCATTGGGCATCACTCAGCAAAAACGATGGGGTGAGGTGGGGGAGAAAAAATGGCCCGTGTGTCTGTGGGGAAAGGCTCAAGTCCCGATGAGCGGGAAGGAGAGAGACCCAAGCTCAGCGGCCGAACACGCGATCGTCGCCTTCCGCTGGCCAAACTAGTGCCGAACCGTGATAATGGGATCATGCCGTACGCACACAGAGTCGCAACGCGCCACCGGAGGCGCTTCAGCTTCCCTGGGTCCTCCGCACGACACAGTTCTCGTCGCCGGTAGAGGTGGACGGGGATGCAGGCGCGAGGGGTTCGGTCGCTGTAGTGGCTGACCTGCCTGCATCTTCGTCATCACCGTCGTCGTCCGAGGAGCCGGGCAGAGGTAAGAGCACAGGGAGTAGCCAGTTGTGCTTACTGTTGCCGGGCACTGCGGGGGGCTGCGCCTTCGGCGCCGCAGAGAGGAAGTGCGAGGCGGAAAGCGTCTTTGCCGTTCAGGTAGAACCGGTGGAGATGTTTGTCCGGCACGAAGCCGAGGGAGGTATATAGCCCGAGGGCAGGAACATTGTCGAATTCGGTTTCGAGCGCGATCTATAGAGAGAGCAGAGTCAGTTCGAGTTCAGATGTCAAGTGTCAAAGGAAGAGAAGTAAGGAAGGAGGGAGGGAGGGAGGGAGGGAGGGAGGACGGAATGAACGGAAGCCCACCGCGTGCGAGAGAGGCAGGAAAATATGTCTTTTTTTTTGGCTCTTGAGCGGGGTTACGCGGGAGGCACGGGGAGAGGGGGATGGGGTTAGGGCGACAGGAAGAAATCGTGTTGGGCGGATGCGGCTTACCTCCTGTGCGCCGCTGGCCTGCATGACACTGATAGAATGCCGGACAATTGCAGATGCTGTCAACGGATAAGTATGTGAGTATGAACGACAAAGAAGGAAGAGGCACCGATGCCGCGCTTGCGGTGTAACGCCTGGACGGGTTGCGGCCTCGGAATCGGCCTGTTTCGACCACGTGACGGGCCCTGCGCTCGCCAATTCGACGCGTCACCATTTGCCTTTGCCCCATCTCCTCGCCTCCCCGTTCTCCCCCTCAAGTTGCCTCTGTCGAACCTCAAACGCCACGCGGATCACCCAACCATCGGGCCGACGCCACATCGACAGCCGTCAATCCGACGTCACGCACGACGCGCGCGACAGCTCACAGTCAGGTCCCTGTTCGGATCCACACCCTCGCAGGAGACACAGATTATACCATTTATAGAGTCATTGAGGACTCCTTCGTACGTTCTTTATTCCCCCTTTGTCCTAGACTTGTCTTGTGCATAGAATACTGGTCTTGTATATAACCCTCACTGCCTGGCCCAGAGCCGGCATCGAAGAATATAGCCCACTTTCCTTTCCCTCTTGTTCGCGTGCCCACCGCCTCGTGCTTTACTCCTGTTACGAACCTCGCCCTCACGCCCCATTGTCAAACGGTTCGTGCGGAGCCCTCTCGACACACACACACACACACACACACTCTCTCTCTCTCTCTTTCTCTCTCTCTCCCTGCCGGCGGTCGCGCGATTAACAACCGCCAATCCGCCTCCCCCGTAATCGCACCATCATCTATTCCCTCTCTTTCGAACTCGCACGCAGACCCTCCGTCTGCGATTCAGCGGTAACCCTTGTCTACCCTGAGCGTGGCAATGTATCCCTGGAGGTACCGTTCACGGTGGGGTGACTGTTTACAGACTACCCTGTAAACTGAAGGTATGGACTCGCTGCAGCCTCGAAATCGGCCACTTTCGACCACGTGACGACTCTTCGGCGCGCCAACTCGACACGTCACCGCCTGCTCGCTGCCTCGAGCTGTCAAGACAACAGTGTATGTGACGCCTCGCCAGTCGAGCCCTCGCTCGGAACCACATTCGCCGGAGTTGGGAGTTGCGTTTTACTTGTCAGAACACTATTTCCCTCTTAGTACGTTTCCTTGTCTCTCTGTTGTCCTAGATATCGCTCCTTGTTACCTCGCGCTCGATGTCGTGTGCATAAAAACGATTCGAGTACTTGTATATAGGCCCCTCGCCTAGCTTCGGCCAAGAAAGGAAGGAATCCTACCACTTTCTCAATGAAATCATAGACCGCTCTTTCTCCTCGTTCGCGTGCGGTCGCCGTCTCAAGCTTTCTTCACGCACCATTACGACTTCCTTCGCGTGCTCCCGGCCTTTCGGGCACGCGGTCTCTCCCTCTCCTCTCTCCCCTTCTCCTCCTCGCGCCATCGCTTTCCCCTCAGGATCGCGAACCCACCTCGGATCTCGGGTCTATCCTTCGGACTCACCAGCGCGGACTTACCATCCGTGCTACAACCCCAACGGGATGCGGGACACCTTCGGCATAACCCTACGAATCAGCGTGAGCACTCCATCAGCGAGCTAACGGTAGATTGCTACCCGTACGAGGAAAGGAAGGTTAGGTCCAGGGGAAGAAAGGACGAACGAGTTAGTTGTGGGCAATGTGGCATAAATGAAGTAAAGCGGGGACAGGCCATTGGTGAAGAAAGTAACGATAAGTGCAGACGATGTAGGGGCTCTGACAGCTCGCTCTCAACGAGAGAGGATGATGTGGGGGAGTTCATGCTCTCCGCTGTAGGCGCGATAAGTGATTGTATCCATTGGGGGTTGTAAGTCGTGAGTCCCAATTTCATATTCCCTTTCTTTTGAGATCCGAACGCTTAGCGCTTACGGGTCCTCTGAGTGCCACCACTGCGCCACCAACTGACAACACGCCAGTCTCCATTACACCCTACACGTTCCCACAACTATGCAAATACACCCACGCTGTGCTAACGTACCGTGGTCCGCTGACAGTCGGCGGAATGGGCTATGCTCCATAATGTACGAAATTCACCCAGCGCTCAAATGTCACTCCCCTCTTCCTCCTCAGCCTCTGCACAGCATCCCGAAGCGCAACAGCTGACCTATCTCCAATCCGCACCCCTTTCTCACCGTCAGCAAACATGTGCCCATAAAAGTGCTTCGACAGGTCTTGCCCGTCTGTGTCCGCCATCGCCCACAGTGTGCCCACTACACTCCGGAAGCCGCAGTATTGCATCGCTCCTGTCAGGTGGAGCGCCTCGTCGGGTATGTAGTCTTCTGTCCACTCCGCGGAGTGGCACACCGAGAGAAACGCAAATTCCGCTGTGGCTAACCGAGAGCGTACGATCTCGAGCAGCGTAAGGCGTTCTTCCCCACCTAAGAGAAACGCTGCGTCGAACGGCCGCTCCGCGTTCAACGTTCCATGGCACGCGAAATGCGCCATGCGGTGCTTCGGGAGATGGTCCATCACGCTCGCTCGCGTTGCTTTTGTCCCAATGAGACTCGATGCCGACGGGGCGAGTCTCTGGATCGATTTGATCTCTCCTCTTACACCTGGAAGAGTGAGATCAGGTTGCCCTATGACCAGCAATGAAGGCCGCTCAAGCGTATTCGCAATGCCCTTGCGAGCCTCGATAAGGGCTGAAAGAGTCGGAGTATATGAAGAAATGTATATGTCTGAAAAGTACCGCTTTGCACCATCCTCTGCTTCAACCGGCCCAGCAGCGTGCAGGGGAAGCGAGCAAAACACGGAAGTCGGACACCACCATACCCGAGATTGTTCAGGGATCCCTAGTTTGCGCAGTTCTTCTATCACTGGACGGCCCACCAGCTCATACAGCTCTTGAAGCACGTCACACAGCACATCCTGATAACGGATCGAATCCAGAGAATATTTGGACCGGGTTTCCAACAGTGATTCTTTCAGCGCGATCGTGCGAGTGTATAAGTCTTCGGCAGTCGATATGAGGACCGGAGCAGAATCATTCAGGACGATGAGGATGTCGCAGCGATAGAGGCAGTGATTGATGATGATCACAGGGCCATATGTGGCCGCTGTCTGGAGAGTCTGGAAAGGTATGGCCTTGAGAAAATCCTGGAAGCCCGGTAGATGTCGGATCTGGTCGATGATCTCCTCGCGCTCCCGCTCCAGCCTACGCACGTTCTTCATCATCTGACCGAACGCATCAAGCTCCCCGTTGCCAGATGAGTCGATCGACTTTGTTTCGGGCGAAGGTTGAGCGGATGTTGCGATGTTCTCCAGTTCGGTGCTGACCGCCACGAACCGCTCGGCTAGCATCGCGTGCTCGTTCGCCCGAAGCTGGTCCATCGGAGTACGCAAACCGCGCATCTCCGACCATAGTAGAGCACGACCCTGCTCGAGAGTCTCAATGGCCCGTTCCAGTGACCCCATCTCGATATGATACGACGCATAATCGAGCGGGACCTCCGCGTTGTCGCCACCCCATCTCGCCCTAAGGTGCCAGTGTCGCACCTCCAGCGTCGGTCCGACTGTCAACGAGCCCTGCATGAGCGAGATGGCCTTTTCATATGCGAGTGTAGTCAGGGGGTGCTGGCGCATGCGTGCGCAGGCGGCCCACTGCATCGCGATGACAAATTTCGCGTGCAGGTCGGTATACTCTTCGTCCAACGCTGACTGGAACAGTGACATCGACTCTTCAAAGCCCTCCTCTCCGAAGAGCCCAGAGCGGATGCACAGGGAGAAGGCCAAGGACCCCAGTGGCTCGGAGCGGGACATTTGCCCACGCGGACACAGCTCAAGCGCGTCCCTGCAGCACTTGATCGATTGATCGAGGTAGCGGACGTCCCTTTCGTCGTCGTGATCAAGGAAGAATCGACTTCGGAATGCATTTCCGAGGCCGATGAGCGACATCCGGCGAACATAATGGTCGGGAAGAGAGGCCGCGAGGGCGAGAGAGTGATTGTGTATTTCCTCCTCGAGATCTGCCGTCGCGCCAGTGTGTTCGAATCTGGCCGCGCAGTTGAGTGCAAGGGTATGCAGATCATCGAGCCGATCTGAATGGTCCATGGGTATCCTAGCGAGTCGTTCCCGTTGCAGTCGTATCACCTCTGCCAACGCTTCCAGAGAACCGTCTCCCTGAAACCCACAGATGAACGTGTTTGTCACATCGTTAATTCTTTCTCGTACATCCTCTGGCATCTCTTGATTGAGCGCTTCCTGGAAGTAACAGTCGGCCTCACGCAGGAACTCCGCATTGCCGGTGAAGATGTAGCGCCGCTTCAGCGAGCGGGAGAGGTATATGAGACATAAGGAGCGCATGAGATGGCCGGGCGGGCATGTGTCGAGGGCGGCCCGAGTGTGGTGTATGGCTTCTTCAAGGGAGGTGAGATCCTCGTCTTGTATCGATCGATCGTACAGAACCTCTGAGATGCCCAGCTGGGCGGAGGGACGCAGGATGTGTTCTGGGGGAAACTGAGCGAGAGCTTTGTTGAATTGTACCACTGCCTGTCTGCAGTGGTCATGCTGCTTGGTCTTTTGGAAGCACATGTTATAAGCGGTGCCGTGGAGGAAGCAGAACTCGGGAGACCGTTCGGCAGGGCACACCTTCTCAATTTCTCCAAAGAGCGCGAGTGTGTGCTCGCTTTCTGATCTCTGCTTGCATTGGCGGAGTCTAGCGAGGAGGACACCTCCTGCGCTCTCGGCGATAGGTCCGATGTGTTCACTCGAGGGGTCGGTGCCAGCGGACATTTGAAGGACGCGAACCATTTCCTCTGCCACGTCTGATTGGACCTCTGTCACGGTCCCTGTCTGTACCCCATGAGCGAGCAGTGTCGTGAAGTTATCCGCGACTTGGAGGGTGTCAAGCTTGTATAGGGTGCAAGGGGGAAGGGTCAGGATAAATAGGTAGTACTTGAGTGCATGGTCCAAATCTTCCCGATTATGGTGCAGCTCGAACCGGAGAGCCAACGAACATGCCAGTGTGTAGAACGGGTGGTGGTTGGTGTGGAAGAACCGAGCGGCTGCAGGGCAGAGCGGAAGGAGGAGCGCCTCGGTTAGGAGAGGGATCAGAGCGAGTAGGTCGTGTTCCTGGTGAGATTGTCCAAAACGGCAGTAAAGGGCCGAGGCAAGAGTGACGAGGACACATGGTCGGAAAGGGTGAAAAAGTGGTATGCGAAGGAGCAGGGCCCGACACTTTTCGATTATCCCACCCACAGTATCGTACATTCAGTTTAAATTCCTATCTAGGCTCTGGGTTATAGATCTGCCGAGGGAAGTATCTTGCGCACTTCAGATCGGACACAATGGAATTGTTTTGTATTGGTCACTGGGTGTCTGGGATAAGGTTAGATTCATCAAGAGCTGTACGATATCTTCCGGAGGTCGATAGAAAGGCACATACTAGCGCACTTGGTAGCTCTGGAGTATGGGTTACACGGAGTTTTGTTTTGCTGGCGCCCGTCTAACGAAGTGCGTATCAATCGTCGATTCGTCGTACTATTGAGAAACTTCAACCCCGTACATGTGTTTGGCAAAGTGAAAAACTGGCAGGTCTTCAATAAGCCTAAGGGATGTGTAGAAAACTCGAAGCGGTCAGGATAACGACCGCCACGTGCGGTGTTCTAGGGTTGCGGCTGTGTTGGAGAGTGGAGAGTGTGACAGTGTGAAAAGCACAGGAAGTTCACGTGGCCGTGAACAGGTGTCCTTTGTCGTTTACAGCATCCTCGAATGGAATCCCGATCCCAGGCTTCAATCTAGGCTATGCGTGCCCCACTGCCAACGTCACTGTATGAGTATGAGTGGCTTTGGCTGGTGACATGCGCATGCGCCGGCCCGGTACCTTCAAGTTGGGTTCAGACGTGCCAATGGTTGATTCTGTAAATTTCTCTCTCGATAGCAGTATTGCTAGTCCCTTCCTTCTTTAACCTGCATATCACGGGGCAGGTACTTGCATGCAAAGATGTGTAGGGGCTGTGGGTACAACTTGGCCGATTAAAGGGAGGTATGGCATTGTAAGGATTGCATAGGCTGTAGCCTTGGAATTGAGCACCAGGAGCCCTGATTAGGAACCTTGAGCCTTTTTCATATGACCTTTTGCTCTCCAATATTTCCTATTTTACCTTAGCCTTACTGTTGAACGTCGCCGCTGCCTCCTTACCCTTGCGCTCGCTCTCGCGCACATCAGTTTGAACTCATGCACGGACTTTCCGTCTGCGATATATTGTGCTGGGGGGCGCGCCAGTGATAGTGTGGAAAGCACGGAAAGTTCACATTGCCGAGCATCAAGTGTTCTTCGTCGTTCTACAAGGTATCATCGAGTGGAATCCCAATCCCAGCCAACATCACTGTGCGAGTGAGGGTTGCCAGTGGTGGACGTTAGTGAGTCATGGTGACACGGCCGGCCCGGGACGTCCGCGCGTCGACGTGGGACTAGGAACTTGCATTTATATCGTGAGGACTTGCATAGAAAGACGTGTAGGGACTGTGGGTACAGCTCGGCTGATTAAAGGCAGGTATGTATTTATTTACTTTTTTCAAATTGGCAAGGCTAGTAGCATACTACAACCCACCGTACTAGTCCCCGTTATAATCCGGTGGTGGCTCAGGGAAGCGAGGTCTCATTTAAGCTTTTATTTAAAGCCATCCTTCCCCACCTTAGTCAAACCGCATGTCAACCTTATGGTCCCTGTCCAATGTCGTGACACAGTTGCATCTGGCGTTGCAAAACAGCTATGTGGATCTGGCATGGTTCATTTGGCATCATACCATTGGTCGTGCGGGTCTGGCTGCTCTGGCACGGTTCCTCGTCAGCACGGTGCTGACTTGACACGGTGCGGATAAGACCGAGTCGACACCACTACATTGGGCATTGCAACCATCTAGGGCAAATGTAGATCTGGCGCGGGTACTTGTGGAGCATTGCGCTAATGCGGAAGCCCAAGACAACCGCGGGTGGACTCCGCTGCACGAGGTGTCGAACAACAAAAGTATGGACTTTGCACGATTCCTCATTGAGCACGGTGCCGGCGCGACAACCTAGGACCAGCACAGGTTGGCTCCGCCACATTGCGCCTCACTTGGTGGCCGAATGGATCTAGCACGCCTCCTCGAGCACGGCGCTGAAGCGACAGCCTAGGAAAAGGACGGGTCGACTATACTGTCGTCCGCTGACGTCGGCGGAATGGACTATGCCCCATAATGTACAAAATTCACCCAGCGCTCAAATGTCACTCCCTTCTTCCTCCTCAGCCACTGCACAGCATCCCGAAGCGCCACAGCCGACCTATCTCCAATCCGCACCCTTTGCTCGCCCCCAGCGAACATGTGTTTATAAAAGTGCTCCGATATGTCTCGTCCGTCTATGTCCGCCATCGCCCACAGCGTGCCCACTGCGCTCCGGAAGCCGCAGTATTGCATCGCTGCTGTCAGGTGCAGCGCCTCGTCCGGCGTGTGCGCGTCCGTCCACTCCGCGGCGTGGCACACCGAGAGAAACGCAAATTCTGCTGTGGCTAACCGAGAGCGTACGATGTCCAGCAGCCTGAGGCGTTCTTTCCCATGAAAGAGAAACGCCACATCGAATGGCCGCTCTGGGTTCAGTGTTCCGTGGCACGCGAAATGCGCCATGCGGTGCTTCGGGAGGTACTTCATCACGCTCGCTCGCGTTGCCTTTGCCCCGATGAGGCTCAATGCCGATGGCGCGAGTCTTTGGATGACTTTGATCTCTGCTCTTACCCCTGGAAGAGTTTCATCAGGTTGCCCTACGATCAGTAATGAAGGCCGCTTAAGCGTATCCTCGATGCCCTTGCGAGCCTCGATCAGGTCTGAAAGCGTCGGAGTATATGAAGAAATGTATATGTCTGAAAAGTACCGGTTTGCGCCATCCTGTGGTTCAACCGGCCCAGCAGCGTGCAGGGGAAGCGAGCAAAACACGGAAGTCGGACACCACCATACCCGAGATTGTTCAGGGATCCCCAGTTTGTGCAATTCTTCTATCACCAGACGACCCACCAGCTCATGCAGCTCTTGAAGCACATCACGCAGCGCGTCCTGATAGCGGACCGAATCTAGAGAATATTTTGTTCGGGTTTCCAACAGCGATTGTTTAAGCGCGACTGCGCGAGTGTAGAAGTTTTCGGCGGTCGGTATGAGGACCGGAGCAGAATCATTCAGGACGATGACGATGTCGGAGCGAAAGCGACAGTGATTAATGATGATCACTGGGCCAGCTGCTGCCGCTGTCTGGAGAGTCTGGAAAGGTACGGCCTTGAGAAAATGCTCGAAGCCCGGTAGATGTCGGATCTGATCGATGATCTCCCCGCGCTCCCGTTCCAGCCTACGCACGTTCTTCATCATCTGACCAAATGCATCAAGCTCGCCGCTGCCAGGTGCGTCGGCCGACTTTGTTTCGGGTGGAGATTGATCCGATGTAGCAATGTTCTCCAGTTCGGTGCTGATCGCCATGAACCGCTCGGCCAGCGTCGCGTCCGCGCTCGCGCTCAGCTGGTCCATCGGAGTACGCAAACCGCGCATCTCTGACCACAGTAGAGCGCGACCCTGCTCGAGAGTCTCAACGGCCTGTTCCAGTGACCCCATGTCGATATGATACGACGCGCAATCGAGCGGGATTGCCGAAAGGTTTCCCCCCCATCGCCCCCTAAGAAGTCGGTGTTGTACCTCCAGCGTCGGTCCGACTGTCAACGAGCCCTGCATCAGCGAGATGGCCTTTTCATATGCGAGCGCTGTAAGGGGGTGCTGACACACGCGTGCGCAGGTGGCCCACTTGCTCGCGATCTCGAATCTCGCGTGCGGGTGGGCGTACTCCTCATCCAACGCCGACTGGAACAACGCCATCGACTCTTCAAAGTCCGCCTCTCGTAGGAGGGCAGAGGAGCGGACGCTCAGGGAGATGGCCAGGGTCTGCAGTGGTTCGAAGCGAGACATTTGCCCACGCGGGCACAGCTCAAGTGCGTTCCTGCAGTACGTGATCGACTGTTCGATGTAGCGGACGTCCTTTTCGTTGTCGTTATCAAGGAAGAATCGTTTTTGGAATGCCTTTCCGAGGCTGAAGAGCGACATCCGGCGAACGTAATGGTCGGGAGGGGAGGCTGCGACCGCGAGAGTGTGATAATGAATTTCCTCTTCGAGATCTGCCGTCGCACGAGTGCGGTGGAATTTGGCTCCGCAGGTGAGTGCAAGGGTGCGCAGAGCATCGAGCTGATCTGAATGTCCCATGGGTTTCCTGGCAAGTCGTTCTAGTTGCAGTCGTATTTCCTCTGCCAACGCTTCCAGAGAATCGTCTCTCTGAAACCCACCGATGAACATGTTTGACTCCTCGATCACATCCGCTACCGACACACGTAGAGCCTCTGGCAAATCTTGACTGAGCGCTTCCTGGGAGTAAGAGTCCGCCTCGCGCAGGAACTCCGCATTGCCGAAGAAGGCGTGGCGCCACTTCAGCGAGCCGGAGAGAAGCGCAAGACATACGGGGCGCAGGGGATGGCCGGGCGGGCAGGTGTCGAGGGCTGCCCGAGAATGGTGGATGGCCTCTTCAAGAGAGGTCAGATCCTTGTCGTGTGTGAATCGATGGTGTAGGACGGTTGCGATGCCCTGCTGGGCGAGGGGACGCAGGACGTGTTCGGGGGGTGAGTGAGCGAGAGCTTTGTTGAATTGTGCCACTGCCTGCCTGCAGTGGTTGTACTGGCTGGTCTGTTGGAAGCGTATGGCGAGAGCGACGCCGTGGAAGACGCAGAACTCTGGAGACCGTTCGGCAGGGCACACCTTCTCAATTTCTCCAAAGAGCTCGAGTATGTGCTCGCATTCTGATCTCTGCTCGCATTGGCCGAGTCTAGCGATGAGAACACCTCCTGCGCTCTTGGCGATAGGTGCGATGTGTTCACTCGAGGGGTCCGTGGCAGCGGCCAGTTGAAGGGTGCGGTCCATTTCCTCTGCCGCGTCTGATTGGACCTCTGTCATGCCCGTCTGTACCCTATAAGTGAGCAATTTCGTGAGGTTACCTGCGACTTCTCGAATGTCGATCTCGTCAAGGGCGCGAGGGGGAAGGGTCAGGATATATCGATAGTACTTGATTGCATGTCCCAAATCTTCCGGATTATGGTGCAGCTCGAACCGGAAAGCCAAAGAACTTGTCAGTTTGTAGAACATCCTGGTGGTGTGGAAGAACTGAGCGGCCGCAGGGCCGAGTGGAAGGAGGAGAGCCTCGGCTAGGAGAGGGATGAGGGCGAGTAGGTCGTCCTCCTGATGAGAAAGTAAAAAACGGTAGAATAGGGCAGAGGCAAGAGCGGCGAGGGCACATGGTCGGAAAGGGTGCCGAAGTGGTATGAGAGGGAGCAGGGTCCGACCCTTTTCGATGTCCGCACTCACACGGCGAAGAGTATCGGCCATTCAGTTCAAGTTCCTGTCTAGACAAGGCTACTCAGGGGCGCTCTGGTTACAGATTCGTCGAGGTAAGTGTCTTGCGGACTTCAGATTGGAGACAATGGAATAGGTTCGTTTCGATCACCGGTTGTCTGAGATAAGGTGAGACTTATCAAGAGTCGTACAATATCTCCTGGAGGACAAATGAAAGGCACATACCAGCGCACTTTGCCCTGGAATATGGGTTACAAATGGTTATTGTCCTCACTGTTCTGTTGGCGCCCGTAGCGAAGTGCTTATTAATGGTTGTATTTTGAGGAACTTCAATCGCGTACGTGCGTTTGGCAGAGTGAAAAACTGGCAGATCTTCAATAAGCCTGAGGGATGCGTAGAGAACGGACGGGATAGCGACCGCCACGCGCAGCGGTCTAGGGTCACTGTCGTGAGTGTGGCAGTGTGAAAGACACAGGAAGTTCACGTGGCCATGTGCCACGAATTGAAAGGGTTCATGGAAGACCTTGTGGAAGACATATGGCCTGAAATCATGAACTGAACATTACAACTCTCAGAAACTCTACCATCCTCCGGAACCCCCCTCTCTCCGCCATACCTGAACCGAGCACTGCCATGGAGATCGTGTCACCACAGGCGCAACCTCAGATAATAAACAAACAGGCCGGATGACTTTCCAAATTCCCAGAGTACATAATATGAGTAATATCGACGTAACTTAGCCCAAGGTCCGAGCAGTTAAGTGCAAGAGGTACAGTACTGTATGTGTGGCACGGCCTTGTCTTAACCGAACAGTAAGTCACTGAATATTGAACCAACACCTCTATACCCGATACTAGCCCTCGTTTTCCTTCGCATGGCTTAAGAAGGTATGGCGTTAATATGATGAGCTGTGACCCCTTCAAATAAGAATGAGACAAACATGGGATAGCTATGGCAGCTCATCACAAGTTGGGATCGGGCCCTTCTGGTCGTGTCTCTCCGTGAGGGCGGAAAGGAATAGCATAGTTGCATTCCGGGGATCAGGCATCTGGCTGGGTATGGCGCTACGTACCGACGAAAGCTCACAAAAGAGCTTCTTCCTCAGGGCAGGGGGGGTAATCAGACTATTTGACTCAAAGAAGGGACAAGTCTCAGGTGGTAAATGAGTCCAATGGATGAATGTCCATTCATAGCTCCTCAGCCCGTCCGCGCATCCACTCGATCACGACCGCCAAAGACGCACTCGCAAGGAAGCTCCAATCGAACACTAATCCAAAAGTCGCATAAGGTGGAAGCGTCGCAAATAGCCCTGGGCCAGCGACGTCTGTCGCAGGCGGGAACGACGTGCGCAGCTGGATGAGCGTTGAGAGTAGGTATATACCCTATATATAGCCCTCGGCCGTTAGTGGTGCCGATCCGATGAGACGACTAAACTGGACGTGCCATTAATTGCGCAAGCACGAGCAGAACGAGTGAGGCAACGCGGTTTCGTGACGCGGGCGTGGCGCGCAGTGCGCGTGCTGCACCTTGCAGGACGCGTTGGATGGAGCCAACAATGACGGCACCAACGATAACAAGGTTCACCTGGTGCATGGCATACGTAACGTTCGCCTCAGTTGTAGGTGACGGGTTTGGTATGAGTAGTAGGAGAGTGGAGGCGAGAAGATCTGGGGAAGGGCTAGAGTCGGTCGGAGTTTTGGGACGTGAGGTAGGAATGAAGATGTTCGAGAGGGACTGACAGGACAGTTTAATTTTTTCGAGAGAAATCACGGACACGATCATAAAAACTTACAATGAGACTGCGGAAGATGCAGTAGAACCCCGTGGCATGACGCATAAGAATAAATGACTGGCCCTTCCAGGTTCTATTGAAGGTCGACTCATCATACCGCTGTTGGAGGTATCTGAGCTCGGAGGCCATATTTTCTTCAAGTGAGACGAGGGCCGTGAGCTCAGCCTCTGTATTTGAAAGTCCTGAAACAGCTCAACATGAGAATAAGCCCAGGCTAGATATGGGCGCACCATCGTTGCTCCAATAGCTTGGCGTAACACGGCTCAACCAGGAAGACTTTTGAGCACCCTAAAAACAAAAACGAAACTGAGAAATATATAAATTTCGTATTTTAGTCTGCAAACCTCAGATTGAGAAGCCTCTCGCATTTTCAACGAAGTGACATATCTTCTCTTGCTAACAAGATCAGCACGGATGCGAGTAAGACTCTGCTCTGCGCGGTCAAGTTCCGCTTGGGTTGGGACCTTCCTAAAGTCCGGGTATTTGCTGAGGCAAGAGAAAGAGCACAAGAATTGTTGACATGCCTATTCTTACCGCAACGAAGGGGGAAATAGCCCCACGCGGTAGTCACTGAGCCAAACCCAGAAAGGCTACCTAGGATAAAGATACCGAGAACGTTGTAGCGCGCTGTAACCAGGGTGAAGGTATCACTCATCCCGGAGGAAACAATACCATCCGGTAGTGGGACGTAGGATAACAGAAAGGAATATACAGAGAGCGGGGCCAAGATGGTGACCACGCGGCGGAGGCCGAGGGCTACAGATGCAGAACGTCCGCATGATCCTGGAGAGGACATATGTGGATATGTGACTCACATGAATTCGATGAAGCAGTAGAGACCAAACATAACGACAGCGGTATGAGAATAATGATATTGAGCAAGACGGCGTAGAGGGATATTTGCCAATTAAGGAGACGAATGCTGCATACTCTTGAGAATGGACCGTGGGGACTAAGAAATTCAACGCACCGGATATTGAATACATTTAATGCCTGGCACATCAGGAGGAGAAATAGAGTACAGCTTTCGGAGAAGCATAGAGAGAAGAGAGTCTTTGACAGAAATGAATGTGAAGTGTCGTTGGTTGACCTTCGCTCAGGGGTCGAGGAAGCAGATGGTGGTGGTAAGGCATCGAGTTCTATCGGTGTTTCGGCAAGGGAGCTTTGAGATATCTGCTTCAACTCATTATATAGACTTCGGTCGATAAATCTACGACAAGTCGCGAAGAGCGCGAGCCTGAGAGAGATTAGTTACCCTTGATCGTTTTACCAAGATCGAGAGGGGGATATACCTGACGATGACGAGGAAAGATGTACCAGAGAACCAAGGCTGTAATTCTATGGGACGCTCAGCGGATAGCGACATGGATTAATCGGAAGAGCAACCGATGACCTTATCACGTGCCGTTGCGAGACCGCTGCGGGCTGCGGATGCCACATCACATGGCAATTCCATGGCGATGATGCCCGTGTCCCGTGTACAGCCTTGAACCCTTCTCCCCCTCCTCTCCTAGTACCCGCTTCCCCCTTCATGGCTGGTGTCGTATCACTGAAATCTGATCATTCTCCCTCCGCACTCAACCCGGCAACTGTTGCAGCCGCTGACTTGTCAGCCCCTTCAGCTCCCAGACAAACGTCAGCTAATGAGGTACTTCGCCCATCGCCCATCGTCCTCATGTCACCAGTCACTTAATCACTTAATATCATCTATAGCAGCCAAGTATTTTCGTGGCCGCTCAGCGTGGGGACCTTGACCTCATCCGGCAACTCATAGAGTCCGGTCGCGCGCGAGCTACAGACCGCGATGAGCAGAACATCTCTCCCCTCCATTGGGCAGCCATCAATGCTCAAGTCCCCACGTGTCGCTACCTCCTCGAGCAAGGCGCAGAAGTTGACGCCCTCGGCGGAGACCTCATCGCTACTCCCATGCAATGGGCGGCTCGTAATGGCTACCTCTATGTCATCCAGCTGCTCGTCGCCCATGGCGCCGATCCAAATACCAAGGACACGCAAGGCTACAATACCCTCCACCTCGTCACACACTCCTCCTCTATAATGCCCCTGTTATACCTTCTTCACCAGCCTATTTCCGTTGATGAACGCGATTCTGCCGGACACACTGCCCTCATGTGGGCGGCCTATCAGGGCGACGCGCTCTCCGTCGAAATATTACTCAAACACGGCGCAAATCCGAACACGCGTGACGATTCCGGTCTTACGCCGCTGCACTGGGCCGTGGTACGCGGGAATAAGGTCTGCATTCTTAGGCTCTTGGAGATGAGCGCCGAAATCCATGCAAAAGACAACGAGGGTCGTACTGCGCGCGACATGGCAGTTGAACTCAAAAGCCTCGGCGCTTGGAAACGCGCGCTCGAAGAGGGCGGATTTACCGAGGATGGCTCCAAGCGCAAGAAACCACTCAGCGAGGTGGGCGGCCACATGCGTAGAGTCCTGCTGTTGGCGCTAAATATAACCCCTTCCCAGAGGAATACCAAGCTGGCCGTATTTTTCATGCCCACGATCTTTCTTTATGTGATTTTTACTACACTTACCGTCCTCCCGTGGTATACGGGTATGATCCTAGCCTTGGCGGAGTTCTTTGGCATGCATCACGTAGGTGTCCCGCTGCCACTTACTTTCTGATGCTCAGACCTCTATCATAGATCGTCACTCGCGTGTTATTGAACAGACCGACATATACCGAGAGCGTCACTGCAAGCCCCTACTTTTCTGGCATCATTTTTGGCTCGATGGTATGGGTTGCGTTCGCTTGGGTGACACGACTACTGCAACGTGGGTTTTCTTCTATCCATCCTCCGTTCTCTTAAGAGCTAGTTTATAGAGACCGAGTCGCATGCGTTTACCCATCTTATCTTTGCGTTGTCATTCGGTCTCTGTGCGTACAACTTCTTCCGCGCGATGACCATCGACCCCGGCACATGCCCGACGCCAACCAGCGATGCCGAGCTCAAGTCGGTGCGTAATCTTACATCTGTCCTGTTTACTTGCGCCTTATCCTTCCTTTTCGTAGATCATCGAGGATTTAGCGTCCGAAGGACGACTTAATGGACAAACCTTCTGTATTCAGTGCATGGTGAGCTTATCTCGCTCTGTTCCATGTATGTTACGTAATTCCAGTTCCAGGCAAGGAAGCCTCTGCGTTCGAAGCACTGCCGCATTTGCGGTAAATGCGTTGCACGTTCGGACCAGTAAGTAGCAATCCCTTCTTGGGCTGGATACACCTAATAGACTGGTGCAGCCATTGCCCGTGGGTATGGAATTGTGGTACGTTCTCCCAGACCCTCCAGTTGATTATGCCGAGATTCACACATTCTCCAGTTGGTCTCAATAATCACCGTCAGTTTATCATTTTCGTGACTGCGCTTGTTATTGGAATATGCCTATTCGATTACCTCGCCTGGGCCTGTGAGTACCGCCTTTTTCCATCCTCCAACGTCTGTTCATCGACTTTCCACTAGATTTTTCATCAATTGAAGACACTCCCGCATCGTCACCCACCTGCTTCCTCCCCGCTTCTGTGTGCAGTCTTACGGCCATTGACATGTTCCTCTTTTCCGTTGTTGTCTGGGCAACTCTCCAGCTCGTCTGGACCATCGTGCTACTTTTCTCCCAGTTTTTCCAAATTGCACGACAAATGACG